>Ga0209041_1001494_pt1 | contig 14106 bp, 9 predicted proteins | sample SaaInlV_100m_DNA_4_FD_184647 | JGI IMG/M metagenome (GOLD analysis project Ga0209041, IMG submission 184647) | Marine microbial communities from expanding oxygen minimum zones in the Saanich Inlet - SI037_S2LV_100m_DNA (SPAdes) (version 2) | ecosystem: Environmental > Aquatic > Marine >... | reverse complement strand
AATTTCCCTGCACCTCAAAATTAAGCATCTCATTTCTTGTAAACCATTGAGCATCTTCAAGTTCAGCATCATTTAATTTTATGCTTTTTGTGGAGGCCTCAGCAGTAAATCCAAGCATCAGAGAGGAAGGAAATGGCCAAGGCTGGGAATACTGATAAATAATATTTTTCACAATAATTCCTGCCTCTTCATACACCTCCCGTGCGACTGCATGTTCAATTGTTTCGCCAGGTTCAACAAATCCTGCCAATGTTGAGTACAAACCATCTGGCCAAACCTTTTGGCGACCCAGGAGTACTCTTTCATCATCTTTAACAAGCATAATCACAGCAGGATCAGTCCGTGGAAAATGTAGGCAAGCGCATCCTTTTTTTGTACAATTGCGTTGATGTCCTCCTTTTGTTGCAATAGTTGGCGTACCGCACACACTACAATATATGTTTCTGCTATGCCAAAACATTATCCCCCTTGCATAGGCAAGGATTGAACCAGCTATCCCACCAATAAGAGGCCCAATTTCACGTAAATCAGCAAATTCGCCCCATGCTGCTAATTTGTTTGTAGCTTCATTTTCTCCCAGACTGGAGATGTCTATAGCCAGATATGAAATGAAAGTTCTATCCACAGCTTGTTTGCCAAGATAAACTTGATTCTTAGCAATTTCAATTAAATCTTTAGCTTCTTGAATTGATAGATAAGCAGGTACTGGAGTGGTTCCCGTTTCTACAGTATTGGATAACAGGTTCAGTGATCGCCAAATAGGAACGATACGTGTTTCAGGATTTTCTAAAACATAATCTAGACAATTGGCCTTTTCACGTAAGATAACATCTCTATCAAGCCCGCCAAAACTGAAATGATTTGGAGTAAGTAGCGTTAGTTCTGATGGGTCAAATATTATCACGTGGAGTTTGTACCTGAATAAAATTAAGATTAGATCTGTATGCCTAAATACAAGATATTAATATTATTAAAAATAACTTCGATTTTTTTGAGCTAAAACCATTACAGATATAGACTGTTAAAGGTTTCAAAACATTTTGAAAAAATCTACCAATATTAGTATCTCTTTTTTAGAAATATTTTTGCATAGGTCAAAATAACTTCACGGACATTGCTCTTTTGCCTATATATTATTTATTTTCTATACTTTTACAGACCTATCTCAATTTTTTTAATTTAGCTTTGATTCAGCTGTAATATTATTTGAATTCTCAAAAGAAGTATATTTACTTAACAGTCTTATTAAACGTTCTTTTCCAACTTCAACAAGCGAGTAAAGGGTGGGGACCATGAAAAGAGTCAAAAAAGTCGCAACTCCCAAGCCATACATGATGGCAAGTGCCATCGCCTTCCAAAAACTGCCACTTTCTGCTCCAAAAACAACAGGAGAGTCGCGGCTAAAATCAATGTCCATTCCCGTTGCCATGGGAGCAAGGCCTATTACTGTAGTTATTGCTGTAAGTAAAACAGGTCGAAACCTTACAGCAGAAGCAAGAACCATGGCTTCATTTCTTGCGAATCCTCGTTTACGTAATTTGACAACAAAATCCAACATAACAATGGCATTGTTGACTACGATACCTGCTAGAGCAACTGTCCCAACTCCTGTCATGATAATACCGAATGGACGATCATGAACAATTAATCCCAACAAGACTCCCATAACAGACATGAAGACAGAAGTGATCACGATCAAGGGCAGCGCAATTGAGTTAAATTGAGCAACCATCACTATAATAATAAGGCAAATCGCAATGAGTAAGGCTTGTCCGAGAAATATCTGGGTTTCCTGCCGACCTTTGTTTTCTCCAGTAAATTTAAATTGTACTCCATCTGGTAATTCTAAATCTTTTAGTGCTTTCTGTGCTTTCATAACTAGAACCGGACCAGGAACTCTGAAAGCATCTCCACTGATGGTGATTGTCCGCTCAGTATCTACGTGTCTGATTGAGCCATAGGATGGACCTGTATCTACTTTTGCTATTTCACTGAGTCTTACCGGTTCTCCGGAGGAAGTATAAATAAAAAGAGAGGCTAAATCAGATTGATTTCGTCTAAAACTCTGATCCAGTTGTACCCAGATATCATATTCTTCCGTACCATCTCGAAACACGGACACCTTTTTCCCATTAAATGCTGTACGAACAGTGGATGCAATATCACGTGCACGAAAGCCAAGCCTGGAAGCTTTGTCGCGATCAATAATCACCTTTAATTCTGGCCGACTGCGGTCAAAGTCATCTGTGAGATCTACTAGTCCAGGAATATCTTTGATTCTTTGTTTTATTATTTCAACTGAATCAATCATTTTTCTAAAATCATCTCCCTGGACTTCAAGATTAAAGGCCTTTCCAGTTGGAGGCCCACTTTGGGCTTCAGCTAACTTAACTTGTACTCCTACCATTTTTACTAATTTCTGCCTCAAATTTTTGATAATTTCAGAAGGTTTTTCAACCCAGTTCTGCCAGCTTGGAAAATCAAGGACAACATGGCTTAGGTAGGTTGTTGTGCTCCCAGAAGATGAGGCTCCTGACCCCCTTCGTTGTCCAACATTGGCGACCACAGCATCCAGTTTGTCTATATCGTTTTCAATGTATCCTTCTACTAAAGTGACGTAGCCATCAGATATCTCAAGGGTCGTGCCCATGGGGGCTGTAATGTTAACAATGGCTTCACTAGGTTCAGTTTTAGGGAAAAATTCTACTCTTTTTCGTGGAAAAGTGTTTGTACCATACCAATAAAACGTGCCTATAAATAAAAAAATGAAGACCATAATAGTAACAAATCTAAATCGTAAAACTCCTCGAAGTATCATCTGGTAACCTCGAAGAATTTTAGAGTGATCTACCAGTTTCAGCTCATCAAAATCAGACGTAACTTCCTTGTTGACCTTAACCCTCATCATCGTGGAACAGAAGACGGAATTAATGATAAGTGCCACAAAAAGAGAGGAACAAAGGGTGACAATTAAAGTCTTAGGTAGAAAACTTATAAATTCACCTGCAATACCAGGCATAAAAATCAAAGGAAAAAAAGCAGCTACAGTAGTGATTGTTGATGTTGTAACTGGTATCGCAATTTCCTTAGTTCCTAATAATGCAGCTTCGATTCTGCTTTTTCCTGCCTGTCTGTGTCTGTAAATATTTTCCACAATTACTATGGCATTATCTACCAACAGACCCAATGAAAGAATTAGGCTAAAAAGGACAACAATGTTGAGGGTGAAACCCATTACATTGAGGATAATCATACTAACCAGAAATGAAAGAGGGATTGCTATAGCTACTAGCAGAGCGTTACTAATACCCATTACCAAAAGAAGAACCAGAAAAACAAGGACGAAACCGGTAATTATATTGTTCTCTAGGTCTTTGACTATTTGTTGAACACGTTCACCTTGGTCAGAGAGTATGCTGAATCTAACATCTTCCTTATAATCCTTTTCAAGACGTTTAATGATTGATTTGACTTCATCTCTTATAGCCAGCAGATTTTCTCCGCTGCGCTTTACAATGCTAAGAGATACAGATTCAAGTCCATCAAGTCTTGATTTGCTGGTGACTTCCTTGTAACCAAAAACTACCTGGGCTATATCTCTCACACGAACAGGGACCTGATTTGGTGCTGAGATAAGAGCTTCATTAATTCCTTCAGGACTGACGAATTCTCCTGGAACCCTAATCATATATTTGGTGGGTCCCATGGTTATTGTACCACCAGGTAAATTTGTGTTTTCATTGCTTATGGCACTACTGACCTGATTGAGTGCTAATTTATAATAATTCATCTTATCAGGATTGACATAGACTCGGATCTCTTTTTCAAGACCACCTGCACGTCTTACTTCCAGAATACCTGGTATACCCTCAATTTCTTCCTTTACTTCATCGGCAAGTTCTGTAAGACCCAGCAGTCCCATATCCCCTGCAAGGTTAAGAATCATTAAAGGTTGTTCCGAAAGATTAATTTCTGAAACCTGATAATCTTCTGCATCTGCAGGCAAATCCGGTTTAATCTGGTCCATTTTCTCACGCACCTTTGTTCTTGCTTCACTGATTTCAAAATCAGAAGTAAATTCAAGGGTTAGCACAGATACACCTTCAGAGGATGTTGAACTGATTTCCTTCAGATTCTTTATTGTCTTTAGTTCCTGTTCTACTTTATTGGTAATTAGTGACTCAACGTCTTCTGGAGTTGCACCGGGGAATGGAACACTTACAATCAGCAAAGGGATCTGGATATCTGGAGCAGCCTCCCTAGGGATGGACTTATAAGCTTGAAACCCAGCAATACTTATTACAAGTACCATTACGAAGACAAAAACTGGATTCCGAATTGCTATATGACTTGGATGCATAAGTGCTAAATAATTAAGAGTTTATTTTCATTATTTTATTGAACTATATTTATTTCTTCACCATCGCTTAGTTTTGTATGTCCTTCAATAACAAGTTTTTCTCCTTTACTTAGCCCCATAATGATCTGGACCTTCTCTCGTTGAGTGATTCCTATAGTTACCTTACGCTGCACAGCAATACCATTATCCACAACATATACAATACGCCCCATGTCACGTTCCATGATCGCGTGCCTTGGGACGACAACCTGATCTTGATTAACTCTTTGAGTAAATGTGGCCCTAGCCAGCATACCTGGTCGCAGTTCTCTTTCACGGTTATCAACTTCTATTTCAACAGGAAATGTCCTGTTGCTTGCGTCTGCTTCAAGACCTATTTTCTTAACTTGTCCTTCAACTTTTTTGTTTTCCAAGATGTATAGTACAATATCAACTTTTTGCCCAATCTTAATTTGAAGAATTTCCTGCTCTGATATGTTGACTTTGACTAATATACGGTCTACTTCCAAAATTTCTACCAATCGGTCACCCTTACGAACAAACTCCCCTATTTTTACGAAACGTGTTTTAACAGTTCCTTTCAGAGGTGACTTTATTAAAGACTTGTTAAGGTTTATTTTTGCAAGTTCTTTATTAAGTGAAGCTCTTTCTGCAAAAGTCCTAGTCTGATCAAGTTGTGCATTTGCTATAAGATTTTTTTTCGCTAATTCTTCATCCCTATTAAGATTAATCTCAGCAAGTTTGGATTCCGCTAATGCAATTTTAAGTTTTATACTTAGTTCTTTAGTAGAAATATCAAGCAGTTTTTTATTTGTAACAATCTCATCACCTTCATCGAAATATATGTTCTCGATGACACCATCGATCTCTGATTTCATAATTAATCGTTGATTAGGAAGTAAATTCCCAACATAAGTGGACTCAATATTGAGTGATTCCAGATTAACCTCAAGAACACGGACATTGGTCTTCTTTTTATTATCACGATTTTTACCTGGTTTTCGACGGGATGTTGACTCACCATTAATTGCTTCTTTTTTCTGAAAACTTTTTTCTTGATCTATAGACCCGTTTTTGCTTGATGCTGTTGAACCAGAAGTAGATTTTTCGCAGCCTGAAAATAATAAAAACATCAGTATAATCAGAAGATTTAATTGCCAGTAATTTTTCATGGGACTCATACTTGAATGGAACGAGAAGTGTTATTGATGAAATATTTAATTGAATTATTATTTTTATAAATAGAAGATATTATTACTGAGTGAGAGAGTTTCGAACCAAACGAATTCGTCACAACCTTAACGTATTTAAAGTCTTAAAGCGCGGAATAGCAAAGATAATCAAAATAGTAATTCAACATACTACATACTTCTTATCTTTCTCCTTTTACTCGATTTTCTTAGTTATTTATCTAATAGTCGAACGACAATAAAACGAGGTATTTTAAATTTTTGGACCACAACCTCAAATTAACCCAGCACAGTTTTAACAATTCTCCGAAAAATAATATTAGTATATAACCCTCTTAACATTTTTATAATATTATTATAGTTTTATGCTGCATAGTCAATGTACATAATCTTTGTGGATGTCGTGCTAAACGATTATCTCATCAACTACACAATCTTCAATTGCTCCATTATAAAGATCCGTTCTCCTTTAGGGATATATCATTATGGTATCGATGTAATACTTCTTGATTGTGTTCAGGCTAAAAAGATTTTGGAATAGCTCTTACTATTCTGCAATTCGGAAATATTGTTTGATGTTTTTTGTACTAGCCTCATATCTCATATTATATATTGATTAATGTTTGCTTAGTATATTGATTAAACATTAATTAATCAATGCTTAATTATGTTTATTTGCTAATTTCTTAAATTTATGATTTATTATAATAATAAGTGATTGATATAATGTAATATTTTGAAACACAAAATAATGCGTAATACACCCCTGAAGATAAAAATAAAGAATTATTACTTGAATCATTTCCCCACTAGAACTTGCCTGTTAATTCCAACCGGATATTTTTGGTAGAATTAATCGTAAATCAAATAGATTAAGGCTGACAGTTTCATAAAATTTTCTTTTTACTTTAAGTTTAACCTATTTTATATTTTCTTATCTCTTGCCTTATTTCCACTTCAATGTAATCTAAATTGAGAATACAAGAACTCTACCTTAATATTTTAAAAATATATAAATCAATCTTTCAATTTAAAGGAATTGTAATGGAAAATATAAATATACCTAAACCATTGATTTTTATTGCTATCATAGTTGTAATCTTTATGTGGTTTGGTTCATCACTTTATCAAAAAGTCCCTGCGGGTTATGTTGCTGTCGCTACACTCTTTGGTGAGGTACAGGCTGATCCATATGAAGAAGGTTTACACATACCCGTCAACCCATTTTTTGAATGGTATTTTTATGACGTTCGTCAAAAGTCACACCTTGAGGAAGCCAACGTTCCCAGCCAAGACCAACTTCAAACCAAGATTCAAGTGAGTGTACAATATCGGATAGAAAAAGACATGGCACCCAGTATTTTAAAGGGAACTGGTTCAGCAAATGATGTTTTAAAGGTACATATTGTTCCAAAACTAAGATCACTCTTGCGCGAACAGGGAGTTATTGTCAAAAGTGGTGTTTGAGTAAATTGAATCAAGCGGCAATCCGAATTTCCGGAATCACCTCGATTCCATCAGAGAATTGTATTCCTTCAATCACCTTTGCGAGGTAATCAAAGCCACGTAGCTTTCTCCAATTCTTTTCTGCACATTGTCCCAACTTAAACATCATGTGCAGCATCCCTTCACGATTGAGACAGCCTTTAGTTCTTCTGGTTCTGTGTCTAATTGTACCAAAGGTAGATTCAATCGGATTGCTGGTCCTGATACTCTGCCAGTGTTTTGCAGGGAAATCATAAAAGGCCAGTAACTCTTCACGATCTTTCTGTAGAGAAAGGGTCGCCTTTGGGTATTTGTCCTGATAGGTTTCAATGAAGAGTTTAAAGGCTTTCTCCGCATTTATTTTAGTCTCTGCCTGCCAGATTTGATGTATGGCCTCTTTAGCTTTGGGCTGTGAGCTTTTGGGTAGAGAGTTGAGTATATTTGCTGTTTTATGTACCCAGCAGCGCTGATGACGTGTCTGAGGATATACTTCATCCATGGCTGCCCAAAATCCCATGGCACCATCACCAATAGCCAACTGAGGGACATTCATACCACGGTTTTTGAGCTTCAGCAGTACTTCTCTCCAACTTTGAGTGGATTCTCTCACACCATCTTCGATGGCCAGGAATTGTTTCTGTCCTCTCTCGTTGACTCCAATGATAACCAAAGCACAAAGTTTATCTTGCTCAGATCGGAGACCGGAATAGATGCCATCTGCCCAGATATAGACCCAGCGATCCTCATCAAGAGGTTTCTCACGCCAATGTTGGTATTCATTAGCCCATTCACTCTTTAGACGCGATACAGTACTGGCAGAGAGACCCTGAGCATCATGACCGACCAGGACTTTTAAGGCTTCTCCCATCTCTCCGGTAGAAACACCTTTCAGGTACAGCCATGGTAATGCCGCCTCCAGGGATCTCGTTTTTCTGACATAGGGCGGAACCAATGCAGAACGGAAAGTGAGTGGCTCACCATCTCTTGAGCGTACCTTGGGAATCCGAACACTGACTGGACCAATGCCTGTCAGTATTTCTCGTTTGGGAAGATAACCGTTGCGTACTACTGCAACCCTTCCATCATCTGTTAAGCGTTGATGCTGAGACAAATACTCGCTCAATTCCGATTCTACTGCCTGATGTATTAATTGCTGTGCTCCTTCTCTTAAAAGTTCGCTCAAAACATCCGGAACACTTTCTTTATTATTGAACGCTAAAATGCTATTCTTATCCATGGTGGCATATCCTGTTAATTGGTTGATTCTTATTTGACAATTTTAGTCAACCAGATATGCCGCCTTTTTTCAACTACTCATACACCAGATTCGATTATAACTCGACCCAAATGCACCCTTCAGTTAGAGGGGTACAGAAAGCTAAATGTTCTTTTTGAGCGTTTGGGAGCTTCAATTGTAGTGGCCAGTGTGGACAGTCTTGATGACACAAAACTAATGGCAGAAGGCAAATGTTTTCCTAATCGTGGAAAAGCAATGCCGTTTACTTTTTGTCATGGAGTAACCCCTGAGATTTCCCAAACGGTTGGTGCATTCTGGTACAATCATGCAGAGGGAAAAGACAAATATTATTATATGGGAGCGAGCAAAGATTTTATGCAACCTGCAGAATTTGTAATTGATTGCGACCTAAAAAAAGTGATTCTTTGTGCATACAGTGATGGTGGAGCAGGTCGCATGGATGCAGGAGATGTCGTTGGATTTTTAAGTGGTATTCAAGACAGGAGAGATGAAGTTCCACATGTATGGTCATGGTAAAATTTATCTTCCTAATTTGCAAATTGATCAGGTTGGGAGCAACCGCAAATACGTTTTGTGTATAATTTGAAATGAGTCAAAAATACCAACTTGTCTGGTAATTATGAAAAAAGCTACCCCCAGAAGAAAACTAGCGGCGATTCTTGCTGCCGATGTTGTCGGCTTCAGCAAAAAAATGGGCGAGAATGAGGATCGCACGCTACATAACCTCAAAATTTGCCGTGCTATCACCGATGAGTCCATCGAGACCTATCACGGTCGCGTCTTCGGTAGCGCCGGGGATTCCGTAATTGCGGAGTTTGGTAGTCCGGTGGATGCGATAGTAGCGGCTGTCGAGTTCCAGAAGAACATGCGGGACCGTAACGCGGCGGTTCCTCCTGAAGACCAGATGCAGTTCCGGGTGGGGCTTAACATGGGGGACGTGATAGTTGAAGGCGACAACCTCTTTGGTGACGGGGTAAATGTGGCGGCGCGGCTGGAACCTCTCGCAGAACCGGGTGGCATCTGCGTTTCCGGTAAATTCCACGACGAGGTGCGTCGCAAGCTCGATCTGGGTTTTGTCAGTGCGGGACCGCAGGAGATGAAAAATATTGAGGAGCCGGTTCACACATTCATGGTCGAAATCGGTAGTTCCTCAAAGGTGCTGGAAGCCTTCACCGTGCCATTGCCTGCAGAAACTTCCCCGACTCCGCAAGCCGCTCCTGTTCAGGAATCCGCACCCCCCGCAACAGAAGCCAAGGTTCCCGCAATCGCAGTGCTGCCCTTCACCAACATGGGCGGCGATCCGGAACAGGAGTACTTCGCGGACGGTATATCAGAGGACATCATCACCAACCTCTCGCTCTGGCGCACCTTTCCGGTAATCTCACGCAACTCCAGCTTCACCTACCGAGGAAAATCCCATAACCTTAAGCAGGTTGCAAAAGAACTCGGTGCGCGTTACATCGTCGAAGGCAGCGTGCGCAAGGGTGGCAACCGCGTGCGCATCACCGCGCAGCTCATTGACACCGATGAAGATCATCACCTCTGGTCGGAGAAATGGGATCGCACACTGGAGGACATCTTTGATGTGCAGGACGAGGTTTCCGAGGCGATTGCACGGAGGGTGGCCCCTTCGGTGACGGGACACGAGCAGGTCCGCCTTATCCGCAAACGTCCGGAGAACCTCAGTGCGTGGGAGGAGTATCTGCAAGGCTTGAACTGCTTCTACAACGAATCGAAACGCACTGACAACGAAGACCCTGCGCTTACGCAGGCACGCCAGCACTGGGAAAAGGCCATAGAGTTGGACCCGACCCTCTCGGATGCGTATGCCTACCTCGCAATTTTAGGCAGTATCGAATTAGTCCAGTTCATCACAAAAGACCCGGAAAAAACTATCGATGCCATGCTGGCTGATGGCCGTAAAGCCGAAATCCTGAACCCGGAAAATCCGCTGGCCCTCCTGGGCATTACTATGTCTTACTTCTTTCGCGGAAACCATTCGTCAGCACTGGATCATGCATTACGCGCGGTGCAATTCAATCCCAGTTTTGCTAAAAGTTTCTATTGGCAGGGGTTAGTACAAGTTCATCTTGGAGAATATCAACAAGGTGAAAGCTCCATCCTCAAGGCATTTGAACTCAGCCCGGCTGACCCAGAATTGATGCTCTATCTTGGGTGTCTTTACTTTGCCTTGTTTGGACAGGGGCGGTATGAAGAGGCGCTTGAGACGATTGACAAGGCGTTACTTCTGCATCCGGACGTAGGATATCATTTGGGCTTTCGTGCGGCGGTGCTGGGGCACTTGGAACAAGGTTCTGAAGCAAAGGCGGCACTAGAGCGCTACCTTACTCTGCGTCCCAACCTCAAAACCCGTGACGACTACCGCCGAATTTTTATTCCCAATTCCGCGCTGGCGGATCCCATCATTGAAGGACTGGTCAAGGCGGGCTGGGAACCTGAGGAGTGACCACAAATCCTGCTCTATTGGTGGTGGAAGTATAGTTTTTCCTCCATTTGATGAATTGTGGGGATAACAAGTGCCAAAAATCACCATCACAAAACCCCGGAATTTTGGTGCGTAAAAAAACATAGTCCGGTTTCCCCAGAATTTTATGTTGTTTTCGATAACGCAATTCTAATTTCCACATAGCCTGACCGAGCAGCTTCTCTGGCTTTGTGTTTGAGGATTTTACCGCTGACATAATACGGTAGGTTGTTGTAGCATCACGAACTTGCAAGTTATCATTCCTGCTTTATTTTGTATCTTATGAAGTTATAGGATAAAGTCATTAACCCATCTAAGATCCTTGTATTTCCATAGTTTATACAGTTTGCTTTCAGGATTTCCACAAAACTTTCCGTGTGACCATCTTATCTCTGCTTTCAAATCAATATCAAATTGCTCATTAGATGTTTTATCTTTAAAGAAAAATCGTAACAATACTTCTGGTTGTCCAGCGTCTTTGGGTAATGCTTGAATATCCAAAAACTCATATCCTTTGCTCCACTCAGAACTCGGATTCAGAATAATAGCAAATGGCTCCCCTTTATCAATACCAGCTAAGATGTACCTTACTGCGTTCACACGAAAAAACTCATGAAATATCAACTCAAATTTTTTCTTATAATTTTTCCCTTTCTTTAATTCTCTGATTTGTTCATTGAAAATTTCAGATGATTTTGAACTTACTTTTTGGCAAAATTTCTTGTATGCACGCATTACTATTGGTTCTTTAGCTGTATGCAATACAGCAACATGCTTTGCAAAAACTTTTCTGTTCTTGATTGTTGTTGCGTTGTAGTATTCAACAACCGTATCATATCCCGTAAAACTTATACCTCCGCACGCTAAATAATAAGCTTGGAATTCATGCTCAGCTGTATGCGTAAACCAATCTTTGCCCCTTAGTTTATCAAACTCAGCATGAGGCAATTTTTCAAAAACCCATTCCGGCGAACTGTTAATCAATATATTTGAGTTCTCTTTTACGGAAACTCTCCAATTCGCATTGATGATTTCTAAATCTTTTGAAGCTTTTTCAACAGAACCAATGATTTCATGCCCTATCCACGCAACATTTAACTTTGAAAATCCCTGCTGAGACATCCAAGCACCAATCGCAAGACCCGCCTTTTTTAATTTCAATGAATCTTTCCGACGATTTGGATTTTGATTGTTTTTTGATAATACTTTCAAAAAAGACTCAATATCAGAATTAGTGACATTCTTGATTTTAGCCAATGACACTTTATCAAAGTTACCATTTATTATACCAAGTCCAACTGTTAATTCAGAGAATATAGTTTGTCCTCTTGCCATACTAACAAGCCTCAAATAATAATAGTTGTTCACACTTTTGTTCTTTTTCGAAGACTTCCGAGAATATCTTATCTTCGTCTAAATTAAATAAAATCGACCAAATTTTCTCTACTCTTTTAGCTATGTGATAAGCCAATAGTGGAGGAACAGCATTTCCTATCAGTTTATAGGCTTCGGATCCACTAACTGGTATATTTCCTCTATTAGCAGAAATTATAAACTCATAATCGTCGGGAAATGCCTGTATTCTCGCACATTCACGAATGGTCAATCTCCTTTCTTTTAATCCTTTTTTTAATTCATCGTTATATTTTCCACCATGCTCAAGAGCAAGTCTTCGATATTCTATATTTCCGTGATGTTCTGATCGTATTGTTGGTCCGACACCATTTAAATTAACTTCGATTTGTCCTTGGCAGTGTTTTCCATACCATTTGGCTTTAGAATAGGTCTTTTGTGATGGGTCATTCGAATCTTCTGGTTCGGGTAGACTTGATAAAACATCCTTGACAGTAACAATCGGTAACAACTCACTGTTTTTATTGAAAGAATGAGTTGGTTGTGGATACGGATCATACTCATCACAAACATTAATGCTACTTAGTGCTTCAAGAGCATCCTTCTTTAATAGATCTTTTCTGAAACCATAAAAAATGACTCTTTCTCTTCCTTGTGGAACTCCAAACTCTGCAGCGTTTAGGACTCTTGCGCTCACAACAAGATAACCATCATTACCTATAGATTTAAAGTCATTTTCTATTATAGTTTTTGCCTCCGATAAACTGATAAGCCCTTTTACATTTTCCGCAATGAACATCTTTGGACGAGTTAGGTCAACCACTTCTCTCATCCACATATAAAGCATTCCTCTGTTTTCAAGTGTAGGATTATCAACGTGATTCAGTAACTCACCAAAATGGCTTTTATTAGAGTTAAATCCTTTGCGCTTTCCCGCAACACTAAAATCCTGACAAGGAAAGCCTCCAGTCACAATATCAATATCTTCTGGAAACTGAAACAAGCCTTGCCTTGCTCGCTTCACTAAATCAACGATACTTTCTAAATGAAAGGTTCCTTTAGGAATTCCAAACTTGCTAAAGTGGTTTTCCCAAGCGGCTTTAGCTCCCGGACGAATATCATTTGAGAAAACCGTTCTAAAGGATGTTGGTGGTAATTTGATAAAATATTCTTGAAAAACTCCGTCTATCGAGTCCGCATCAAAATGCTGATTGCTGCTCTTTTTTAAAACCTCGAAGCCTCCTTCAAATCCGAGATCCATACCTCCACACCCGGAAAATAATGAAAGTACACTCTTTTTTTTGCATCGCATTTTATTTTTCCTCAGACTGTTTGAGAAATTAAAGAAATTTCACTTAATGTTAGTATAATCATATTGCAAAATGTGTAAATACTGAAATGAATTTTTATGATTATTAGGTTGGTTTTGTATTCAAATAAATTAAGCAAAAGATAAGCGGATAAAATTAACCGACAGACATGTCATTTAACATGTCAGTTCGAAAGTATGTGAAATATTGTATAAGATAGCAGCAATTAAACAAATCTCTTCCATTGGTAGAGATGACATTCGGTAGTCTATAATATCAGTGCCTTACTAGAATTAGTGATTTGCGGTTTATTAACAGCAAACTGTTATTAATAAACGCCTGCACGCAGAATATAGTAGATTTGGACTATGCCGATTGGGCGGTTTTCCTGGTCGGCAACAACGAGACAGGTGATGGAGTGTGTTTCCATGACATGCAGGGCTTTGGCGGCAAGTTCTTCCGGAGCAATCGTTTTTGGGTTTGGGTGAGCAAATTCGTGTAGGGGTTTATCGAGAAAACTTTGCTCTTCATCAAGCAGACGCATTAAATCTCCGGTGGTAAAAACGCCGCTGATTTTTTGATGCTGATCGACTGCAACTACAATCCCGAGATTTTTGCTGGAGAGAACATTCAGCGCTTCCCGCATCGGCAGCTTTTCGGATACC
>Ga0209041_1001453_pt1 | contig 14397 bp, 13 predicted proteins | sample SaaInlV_100m_DNA_4_FD_184647 | JGI IMG/M metagenome (GOLD analysis project Ga0209041, IMG submission 184647) | Marine microbial communities from expanding oxygen minimum zones in the Saanich Inlet - SI037_S2LV_100m_DNA (SPAdes) (version 2) | ecosystem: Environmental > Aquatic > Marine >... | reverse complement strand
GGAGAAAAAGTACTCATCAAAATAACTAAAAACTAAAATCAGACCAACTCATCGCATCGTTGTGTCTGAAGAAAAACTCAAAGAATTAGGAATCACACTACCAGAAGCCCCAATTCCTGCAGGAAATTATATTCCAGCAGTAAAAACAGGAAATCTACTTTTCATATCAGGACAAATTCCATTAGAAAATGGCAAAGTAGCATACACAGGCAAAGTTTCAGATGCAAATTTAGAGACAGCTCAAAAATCAGCTAAAAGTTGTGCCATTAACATTTTAGCTCAGATTAAAAGAGAAGCTGGAAGTTTGGACAAAGTAACAAAAATCGTCAAACTGTCTGGATTTGTAAATTCAGTTCCAGAATTTACACAACACCCCAAAGTCATCAATCCAGCATCAGACTTGATGTTTGAGGTTTTTGGAGAAAAAGGAAAACATGCAAGAGTTGCATTAGGAGCAGGAAGTTTACCACTTGACTCTATGACTGAGATTGATGCAATTGTAGAAATAACAGATTAAAAATAGCATAGCATACAAAATGACATTAAAAAATTATATTTTTAAAAACTTGTGGCTTCAAGTTGTAATCTCATTACTATTAGGACTAGCAGTAGGGTTAGTTTTAGGAGATGATGTGGGAATCGGAATAGATGACGACACATTAAGTTCTCTTTCATCATATCTAAAAATTCCTGCCAACATATTTTTGAGTTTAATCATGATGATCATTGTTCCATTAATTTTTGCATCAATTGTAGTTGCCATTACTAATTTAGGGGCAAAAGAGAAAATGAGAACTCTAGGATTAGGGATTGGTGTTTATTTTGTAATCACTACAACGATTTCAATTCTTGTGGCAGTACTTCTTGCATCAATTATTGCGCCAGGTAGTATTCTTGATCTTACTTCACTTCAAGAAGCTCATGACATTTCAGAAGATGATCTTAAAGTTACAGAAGGTTTTGATCTAGAAGATATTCCAAATGCAGTATCCAACATAATTCCAAGAAATCCAATTTCATCATATCTTGAAGGACAGATGTTTAGTATTCTGATAATGGCAGTGATTGTTGGACTGGCAATGGCAGCTCTTCCAAAAGAATCAACCAAACCATTACTGGATTTACTAGAATCAGTTCAAAAAATCACACTACATATTCTAATTATTTCCATGAAGATTGTACCGTTTGCTGTTTTTGGTTTGATCATTGGAATGGTAGCCACCGTAGGCATAGGGACAATGGTCGGATTGGGAGTATACATGGTTACAGTTGTGCTAGGTCTTGGAATCATGTTGTTGGTGTATGCATTAATCTTAAAGTTTGTAGCAAAAAGATCAATATCTGCCACATTTTCAAAATTCCGTAATCCACAAACTTTGGCTTTCTCAACAGCTAGTTCAATGGCCACAATGCCTGTAACATTAAAGACTGCAGAAGAAGATTTGAAAGTAGATCCTAAAGTTTCAAAATTCGTCATCCCATTAGGAACTACTGTGAATATGGACGGTACTGCTTTGTATCAAGTCATAGCTGTCTTCTTTTTGGCACAGCTTTTCGCAATAGAATTGAGTATGATATCAATTCTAGTTATAATCATAACATCACTGTTAGCTTCTATTGGAACTCCTGCAGTACCAGGAGCTGGTGTAATTGTCTTATCAACAATACTCATCACAGTTGGCATCCCTCCAGTTGGAATTTTGTTATTACTTTCTGTAGATAGAATTTTAGATATGATTAGAACCATGGTCAATGTCACAGGGGATCTTACTGCAACTTGCGTATTTGATGAAATAACGCGAGATAAGAATTGAGAATTATTTTAAATAGATTTTTGTAATTTTATTTCTCGTTTTAGTTTTAAAGCAGTCAACCCTGCAAAACCAAAAATTATTGCCAAACCAGCGTATGCCAAAATTTGACTATGCTCTATTAGCACTGCAGACACTCCGGTTCCAACAATTCCTGGAAGTAATGATAGCACATAGAGCCACCAACCACAACAACCAAGTGGAACTAAAGAGAAAAACGAGAAAAATGATGTAGTAGCTACGCTGCCAGAATTTCCACCAAATGCTTTTTTCTTTACGGTTAATTTACAACCCAAAAGTTTACTTTTCTCAGATAAGAAAATCTGCAATCCAATTCCAATACCCATTCCAATTATCACAATGGCGTTTAGTTGAAATGCAGCATTGATTGCATCATATGGCTCTAATGCAGGAGTGGTAATTACAACTACAGCTAGATAAACTACTATTGTAATTACTCCAACTAGGATTGCCTTTGAAATTGGTTTCACTAATCAACACCAAAAATTAGTGTATCAGGATGAAATGCAACCCATGCAAACCAAAATCCAGGCTCAATTGCCATTCTTTTCAATTGCTCTCCTTCATGTTCGCCAGAAACCGCCACTCCATCATAATTCCATTGTGAATTTGTTTGTGTATCAAAAATAATACCATCAGAGTATTCAAAATTTAAAACCACATCATCAACGGTCCTTTCAAAAGCACGAGAGTTTTGAGAATATAGTGAAACCAACATTACAGGAGCATCACCAATGAGATCATTTACAACAACGTTTGATTCAATGTCATTTTGTTTGTAAGCTTTGTATGTTTCATCTTGATTGAGTCCAAGGATTATTTCTTTAGGATGTATGCGGTCATCGCTGTACTCTACTGGAAACATTATTCGTGGTTCAGTGTAATATTTTCCATAAGGATCAGTTGCATACGAACGCAAGTGTCCTGTATCAGTAGTTAGTACCAGAGTATCAGGATGTAAAATTTTCCAATCCCCCCAAGTAATCACATCAAATGGAACCAAATCAAGTTCATGCCCAGTTAGTTCACCCTTAACTGCCATTCCAAGTGCTTGACTCCAATATGATTCAGTAAGTCTGTCATACATCAACAAATTACTATTGTATAATTTTCCAGAAGTTCCAAATTCAACTTCTTGTCCATCAATTATCCGTTCAAAGACTTGATTAGTATAACAAAGAGGGCAATACGTTACAGATACCGGAGTACCCCCAACTGTATCATTTACAATTTCATGCCAAACTAAAACAAAAAGAGGGTATGCTTTTGTTTCACCATTAATTTTTAATCCAATTACAGTGTCAGAATCAGACATGAAATCAGCATCTTTAACATTTGCAAACATAGGGTTATCAATTGATGGAATGCCATCTTTTGGAGGACCGCCGCCTTTGATTTTATCAAGTGGGATGAGATGCTTAACACCGTTTGTTTCCATCATTTCAAGTTCAAGAGACTCAAAATTTTGAGATTCGCCAGAATTTGCAAAAATTGTATTGGGTGCGGAATTATCTTCAAATGAAATTGCAGCCACCACAAGAATAATACCAATAATTGTAATTGGAGTTAATAATTTTAGATTCAATTTGAAATAATTTTGTCGTTAAATTATTAAAAAATTCTCCCAACTTTGATTTTGATTTGGACAAATCCTTTTAATGAAATGTTAAAGGTTTGATACATGAACACAGAAGCGGTTCTGAGAGGAAACATCCTACATGATATAACCCACTGGGGATTAAGAGCTGCAATTGGGGCAATCTTTATCGTACATAGTTTAAAGAAATTTGATCCAAGCTGGCAAGAATGGTTAATCAGTATTGGAATTCCACCCGAATTACAATTACCAATAGCACTAGCTGAGTTCATTGGAGGAATTTTCTTGTTTACAGGAGTTCTAACTAGAATCACAGGATCAGTGTTTGCAGTAATTTTACTGGGAGCGATATTTCACATTCGATGGGAGAGCGGATTTTTTGTCTCCAAAGGTGGATGGGAATGGGATTTGGTAATGCTTGCAGTAGTTATTACAATAATTGCAGCAGGTCCTGGAAGAATATCAATATCTCATGCAGTTAAGAAAATTCCCAGATTCTTACAGTGATTATTTTATTTTTTTATTTAATTCAGTAATGAATTGTTTTATTTTTGGTTTTGGAACTACTGCACCACATGCCTTATCATGTCCGCCGCCAGAACCACCAAGACTAGTTGCCAATAAATTAACAATTTTTCCCAAATGAACTTTGCAATTTTTAGAACCTCTGACTGAAACGGCATAAATTCCATGATCAACTCTTTCTTTGTATGCAACACCAACATCTTTTCCAGACAATCCCATCACAAAGTTAACAGCGCCACTTGCACCTGCATCTAAGATTTCCATATGTCCAAGATTAGTCATGGTTTTCAGCCCTTGTTTTACTTTGGCAATCATTTGAGATAGTTTTTCTACTTGGATTTGAGCAAATTCAAAAGTGTTAGGGATATCATGAGGGAATTTTGATTCAGATAATTCTTCAACCAAATATTGCAAGTAATCAGGCTCGCGTTGACGTCCAACTATATTGTATGTAAGAACAGTGGCACTGATTAATGCAAATTGTCTATCATACATTTGAAGTAATTTTGCACCCAACGGTCTATCTTCCATATAATCAGTAATTGCAGCGCATGTTGCAACAAATGAAGCATGATCATTTAATTTTGATTTGTAAGCATTGTAAACTTGTACAGTAGTACATTCATTGATGTCATGGATTACTTTGACTTTGATTTTTTTCAATGCAGTGACAACTGTAGGATCAATATCGTGATGATCAATGTATGTTACATCGACTTTATTTTTTCTAAGAGTTGTTAAAATATCAATAAATTCATCTTGGGTTTTTTTACTTAAACCAAGATCACAAATGTATAATGATTTTAATTTTTCATCATGTACTACTTGATTCAATGCCTCCATTTGTCCAGGATAATCAACTAACATTGCATCACCGCCAAATGCTTGACGAATTAATGCTGCAGAGCTAATTCCGTCATTGTCTTCTTTATGAGAAATACAAATGACTCTAGTACGAGAACTCTTTGTTGTCTTTTTAGTAACTTTTTTGGTTGTCTTTTTAGGTGCTGTTTTTTTAGTAACTTTTTTGGTTGTCTTTTTAGTAACTTTTTTGGTTGTCTTTTTAGGTGCTGTTTTTTTAGTAACTTTTTTGGTTGTCTTTTTAGGTGCTGTTTTTTTAGTAACTTTTTTGGTTGTCTTTTTAGTAACTTTTTTGGTTGTCTTTTTAGGTGCTGTTTTTTTAGATTTAGAGACAGCCATTCTGATTAGAAAAATTATGAACCTTATTTAAATTAAGAATGGAATTTCAGGATTTCTTAAAATGGTTTTTGATGTTTTGATTTACCAAAGAACTGGAATCAACATAAACATCGTAAAGCGATACGCCTTCCATTTGAGTTTGATTATCAATTTTTTGGATTTTTTCTAATTCCTCAGGAGATGCATTAAGGATTAAGTCATCTAATTTTTGCAAATGTTTGCGTTCTGCGGGAGTCAATTAATTTTTTATTAAAAATTTTCATTTATCGTCAAAAGTTGCCATTTTAGACTAATTACTAAACTTCACAGACATCTTTTTGGCGAAAACATAATAGAAGAATTTTTGCTAGGCTCAATATGGAAACCAAAAACATAGGTTTACGTGGAATTGAAGTAGCAGATACCAAGATTTCAAACATCGATGGGGAGAAAGGAAAGCTCATTTATCGAGGATATGACATTTTAGAACTTACAGAGAATTCTACTTTTGAAGAAACAGCATATTTGCTGTTATACGATAGTTTACCAACAAAATCACAGTTAGACGAATTTAATTTAAAATTAGTTGAGGCAAGATACATTCCAAAACAGATGCAAAAAAACATGGGGAATTGGAGAAAAGATGCAGACCCAATGGACATGTTACAAGCATTTGTCTCAGCACTTGCAGGGTATTATGATGAAGAATTTTCAAACAAAGATGCCAGTTATGACAAGGCAATTAATCTGATTGCCAAAGTTCCAACAATTGTTGCCAGTTGGCAAAGAATAAGAAATGGGTTAGAAGTCATGGATCCTGATTCATCATTAAGCCACGCTGCAAACTTCCTTTACATGATGACAGGTGAGAAACCAGATCCAGAAGTAGAGAAAATTTTTGATACATGTTTAATTCTTCATGCAGATCATACGTTCAATGCATCTACATTTACTGCAAGACAGGTTGCGTCAACTAGAGCACACATGTATTCAGCATCAAGTGCAGCAATTGGAGCATTAAGTGGGGAATTACATGGAGGTGCCAATACAGAAGTAATGAAAATGTTATTAGAGATTGGAGAGATAGACAAAGTTCAACCATGGATTAAAGAAAAAATGAGTGCAGGAGATAGAATTATGGGAATGGGTCATGCAGTTTACAAAACATATGATCCTAGGGCAGTGGTTCTAAAAGAATTGTCAAGAAAACTAGCAGGAAAAATCAATGAGCCATGGTTTGACATGACAGAAAAAATTGAAACATCTACAATATCTGAAATGAAGTTACAAAAAGATAAGGACATTTATCCAAATGTGGATTTGTATAGTGCATCAATTTACTATATGTTAAAAATCCCAATGGATCTCAATACACCAATATTTGCAATTTCAAGAGTAGTAGGGTGGGCAGCTCATATCATTGAAGAGAAATTTGCAGAAGCAGCACCAAAGCCAGCATTGTATAGACCAAAAGCCACCTATGTGGGAAAGTACTGTGGTCCAGAAGGATGCAAATATGAAACACTGAACTTGAGAAAATAATTTTAATTTCTAGTACTTAGCCAATCTTTTGCTTTAGAATTCACATCATGTTTGTACAACACTTCAAAAACCATATCGTAAAATGTAATGCCTTTTTTTTGTGCTTGATCATCAAGCCACTTTATGCCATCTGCTAATTCTGGATCATATTCAGAGAATTCAACTAACTCATCGACCATTTTAGAAAAGAATGCATGGGATTCAAGCATATGAACATCTTTCAATTCATGATCATAAGTGAAGTATTCAAAAGATATAGACAAAATAGTCACTTTTTCGTTGTAATACGCCCAGATCTTATCCATGATGATACTTTTGAGGGCAAATGACACAAAACCATGCCAAATACAATACATTGATGAGAAGAAACAAAGCAAAAGAGATTAAGACCAAAAACGATTAGTTATTTGGTGACAGCTCATTTGCAATCTATACCAACTATACATATGAAATTCATAAAAAAATAATCATTCAACATCATTGACAATAGGGCATGTTCGATTAGAGCGATCATGTAAGATATACAATAAATTTCTCAAATTTTTGTAAAAATCTTAAAAATATGATAAAAATAAGATTCCAAGAATTGAGAATGAAATTTTTGAAGAGATCATATTACAATGAGGATATTGAAGACTAGATTTATTTACTATGCACAAAGTTTGAGATCAATTATGGCAAGTATAGACAATGCTGGAATTGCAATAGCTATTGGAATTCTAGTTATCTTTTTAGCAATATCAGCCACATTGAGTGCAGCTCAAGATGCAGGTCCTGTTGTTACAGCCCCAACAATCTCAAAAACTGTAGAAAAAGAGGTTCAAGTAGAATCAACTACAAGTGTTGAAGACAAGGCAGCAATGGAATCTGAAGCTAAAGCAGCAATGGAAGCTGAAGCAGAAGCTAAAGCAGCAATGGAAGCTGAAGCAGAAGCTAAAGCAGCAATGGAAGCTGAAGCAGAAGCTAAAGCAGCAATGGAAGCTGAACCACAAACACATGTTGTTGACGTCCCAATAGGAACTTCAGTTCCAGGGTGTGAGGAAACAAATGCATGCTATTCACCAGCAGATATCACAATCAATGTTGGGGATACAGTATCATGGGATAACGTAGACACAGCAGCACATACAGTAACTAGTGGAAGTCCAGCTGATGGACCATCAGGTGTCTTTGACAGCAGCCTACTAATGGCAAGTGCAGCTTATGCATTTACATTTGAAGATGCTGGAAATTACGACTACTTTTGCATGGTACATCCATGGATGGTAGGCACTGTTTCAGTGAACTAACCAAAATTTTTCCTTTTTTCTTATTTTATTTGATTTTTACGTATTGTTCTGTTGTATGCCACACCAAATCTATGAGTTTCATCTCTAGCGTGTTGTAGTATTTTCAAAGAGGATTTTGTTTTTGGAATGATGATAGGATTTTTATTTTTTGGAACATAGATTTCTTCATTTTCTTTTGCTAAAGATATGCAAGGTAATTTCAGACCTAAGGATTGTAAAGAGTTCAAGGCAGCACTGAGTTGCCCTTTACCTCCATCAATTAATATCAAATCAGGTAATTCAGAATTTTCTTCCAGTAACCTATAGTATCTTCGTTTGATAACTTCACCAATCATTGCAAAGTCATCCCGTCCAGTTACAGTTTTGATTTTAAATTTACGATAACCAGATTTATCAGGTTTCCCTCCAACAAATCTTGCCATAGAGCCCACTGCAAATTCTTCACCATGATTTGAAATATCAAAACATTCAATGACATTAGGAATAACTGGAAGATGTAAAATGTCTTTTAATTCAACTAGCCCAGGATCACCCCCTTTTTGATGAATTAATGTAATATTTTTTAGAATTAGATTAATGATATCTTTTTTCTTTCCTTGATGAGGGAGGATTATTTTTACAGTAAATCCAGCTTGCTCAGAAAGTAATGATTCCAATAATTTTTCATTATCAGGTAGTTCACTAACAAGAATGAATTTAGGAATTTTATGTGTAGAATAATACTGGTAAAGAAAGTTTGAAAAAGAATTATCACCAACTAGATCAAAAAAGAACTTGTCACTATCTCTAATTACACCATTGATCATTCTAAAATTCATAACAACTGCAGTTTGTTCTTGAATTTCTATACCAAAATATTCTTCATCAGAATTTTTAACATATTCCATGTTTTGTTTTGTTTGAAGACTTCCCAATCTAATCAAAGTATCACGAATATCTTTTGCGCGCTCAAATTGCTCCAGTTTTGCTGCCTGATTCATCTCTTCTTCTAATTTTTTTGTAAAAATCTTTGTTTGATTTTTTCCTTTTAGAACTTGCTCCAAAGAATCAACATGTTTAGGGTATCTCTCCTGTGCATCTTTGAATTCACATGGACCCTCACAATTTCCCAAATGGTATTCCAAGCACACTTTTTTTGGCAAAGTTTTACAAATTCTAATTTGAAATGCTTTACGTAATGTCCCAATTGTAAGTAGTTTTGAGCTACCTTGAGTGAACGGGCCAAAAGTTTTCCCTTTACCTAAAAATTTTCCATCCCTAGTTCTTCGAGATACTAGTAGACGGGGGTATTTCTCATCTGAGATTCTCAAATACGTGTATCTTTGTTGATCTTTTAATTCAATGTTAAAGCGTGGTCGGTATTTTTTGATCATGTTTGATTCTAAAAGAAAAGCTTCGCTTTCATTATCAGTTAAAATAAATTCAATGTCAGAGATATTTTCTACTAGTTTTTGAGTTTTGTAATTTTGATTTTTATTAAAATAAGATCGTACACGATTCTTCAAGTTTTTTGCTTTTCCAATATAGATAATTTTTCCATCAGAGTCTGTCATCAAATAAATTCCAGGGTTTGTAGGAATGTTGATTTTGGAAATATCAAAAGTCATTTTTTTAATATTTTCTTTAAATATTTTCCAGTATAACTTCCAGGGGATTTAGAAACATCTAGAGGAGTCCCAACAGATACAATTCTACCACCTTCAGCACCACCTTCTGGTCCAAGATCAATTAACCAATCTGAATTTTTAATCACATCCATGTTGTGTTCAATTACTACGACAGTATTTCCCAAATTTGCCAATCGATTAAGCACATCTAATAATTTTTGAACATCAGCAAAATGCAGTCCAGTTGTAGGCTCATCTAAAATATAGAGAGTCTTGCCAGTGCCGCGTTTTGATAATTCAGATGCAAGTTTTACACGCTGGGCTTCACCACCAGATAAGGTAGTAGAGGACTGACCTAGTTTGATGTATCCCAATCCAACATCATAAACTGTTTGTAATTTTTTTTGGATGGAAGGAATGTTTTCAAAGAAATTTAATGCTTCATAAACAGTCATACCTAAAATATCAGAAATATTTTTTCCTTTGTACAACACAGATAATGTTTCAGTGTTGTATCTTTTTCCTTTACATTCATCACACTTTACATAAACATCAGATAAAAACTGCATTTCAATTTGTTTAACACCATCTCCATCACAAGCAAAACACCTGCCAGCAGCTACATTAAAGGAAAATTGTCCAGGTGCATAGCCACGTTCTTTTGATAATGCAGTGTTTGAATATAATTCTCGAATTGGAGTAAATGCACCAATGTATGTGGCAGGGTTAGAACGAGGAGTTCGACCAATAGGAGATTGATCTATTGCAATTACCTTATCAATGTGTTCCAAACCAAGTATTTCTTTATGAGTACCAGTTCTAACTTTAGATTTGGAAAAATGATTTTCTATGGATTTAAGTAAGATATCGTTAATCAGAGTCGATTTTCCAGAACCGGATACACCAGTGACAGATACAAAAAGACCTAAAGGAATCTCCACATCAATATTCTTTAAATTATTTTCTGATGCTTTTTTTACAACTAGAGAGCCAGAACGATTACGAATTTTATCTTCTAATGTTATCAAAGAATTATCTTTTAGATACTTGCCAGTAACAGATTTTTTATCATTAAGGATTTTCTTAATCGTTCCCTCAAAGACCACATTTCCACCATGTACACCAGCACCAGGACCTAAATCGATAATCCAGTCTGAATTTCGTATAACTTCTTCGTCATGCTCTACCACAATTACAGTATTTCCAAGATTTCGTAGCTTGTTTAGCGTTTTAATGAGTCTAGCATTGTCACGCTGATGCAGTCCAATCGTTGGTTCATCAAGCACATACAAAACACCAGTTAGATTAGAACCAATCTGAGTGGCCAATCTAATTCTTTGGGATTCACCACCAGATAAAGTGGAACTTAATCTATTCAATGTAAGATAATCTAATCCGACATTCATTAAAAATTCAAGGCGTTCTTTAATCTCTTTTAAAACATCTCGTGCAATGTATTGTTCATTTTCAGTTAATTTCAGAGTGGAAAAGAAATCAAAACAATTGTTAATAGGTAAATCACATACATCCATAATTCCCAAGTCATTAATTTTAACTGCAAGTGATTCAGGTTTGAGTTTCTTACCATTACAAACATTGCAAGGAGTATCTCGCATGAACTGTTTTAACCATTCACGTTTTGATTCAGAATCAGTTTCTATGAAAACACGTTGTAAATTTACAAGTACGCCTTCAAAGGCATTAGTATATTTCCAAGAAGAATCTCCAGATTTAGAACGGTATTGAAAATCAATCATATCAGAGGTTCCATGTAAAATAATTTCAAGATGTTTTGGTTTTATTTGATCAAGAGGAGTCATTAAATCAAAACCAAATTTCTTTCCAACAGCTCGCAATGCTTGTCGTTTAAAAGATGAAAAACGTCCGCTCCATGGAACAATGGCTCCATCTAAAATGGATTTACTCATATCAGGAACCACCAAATCAGCATCAAATTCCATTTTAACACCTAATCCATTACATGTCTTACACAAACCAAATGGAGAATTAAAAGAAAAAGTCCTAGGTTCCAATTCACCAACAGTTAGCCCACAATGAGGGCAAGCATTATTTTGAGAAAATATTTTTTCAGATTTATCTGAATAGATCATTACATCGCCTTTTGATGCATTGATGGCAGTTTGGATTGCCTCAAAAATCCTCGAACGCTCAGATTTATCAATAGTTATTCTATCAACTACAATCTCAATATTATGCCATTTTTGACGATCAAGAGGCGGAATATCCCCATCCAGGCTCAATATTTCACCATTTAGACGGATTCTAGAGTAACCATCTTTTTTGATCTGTTCAAATAATTTTTCATATGTTCCTTTTTTTCTCTGAATTATAGGGGATAAAATGAGAGTTTTTTTACCTGAAAAATCTTTGAGTATAGAATCACATATTCGTTCAATTGACTGTGTGGAGATTTTTCTTTTACAGTTGGTACAATGAGGGATTCCAATTCTTGCATACAGTAATCTCATGTAATCATAAATTTCAGTTGTAGTTCCCACAGTTGAACGGGGATTTTTACTAGTAGTTTTTTGTTGAATTGCAATTGCAGGAGACAATCCATCAATAGAGTCAACATCAGGTTTATCCATCATTTCTAAAAATTGACGAGCATATGCAGAAAGAGACTCCACGTATCGTCTTTGACCTTCAGCATAGATAGTATCAAAAGCTAAAGTAGATTTTCCAGAGCCAGACAAGCCACTAATGACAACTAGTTTATTTTTTGGAATATCAACATCAATATTCTTCAAATTATGGTGACGTGCACCACGAATTTTTAATTTATTTTCTGCCATCTCTAAATTCAATCTCTTTTTCTAGCCTTTTTATTCTATCTCTACATTCAATCGCATGTTCGAAATCTAAATCTACAGAATATTTTTTCATTTGTGCATCTAAATCAATCATATCAGTTCTAAGATCATGAACTGATTTTAATTTCGATTCATCAAGTGCAGTTGTTTGTTCTGGAACAGATTTGGAAATTGTTCTAGGAATGATATTATTTTCTTTATTATACTGTATCTGTTTTTCTCTACGACGTTTAGTTTCATCAATAGTATGTTTTATGGATTTTGTATGAGTATCAGCATACATAATTACAGTGCCATTCACATTTCGTGCAGCTCTACCACATGTTTGAATCAAGCTTGTGAAATTTCTTAGAAATCCTTCTTTGTCAGCATCTAAGATTGCCACCAATGAGACTTCAGGAATATCCAAGCCCTCTCGCAAAAGATTGATTCCAACTAAGACATCAAATTCGCCTAAACGTAATTGCCTGATTATCTCAGTTCGTTGTAATCCTTCAATTTCAGAGTGCATGTATCTGACCTTAACTTGTTTTTTTGAGAGATATTCAGCCAAATCTTCAGCCATTCGCTTAGTCAAAGTAGTGACCAAAACACGCTCAGAATTGGCAACTTTTTTGTTAATTTCACAAATCAAATCATCCATCTGATTTTTTGTAGGCCTGACCTCAACTAGCGGGTCAAGTAAGCCAGTGGGTCTAACTAATTGTTCAACAATACTGGCAGATATTTTTCGTTCATATTCTGCAGGGGTTGCAGATACAAAAATAGTATTTTGAATGTATTCCTCAAATTCTTCAAATTTTAAAGGCCTATTGTCAAAAGCACTTGGCAATCTAAATCCATACGTCACAAGTTTGTCCTTTCTAGAATGATCACCTTTGTACATTCCATGTAGTTGCGGTAATGTGACATGAGATTCATCAATTACCAAAAGATAATCATCACCAAAAAAATCCATTAAACAAAATGCTTTTTCTCCAGATTTCCTTCCATCAAAATGTCTAGAATAATTCTCAATCCCAGAGCAATAGCCCAATTCTTCAATCATCTCCAAATCATATTTAGTTCGCATCTCAAGTCGTTGCTTCTCAAGTTCATTTAGTGTAGGTAATCGTTTTTGCAATTCATCCTTGATTGATTGTACTGCATTTTTTCTAGCATCATCTGCAATAAGATAATGTTTTGCAGGAAAGATTTTGATTTGTGGGAGTTTCTTTTTTTCTTTTAATGACACATGATCAAGTAAAGCAATTTTTTCTACCTCATCTCCAAAAAGTGAAATTCTAACTAAATCTTCAGAATATGCAGGAGTAATGTCAATAGTATCGCCCTTTACTCGGAAATTTCCAGGAGCAACTTCAGTATCATTTCTTTCATATCTTGCATCAATTAATTGTCTAATGATATCAGTTCGTTTAATTTCGTCACCGGAATTAATTGTAATTGCCAAATCTGCCCAATCTTTTGGATTTCCCAGAGAATAGATGCAAGATACCGTAGAAACAATAATTGTGGGTTCACCTGAGAGCAGCATTGCAGTTGCCTCTAATCTTAATTTTTCAATTTTTTCATTGATTTGAGTGTCTTTTTCTATGTACGTATCAGTTTGAGGCAGATAGCTTTCAGGTTGATAATAATCATAATACGATACAAAGTATCCAACATTGTTTTTTGGAAAAAATTGCTTCAGTTCTGAATAAAGTTGTGCAGCAAGTGTTTTGTTGTGAGAAATGACAAGGGTATTTTTTCCAGTTTTTGCAATCACATTTGCAACAGAGAAGGTTTTTCCACTTCCAGTTACGCCAAGCAAGGTTTGAACAGACCCTTTCTTTACACCTTTTACTAAAGATGCAATTGCCTGAGGCTGATCCCCGGTAGGAGAATAGTCAGATTCTAATTCAAATCGAGATACTTGTTCCAACATATTCAATATTTGAAAACAGAATTTAAAGCAATGGTGATATCATAGTAAATTACCAAACAGGTTCATCA
>Ga0209041_1001436_pt1 | contig 14551 bp, 13 predicted proteins | sample SaaInlV_100m_DNA_4_FD_184647 | JGI IMG/M metagenome (GOLD analysis project Ga0209041, IMG submission 184647) | Marine microbial communities from expanding oxygen minimum zones in the Saanich Inlet - SI037_S2LV_100m_DNA (SPAdes) (version 2) | ecosystem: Environmental > Aquatic > Marine >... | reverse complement strand
AACGACCAATTAATTCAACGGCTGTTGTCATTTCACCTTCAATGGCATCCCATACATCCGGGCCATCTCTATTATCTTCACTCAATAGAAAAGGAGAATTAGGAGGCATACGATTGTCACGGAGACGTTTTTTAATACGGCTCATTCCCCACATTTTCATGCTACTTGTCATGCCGTCACTAAAGAGAGACATGCCAGTTCCATCGTCAAGATTATAATCTGCTCCACGGATCATACCAGTAAAACTACTTAAATCCATTACGTGGAAGGATTCTTCAATGTTGGCAAAATGGCATTCTACACATTGTGTGCTTCCTTCAAACCACATGCTTCCTTCTGTAAAAAACGGTTGGATGCCCCAGGAGCAAAATTCTCATCAATGTAAAAAAGCATACGGTCTCGAATGGCTGATATTTCTAAATACACATTTGCTTCGGGCATAATAATGGAATTATTATAACGAGGGTCGCCATCTTGTCCAACAATATATCGCGTTGAATCATCACCAATAATCGTTTTATTGGCTACGCGGAAATTGGTTCCAATAGAAAAATATTCATTAATCATATTGGTAAAGAGACCACTTTTATCCTGAGATTTTGCTTGAAATGTAGGTAGGTTTGTTTGTGAGTAAGTAAAGCCGAATCCAGTTCGTTTCCCTCCACCTGTTTTATTGACATGGCATTGAGAACACTTATATCCGGTACGCACCGCGATATAGGGCTCAGCCGAAAGAAAAGTGATTCCAAATAGAATGATTATAAGTGTCGTAATTTTTTTCATTTATTCAGGTGCTCCAATACTTATCCAAGTTTTAATTTGCTCAATTCTTTTATTTGACAAGAAGAGGGGGCCATCTCTCGGCATTCTATCGCCTTCAATATCAATGCCAATTATTTTTTTGACTAAGTAACTATTTCCTGTATTCCAAGGTTCAACTCGTTTTAGCTCAGGAACTTCAAAAGCTGAAAAATCTACAAGTTGTTCGTAAGCAACATTTTGTGTATTCAATAATAGTTCACCTGCTCCACTTGAGGTTAAATGGCAAGAGCAATTTGCATCGATGATTTTGTCATATATTTTATCCCAAGCTGACTCGTCACCTATATCTAAACTATTTGAGAAAGATATGATAGAATCGGGATTTTCTAAACTACTCCAGATGAAATCCACTTGTCCATTTGCGCCATTTTCTCCATCAAATTCAACCCAAACGACCAGTGAATCAGATCCCAATATTTCATCTCCTTCAGAAATGCCTTCAATAGATACAATGTTGCCCGTCAAGCTAATCCCATTGATTGAAAGAGGTTCGGTGCCCATATTTTTTAATACAGTCACAATTTTCAGTTCTTCACCGCCTTCTTTGAAAGGAATATCTTCTAAAGAACTTAAAGAAATATCCAAATGTCCCGCCTGAGGAACAAAAGGCGCACCATCTGGTTTTAATAAAGATCCATCACCTGCTTGGGAAATACCAAGTGGGTCTCGCCAGTCATCACCGCCACAAGCCATCCAAAGTAAGACAATCATTGTAAGAGAAAATAGTTTTGTTAGTCTTATATCAAATTTCATTGTGTCAACTCATAATCTTTTTTAAATAATTTGAAAATCAAGCTTTCTTTTTCACGTTGATCCAGGACATAATAAACGAGAGCCCATTTGCGCATACGAAAATATGCATACATTTCATCTTCTGTTTTATTATAGAGCTCGTCGCCGGAAATCGAATTTTTTGCCCAAGTATCAAAAGCTTTGATTTCATCTTTAGTATAATCCATTTCAAGATTGCTATAATCACCGACAATATCTTCTCTCGAAAATCCAAAAATATCATCATCATAAGCTGGCATAGGTGTGCCTGTTAATCCAGTGGAAAAAGTGCGATAGATATCAACGGGATCATTTCCCCCTTTAAAAGAATCGTGAGCGAAGTCAGGAGGTACAATAGGCTCACCCCAGTCATTTTCCAATTCGTTCGAAGAAGAGCCGTCTGCTCTACCCTCAGATCCATGACAATTAAAACATTCCATCAAACGATATAGCATTTTTCCATCTTCCACCAATGCATCTGTTTTTTCTGGTGCGGTGCTTGGTAGCTCTACTTCAGGCGCTGGTGTTTGGATTGTAAATTTTTTAGCAAATGTCTTGATATAGGAGGTGACATCTGCAATATCACTGTCATTCAAAATGCCTTCCCAAGATGGCATAGATGTTCGAATGACGCCATTACGAATGGTTTTATGGATGTTTTCATCTGTAGGAAGAGAGCCAGAAGGCGTGGTTCTAAATAAGTATTTTCCATCAGTGAAATTTCGGGGTAGAGGATTAAGTACCTTTGAGGCGGGACCATTTCCTCTTCCAGACATGCCGTGGCATCCACTACAATTTGATTGATAAATGCGTTCTCCTTTTGATATATCTGGAATAGTGCTATCCCCAAAAATTAAAGTCTGAGCAAATAGGCTTATAACAATTAGTGTTCTTTTGAATGAATCCATTTTATCCTTTCAGGGCTAATTCTCTAAAAGAGACATTACTAAGTATATGATTAATTTCATCTTCTACTTGAAACATGACATGTTGAAGTGGACCACAGTTGTTTTGTCTTCCACAATCTTTAAAATTACTTTTATTACAATCGATCATATGCATTTCACCCTCAAATACTTCTATAACTGATTTCAGCGAAATGTCACTTGGTTGTTCAATTAGTTTATAACCGCCATGGGTTCCGCGGATTGATTCCACAATATTGGCTTTAACAAGACGTTGTAAAATTTTAGAAAGGAACTCTTCGGGTAAATGTAAAGCTTGGGCAATTTCATGCTTACTTTTTAGAGCGTCTTCTGGGTTAGAAGCGAAATACGTCACCACTAAAATTGCATAATCGCAAGCTTTACTAATTCCCATAAATATTTCCCTTAAATTCTCCTTGATAATTAAAATGGACAAAATGAGTCCACTATTGATGAAAAAATGTAATAAAGAATTATTAGAGTAAGATTAAAGGAAGATTAGAAGTTTCTAATCTTTAAAGGGATTGAATGTAGTATATAGAGGAGGAAGCGGGTAATTAAATTTTTTAAAAAAAGTTTACTGGCTCTAATCAATTTTGATATTGTAGAGTTCTTCGAACAAATCCGTTTTCATAATTCGAATTGCGTCCCAAGTGAGTTTTGTGCAAACGCGTGCACAAACTTGACAACCGATACATTCATCGAAACGAACTTGGACAGGTGGAATCGGGCTTCCATATTTAGATAGGGGAACAGGCTCAATGCAATCTACAGGACAAAAAGGCACGCAAGCCTGACAGCCTGTGCAATTGTCTTCGTCCACAATCGCCATAACTTTTGGGCGCTTCTTTTTTAGATTAGGCACTTCCGGTAATTCTGGAATGCCTTTGAAGTGATTGTAAATAGCCATAAATATTCTCGGTTTAGAGCGAGGAATTTACATCAGTACTGATAGTAATCATTTATTTTTTAAACTTATTTCAAAATGATTTTTTAAAATCGATAGGATAGCCCCAAATAAGCAAAAGTTCGGGTGAATTCAGTATCTAAAGAAATATCGAGACTAGCGTAAGCGTGAAATTTCTTCCCCATCTTTTTTGAAAGACTTCCAGAGAGCGTGTGCTGAAAATACTCATTCCAATTTTGACCAAATCCAAAAGCATAGAGCTCATACTCTGCATTGAAAAATCCATTTTTCCAAAAAGGCATGGAAAAACCGAACTTATTCTGAATCCCAGTTAATAAGGTGTTCTGAATCAGGATGCTGTTCCAATCCAATGATATTCCCCTTTTCGATGATAATGTGCGGTAGTAAAGACTCAAGACAGAAGAGAATTGATCGCTTTCAGATTGTTTCCTGATATTGGCCCCAACTTGAATTGTCCCCCAAGTATTTCCACGCAATTTAAGAGAGTTATACCATCCATTTTTTAATTCGGCTTGGAATAAAGAATCAGGGACAAGGGTTTGGGATTGTTGATAGATAATTTCTTGTCTAGACGTAAACCTGGAGCGAAACGATATATTTTTGTTTATTTTAAATCGCATGGAAAGCTGTGTAAAAGTTGCTTCTGCATTCTTACGATTGTAAAGAGATACATTTCTATATAAATCTACAGTTTGGTAAGCTTGAATTGAAATTTGCTTGAGAGGAGAATAGGATAATTTTGAATAGATAAATTCTCTATCAATCTCAGATCCAGCATATTGGCCAACGAACGCAATATTTCCTGATAGTTTTTTAATGGGGATTTTAAATTTTGTAAAGATGCCAATTTTTTTTATATCAAGATTGAGTTGATAAGATTTCGGATCAGGTTGGAATCCAGCCAACCCACCAAGACTGATTTGTTTTGAGAATGGGCGAGAGAGGAAGAGACCGTCCGTTGCGCCAATTCCTGAAAGTTCGGAAGCAAAAACACGCCCCAATTGAAGAAAAGTGCCTTTATTTTTCTTCCCAAAACTGGCACGCGCTTGATACAGGGTAAATGATTTGCTTGCCATATCACTCCGTCCATATATGGAAATTTTCATTGATTTATATTTTGGAATTGTCAATCCATATTGTAAGGTTCCGATTCCTGTTTGATCTTTTACATCCCCAGGTAAAGATTGAAAAGTGGAACGAACAGACACATTCCCTGAATGCTTAAGATTGAGCTTTTCTTTTTTCTCCTTTGGCGCTTCCTCGATCTTAGTTTCACTTGGAAGTTCCGTAATGATTTCTATTCTTTTTTCAAATTGAACCCGATCGCCCATTTGAATGTTTTCCATGGGAATAAGAGGCGTGCAAACGGACGAATTTTTAGCAGAATGTGAAATAACAAGATCGCCTAAAACTTCCGTTCTACGAAAAATTTGAAGCGTATCTCCCACAACAATTCCTTGCGAAGTGCCAATATCACAATAGACTTGGTCTGCCGTAAGATAGGTGACTTTTCCTTGCCCTGAAACTGTTTCGTATGTCTGTCCGTAGCAAATGCTTAACACAAATAATAAAACAAATATAAGGAATCTATTAATCTGGCGAATTATAGTCGTAAGTAATTTTGATTTTCTTACCTTGAATATCCCACTTTTAGAGGGGGATTTATGGGGGTTAATAAAAAATGAAAGAAAATTAAAATTACGATTAACCCTCGCCACGGTAATATTTTGCTCTCCTCTATAATAAGAGAGAATGAAAGAGGGATCCAATAGTAGTGTCATCTTTAAATAGTTAGTCATCTTTCTCTCCATTTGGGTGACATTGATAGCAAGCATAGCTCTCGTATCTATAGCCAGATTCATCATCGTGTTCGTCATCCATTTCACTTTGAGAATGTTCGTGACACACGCCATTGAGTCCGCAAGAAAATTCCGTATAATCATTTGGATTGACATGGCATTCTGCATTACAAGACGTCCACTCATTACGATGTTCGCCAGAATAAATGGGAAAAATAATATCATGGTGAGACATATCAATCGGCAACCAAGACCAAGTATTATGGCAAAGAATACAATCCGTATTGTCTGGATGAAGCCCACTTTGGATTTGGGCATTAATTTGATTCTGATGACAGCCTTCACACTCGGTGGGAATCCATGATGTCCATTCTCGGGATTCAGTTTGATGGCATGTTTGACATTGTAAATTAAAATGAACGCCAGCCAAAGGGAATAAAGTCAAATCATGATTAAATCCTGATACATTTGTGTCCCAAGATATGGGACTATGACATCTATCGCAATCGCTTCCATTGGATTCAAAATGAATATCAAAATGACAGTCACTGCAATCAATTGAGTCAAAGGAGAATTGATGCTTTTCTTCCACCGTTTCGCCTAAATGGCACTGATTACACTCGGCGTATTGGTGTTGGCCTAACAATTGAAAAAGCGTTTGATTGTGCTTAAAGATAGGGGTCTCATCTAAAGGAAACCAAGCATCATCATTGTGGCATTCTAAACAATCCATTGTGCTTAGAGTTTGATTTTGACTTAGCGTCACGCTTGAAAATAAAATAATCATAAACAAAATCATTCGAATCTTTTGTTTGATATTTTTTGTTTGAATGGTTTCAACCATTTCCGTAATAAATCGTCATCATCATCATCATCTTTTTCCCCATTGGGATGACAGTTATAACAGGCCGAACTTTCATAGATATAATCTGATTCTTCGTCATGTTCACTATCCATATCACTTTGATTATGTTCGTGACAAACGCCATTCAGTCCGCAAGAAAAAACAGTATAATCATCGGTATTCACATGACATTCAGCCGAGCAAGTTGACCACTCGCCTTCATGCTCACCAGAGTAAATGGGGAAATAATCAGCATCATGGTTAAACGTCACATCATCCCAATCTTCCGTTGTGTGACACGTTTCACAGTCGGTTGGATCTCCATCGCTATGTTCATCATAAAAATCATCCATGTGGCAATCCACACAGCCATCCACAATTGAAGTATGGCTAAAATCAACGTCTTCCCAATCGCTTGTGGATATATGACATTGTTCACATTCGGTAGGAAATCCCTCATCATGCTCCGTAGCAAAGTCATCCATGTGACAATCTGCACAGCCAGAAGTCACATCCGTATGATCGAAAGAAGCGCCTTCCCACGTATCCGTGCTTGTATGACAATTTTCACAGGTTTCTGAAAATCCTTGTCCTGTCGTATGGTTTGGATTAGTCGTATTTTGATAATCCACAAAATGACACGTGGCACAAGGGGCATTTAGATTATGGGCATAAATATCTGGTGACCAGCCCAAAGAATTGTGACATTCTTCACAATATTCAATGGTATAACCTACAGTGGTATGATTTGGATTGGTCGCATCATCGAAATCACCCAAATGGCATTGACCATCTTGACAAGTATTAGGCGTATTATTCATAACTTGATCGATATGGCAATCACTACAGTCTGTAGTTAAATGAAGCCCGAGTAAAACAAAAGATGTTTGCTCGCTAGAATGGGGGAAAGGATCAATCGTCCATTCAGTAGCGCTGGTATGGCAAAGCACACAATCGCTACCAATATTAGTGTTTCCGTGAGGTGGATCGGTACTGTTTTCGTGTTCCGGTGTGTGACATTCAGAACATATCGTTTCAGTAAAGTTGATATGATCAAAAATGAGTTCAGTCCAATTGACATCCACATGACAATTTTCGCAATTAACGTTTATGTTATGCGTTTCATGATCGTAGTTTGATGTAGATGAATTTGTGCTAGCCACTGCACCCTCGATATGACATCCGGCACAATCTAAGGGCAAATCATAATTTCCATCGCCATGACATTGAGCACAATCCACTGTTGCATGCGCACCATTGAGAGGGAAATTGGTAAGGGCATGATCAATTTCTGCCCCTTCCCATGTGCTCGTGCTATGACAGACTTCACAATTTTGACTGTATTGATCTTCGATATGAGAGGGGGAATCAGGAAAAGTTGAAGTACCTGTTTCTGAATATTCCTGTTCATGGCAAGACCAACAATCGTTCGGCGTGTTGTTAAAGATTTCATTCACATGACAGGATTCGCAATCGGCAGAAAGATGGGCGCCAGTCAAAAGATACTCTGTTTGAGATGCTGTATGATCAAAAGACGAAATTGTCCATGATGCTGTAGTGGAGTGACACACTTCGCAATCTGAAGAAACATTTCCGTCAGCATGAGGCGGATTGATTGAATTTATTTGTTCTGGAATATGGCAGGTCCTGCAATCAATACTAGTAAAATTGACATGATCAAAAATGAGTTCCGCCCAATTTGTTCCCACATGACAATTTTCGCAGCTTGCATTAATTTGATGGGTGTCATGATCATAATCCGATTGGAGAGCATTGCTGTTAGCTAACCCACTCTCAATATGACATCCGGCACAATCTAAGGGAAGATCATAATTTCCACCAGAATGGCATTGAACGCAAGTTGTGGTTTTATGTGCCCCGTCCAAAACGAAGCTTGTTGCAAGATTATGAACAAAAGTGGATGGCATCCAAGCACTTTGTTGAGTGGCGTGACAGATTTCACAGTCTGTGTCTAATTGAGCTTCTAAATGAGCAGGATTTGTTGATTGATCATAATCCATCCGATGACAATCATAACAATCTGTGGGTGTTAAATCAAAATTTGTCATGGGTGTTTCAGTATGACATTCTTGGCAACGGGTTAGTCTATGAGACCCTAACAATGAAAATTGTGTGAGTTCATGGTTAAAGGTTCGGGAAGTAACTTGCCATGAATCATTGCCATGACATTGTGCACAATCGTTGCCCAATTTATTTTTGTGTATATCCAAATGGCAGGAAGCACATTCGTTTTCTTCCAAAGTGAATTGATGTTTTTCTTGAACCGTGTTTCCTTGATGACAATCAGAACAATTTTGAATGCGATGACTTCCGGCTAATGGAAAATTCGTTGTCTGATGGGAAAATCCCTTCAGGCTGATGGTGGTCCAGTCTCCACCGCCGTGGCAATCTTCACAATCCATCCCTGCAACCGTGAGTTCTGGATTTTGAAATGGAAAGATCCACTGAAAAAGCATGAGCATTAAAATCAATTTTTTCATCGAATATCTCCTGTGAGTTTATGGCAATCTACACATCGATTTGGGACGGGACGATAGCGGGTATAGACACCGTTTGTATCTCGTTCTTTGTTATGACAATCTTTACAAGGCACATTGATATGTTTCCGATCTAAGGGAAATTCGGTTTTATCATGTTCAAAAATTAGTGATTTAAATGAAGAAGAAATATGGCAAGATTCACATTTATTTTCGTAATGGAATGCAAATTGATTACGATGCTCATCATCATGACAAATTTTACATTCGGGGTTTTTCCAGGTAAATTGGATTTGGGTTTTTCCAGATTTTGATTGATAGGGTTTGTGGCATTGATTGCAAGGAACGGCCATGTGCCCTCCATCTAAAACGAACCGCGTTATCAAATGCATAGGAAAGGAAAAAGTAGTAGGTTTAAATCCATTGACCGTATGGCACGCTTCACAATCACCGCCATCTTTTCTTTGAGAAAATTGTCCTTCGTGGTAATCGCTATGACAAGCTTGGCAGGAAAGATATAAGGGCAAAGCACCCGCCAAGGATTGATTATGACAATCCATACACTTCACGTTTGAATGTTTTCCCTCTAAAGGATATTTGGTTTTAGAATGGTCAAAATCTGTGGTTTCTTTCCAGTTTTGTGTGTTGTGACACGATTCACATTTATTGCCATAACTCCCTTTGTGAAAATCATTATGACAAGAGGCGCAAGATGCATAATCCAAGCCAGTGAGCTGTCTTACTGGAGGATCCCAAGCACTATGTTTTTTATGACATTTTTCACAATCGACTTTTTGGTGCGCTCCTTTCAAGAGATATTTTGCCTTATCGTGATTAAAAGTCAATTCGGCATCAATCCAAGATTTAGTGCTGTGACAGGAAGCACAATCGTTTCCAACTTCTCCTTTATGCACGTCCGTATGGCAGGTTTGACAGCTAGGTGAAAGTCCCATGAAGGTTCGATCCAAAACAGGAAACTGTGTATTTTTTTTTGCCCAAGTGATAATCGGTTCCCATACAATATTTTCTCGTGTATGGCATTTTCCACATTTCAAATCTTTATGCTTTCCTTCTAATCGATAGCCTGCTTCTTTATGATCAAACTTTTTCATATCCTTGGGCCAAAATACCAACTCAAATGCTTCACCATTGTGGTCAGAATGACACATGCCACAATCTTTTTTTCGCTCACCTATATGATATCCTTTATTTTTATCAATTTGCAATTTTAAAGGTGTATGGCATTCGATACAGCCATTAGAGATTTCTTTTTTACCCAGTTCGTGGCATTCGATACAATTAGATGTTCCTTCCAATTCAGCATGATATTTTGATAGAGGACCAGGCGAAAATTGTCCGAAGGCAAAGGATGCAATCACCAGAAGTGTTACGATATAATTTTTCAATTTGAAAACCATTACCTGAATTCAACTCTTAAGTGCAACTCAAAGATTGGTTGTGAAAAAAGCGGAGCCGCTGTAGGCTCTGCACTTTCCCACCGACAAAAATGAGGCGCACAAATGAAACACTACAGCCAGCTCACACTGGAACAAAGATACATAATTAAATCGATGCTTAAAATAGAATATAGTCAAACAGAGATTGCTCAAGTAATTGGGGTTCATAAATCGACCATAAGTCGAGAACTTATTCGAAACCGTGGTGGACGGGGTTATCGTCCTAAACAAGCAAGCATATTTGCAGAACAAAGACGGCAGGCTAAAGTTAGCCATCGTATTGATGGGAGCACTTGGGCTTATGTTGAACAATTGATTTGTAAGGAATGGAGTCCTGAACAAATAAGCGCTTGGATGAAGAAAAATATGGATATAGCTGTAAGTCATGAATGGATTTACCAATATATTCTTAAAGACAAACAGGCTGGTGGTTCTTTGTATCTTCATTTACGTTGCAAGAAGAAAAGAAAGAAGCGCTATGGATCCAATGACCGACGAGGAACCCTTAAAAACAGAGTCAGCATTGATGACCGCCCTGCTGTGGTTGAAGCAAAAAGTCGAATAGGAGACTGGGAAGCAGATACGATTATTGGTAAAGCCCATAAACAGGCCATTGTCTCTATGACGGAAAGAAAGTCTGGACTTGCCCTTATTTACAAAGTGGATAGACGAACAAAGGAAAACACAGCTGATGCGATAAAACTTTTGTTGGGTTCTATATCTAATCGAGTTCATACCATTACATCGGATAATGGAAAAGAGTTTGCTAATCATGAGGAAATCGCAAAAGGATTGAAATGTGACTTTTATTTTGCTCATCCATATGCTTCTTATGAACGGGGATTGAATGAAAATACCAATGGGCTTATCAGGCAATACTTTCCTAAAGATAGAGACTTTAGAACCATAACAGATAGTGAGATAATCCATGCCATGAAGAGACTAAACAATCGTCCACGAAAAAGACTTGGGTACAAAACACCCAATGAAGTATTTTTTGACATGGCATTAACTGTTGCACTTACTAATTGAATCCAGGTTATTATTGATTATTGATATAATAACTTGAGGAAATCAATGATGTATATAGCCAGTTTTTAGGATTGCGTAAACTTTTAGCTTAAAATAAAAAGGAGATTAGTAATGGATAAAGTTGATTCATTTAGGGAGTATATTAGAAATAGGATTCCTGAACTAAAAATCCCAAATGGGAAAAAAATTGGTAGATACAGATTAGGAAAAGGTATGATGGTTAATTTTCGCGTTGGTAAAGACGGTGTGAATGTTTTTTTCTATTCAGGAGATAAGCAATCATCGGATTCTATTTTTGAAAAAATAAATCAATTAGGTATAAATGGGAAAAAAATTAATGATCAATATTTATTAGAGCCAAAATCTGGAATTAAAAATCCTAATGTTGTGAGAATAGATTTAGAAATCCCTTTTAACAGCAGAGATCTAAATAGTGATGACTTACGAGAAGAAGCTTATGATGTTTATTCGAAATTACTAGAAATTTGTAAACCAATAGCTAAAGATGATCTAGAATTATCAAATTCTCTAGATAATAAAAATGAAGATATAAAAATTGATTATGAATTTGTTGATTTACCAAAGGGATGGAACATTTTGCATGGAATAGCTTCAGTTATTTATGGTTCTTACAATATTAGAAAAGATAAACTATGGTTTATTAACGATGTTATTATGCCGGATATTTTGAAAAAATTAGGGCCCACATGGGATCTATCTAAAGTATGGAAAGATGTATCTGATGAATTAGCTAATGAGCCTTTTTCCTATCAATATCGATTATTTAGTTCTATAGTTTATTGCTCAAAAGCATTAAAAACTCATGATAATATAAAAGATCTTATTTTTTATGCGGTCTCTGATATCTTAGAATCTGATTCTCCTTTAGGTACTGATGAAGATGAATACCTTTCAGTCTGTATGTATTATTGGTATTCGGATAATCTAGAGAATGAAAGTAAAGTTGATATTAAAACTATTCTTTCTAATGGAATTAAATCTATAGTCCCTGACATAAGAAATTTAATTACGGTCAATCCAGGCACCTTAAATCTAAATAGATGGCCGGCATTAGAAAAAATCGTTATGAGTATTGATAAAGAGTATAATGATATTTTTAAAGGATTATCTTTCGATGATTATGTGAAAAATATTTCGGGTAATTTAGAAATTAAAGTAGAGGGTAGGATGCATTTCTATAAACTTGGTGCAATATCTGATGAAATAAAAAATGCCCTAGAATATTCGATCTCACATACCGGACACGATAATATTAATGAACTAATTTCGGATATGTGGTATGGTTCCCCTAAGAACCTATTAGATCCTGTCCCTGAAGAAGTGTTAATTGAGCATCCTATTTTAGACCATTTAAAGACTTGCTCTCTAGGAGAACTATGGCAAGAATTTGATCTATTTTATGAAGTTCCTGTGATCGATAATGATAACACAATTACCTTTTTCAAAAATCAGAAAGCTTTTTTTAGTGCTCCTGTATCTAGTATGATGATTGCGAATGATTCAGAAAAAGATGATTATGATACTGCTGAGGACAAAAATTTTCTTAGAAGTGTTTGGAGAATAAGAAATGATTTTAATGGGAATTTAAATTGGGATGATAAAAAAGAAAGTAATGATCAATTTGGGAAATACATTGCAGATGAAGGTGCAAAATTATCGAGATTTGGATGGTCTGGATTAGAATATCTAATAAGAGATAATGAAAGGAAGAACAATTTTAATAATATTGATTATGAAAACAGGTTTTCAGTACTTGAATATGGAAATTATGAACTAAAATCAGATTGTATTAAATCGGGATCTACCAATTTATCTAAGTTGATATGGCTTAAAGATAAAGGAATTGCTGAACTTGGTCCTTCTAGAGATAATTATAGATTTTCAAGAGTGTTTTATGTGGATAACTCTACTGAAAAGGATATAATCAATGAATTAGATTTCATAATTGAGAATTTTAAAATATCTGATGTCACTGCTTTTCAAAAATGGCCTACGGATGAATAAACTAATTGTTAGCCTAATTGTTGATAATGCAATATAATGAAAAGAAAATATTTATTAAACATGCGAAAATTAAGTTTTGGAAATAACTTTATGATACTGATATTACTCAAGAACAAATTGTCCTAAGTGATTGGATAATAATTTGTAGTTATGGATTAGAATTTTAAAAATTAATTTTGAGTAAATGCATGGTATTTCAAAAAGGATTCTAATATTAAATGAATCGGGAACTTTTTTTTAAAACTGAATTAAAACGAAAAAATGGTAAACTCTATTATTTAGATTTAGATGGCGATATATGTGAGGCTGTTATGTGTGGTATCACACAACATAATCCTCCTAAATATCAAGATGGCACAAAAGTGTTAAAAATTGGATTAAAAAGAGAAGAAGGTTTTATATATACTGTTGGAAAAGATGGACATATTTATAGGTCTGATGATATTGAAGAATGATTAGAACTTTTAAATAAGTTTCTAAATATGTTTATGAAAATCTTGGGCCAGGCCATGAAGATGAAATTTACAGGGGTGTAATGAGTAACCACATCAGATATTGATTAATAAAAATACATGAATTACATATTAGTAGGCACATATAAAACCAAACCAGAAAGTGAAGGTTGGTACGTAAATAACTCTAGGTATAGAATTTTATGGGAAAAACTAAATAATAAATTTGAGTCCAAATACTCTCACCATGACTGTGTATATAATTCTGAAAAAAATATTTTAGGTGAAATTAAGGGATTAAATAATTTCTTTTTTTATGACTTAAAACCTTATGATTTTGATCAAAAAGGTGAAACAAAGGATAGTGTAGTTTATAATAATAGTAGTGAAGACTTCATTTCAGGAATGTTTAAACTACTAGAAGAAGTAAAATCAAGACCGAAAGAATTTTTTAGATTTGGATTACAAGGTAATAATACTGTTGGGCTACTTCTAAATTATTTAAATACGCCAGAAAGATTGAAAGAAGTAAAACTATCATCACTTGCAAAAGATTGGAAGAATATAAATTTTGGAAGAATTAAAGATATTAATAAATGCCCTGTAAATCTTCAGATGTTTAAAATTTATAATCTTACTCAACCAGTAAGACAAAAAGAAGATTTAAATAATTTATTTGATCAAACGTGGGATGATTTCTTAAATTTTAAATAATTATAATCATTATCATTTAGCTATAAAAAAAATACAGGTAAATTTCAGGTGGTTACTTCAAAAACGGTCTATTTGTGTCTATTTCTGTCATATCGGGAAAGTACAAAAGGGCAACAAAAAACCCCGAGTTCTCGACGAGAAAACGGGGTTTAAGAGAGCGGGACCGACGAGACTCGAACTCGCGACCTCCGGCTTGACAGGCCGGCGTTCTAACCAACTGAACTACGATCCCAAAAATCTTTATTTTCTAAAAGCAAGCTTAAGAATTTACGAATCAATCTTG
>Ga0209041_1001433_pt1 | contig 14574 bp, 20 predicted proteins | sample SaaInlV_100m_DNA_4_FD_184647 | JGI IMG/M metagenome (GOLD analysis project Ga0209041, IMG submission 184647) | Marine microbial communities from expanding oxygen minimum zones in the Saanich Inlet - SI037_S2LV_100m_DNA (SPAdes) (version 2) | ecosystem: Environmental > Aquatic > Marine >... | reverse complement strand
GCATACATTTTTCCCTGCCGAACAAATCAACAATCAGTTTCAAATCCGGACCTTGTGCTTCAAGAGTGATTGCGTAACGTAAAGGCATCCACAGATTTTTACCTTTGATATTAGTAGCAGTTTGCACATTTTTAACTACACTGCCCAGATTTTCTTCGTTCAAACTTTCCATTGTTTGTAACTGTTTGATAAATTCCGCAAGCACCTGTTTTGAGCTTTCTTCCTTTAAGAGGCTGAGAACTTCCGGATCAGTTACCTGCGGATCTTCGTCAAAGAACAATGCCAGACGCTTAGCAGTTTCCGCCAGAGTTACTAAACGCGGCTGCAGAATTTTAACTGCTTTTTCAAGTAGCTCAGTATCCTGTCCGGAATAAGCTGTTTTTGCCACAAAAGGAGCAACACGCCGGACTAAATCCTGCTGATCCAGATTTTGAATATATTGCTGGTTCATCCAGTTCAGTTTTTCACGATCAAAAACTGCACCTGATTTATTAACACTCTCAAAGCTGAATTCTTCAACCAGTTCCGCAAGCGTGAACAATTCTCTGTCATCTGCAGGTGACCAGCCCAATAGACTTATAAAATTAACCAGAGTTTCGGCTAGAAAACCCTGATCCCGAAAGTCCTCAACCGCAACGTCACCCTGCCGTTTGCTAAGTTTGGTACGATCAGGATTTAGAATTAAAGGCAAATGCGCAAATGCCGGAGGATCCCAGCCAAAATAACGGTAAAGCAGTAAATGTTTCGGAAATGAGGGCAACCACTCTTCACCACGTACAACATGCGTTATCTGCATCAGATGATCGTCAACAACAACTGCAAGATGATAAGTCGGAAAGCCGTCACTCTTGACGATAACCTGGTCTTCGGTTTGGCTGCTTTCAATAGAGACTCTGCCGCGGATCAAATCATTAAGCACTATAGTTTCAGGAATTTCCGGAATTTTCATACGCACAACATGAGTTTCTCCGGATACAACACGTTGAGCAGTGTCCTCCTTTTTCAGCCTTCTGCACAATCCATCATAACGTGGGGTTTCACCGTTTGCACGTTGCTCATCTCTTAAATTATCAAGACGCTCGCTTGAACAAAAACACGGATATACATAGTCTTCATCAAGTAGTTTCTGGACATGCTGCCTGTATATTTCCAAACGTTCGGATTGCCGATATGGCCCAAATTCTCCGCCAATTCCCGGACCTTCGTCCAGCTCAATTCCAGCCCATTCAAGCATATGAATCAAATCTTTTTCTGCACCTTCAACTAACCGTTTTTGATCAGTGTCTTCTAAACGGAAGATGAATTTACCTGATTGTTGACGTGCATATAACCAGCAGAAAAGAGCTGTACGCAAACCACCAACATGCAAAAAACCAGTGGGACTGGGAGCAAAACGAAGACGAACCATAAATTATTGAATAGCAGGAATTATTAAAAAGGAGAAATGGAGCTTAAGCAGTTTACTTTTTTTCAAAACGACGCATACGTATATTCAGTAACAGACCTATACCAAACATCATCGAGAGCATAGAAGAACCCCCATAGCTGAAAAATGGGAGAGGTACACCTACAACCGGCATCAAACCTGTTGTCATACCTATGTTAATCAAAACATGTGTAATTATAATCGCGACAATTCCAGTAATCAGAATTGCACTTACACGATTTTTAGCTTTCAGTACTTCTGCAAGCGACCACATAGTGAGGATTAAAAACAGCAGCAGCACCAGCATTGCACCAACAAAACCCCATTCTTCAGAAAATACCGCAAAAATAAAATCTGTATGATGGGCGGGTAAAAAGTTCAGTTGCCCCTGGGTGCCTTCACCAAAACCTTTACCGAAAACTCCGCCGCTGCCGATTGCAATTTTGGATTGAATAATGTGATAACCTGAGCCCAGAGGATCACGTTCCGGATTTAAGAAAGTCAGTATACGTCCTTTTTGATATGATTTCAGTACAAACATCCAAACGACAGGCAGGGATGCCAGTGAAAGCAGCCCCATGATAAAAATGGTCTTTAAACGAATACCCATCAAAAAAATAATTGGGATAAAAACTATCAGTAACAGCATCGCTGTCCCCAAGTCAGGCTGTTTGATAATCAAGACCACAGGTACCGCCATTAAAGCAAGTGGCCAAATCATCCAGAGCCAATTGCCTTTGGGTTGTTCAAAATCCCTGAAATGATGTGAAAGCGCCAGTACCAGCGTAAACTTGCTGAACTCTGAGGGTTGGAAAAAGAAAGGCCCTACTTTCAACCAGCGTTGAACTGGTGAACCTGGGCCGCCTGTTCCATATAACAGCACTAAAATCAGTAAAACAATTACCAGTAAATGCATCAAAAATCCAAAACGCGCCCAATGCCGATAGTGAATAAACTGAGTTAAAATTATTACGCCAACTCCCGCGACAATACGATAAACCTGCTGAATTAGGTAATCTTCTTTACCCGGACTCCCGACTGTTGCAGAAGAAAGCGCAATCAAACCCACTCCGGAAATCAACAGTACCAGAAAACACAGTGTCCAATCTATGTTGGCGAAAAGACGTTGATCAAGCATTTGAGAAATAAAGTGTTAGTTTTGGAGTTTTCTTAAAAAGCGATGTATATTTCACGTTTGTTTTTTTATGCAAGTACAGGAAATATTTATTTCAGTTACTCACCTGTTACTAGATTCCGCTTTCATGGGAATGGCAATTTCTGTTGAGTTTGTTAATTTCCGTTATTAGTGTTGTAAATAACGTGAACTCAAACTGAAAACAAGCAAAGTTAAAACTTATTGAAACCATTTTCTTGAGCTTTTTTATGCATTAATTTTAAGTATTTTTTCTTTAGTTCCAATCTCCCTCCTTGCTATATCTCACTTTTGTCTTCAATTGGGGATATTTTTGAAACTTCTTTTAAACAAATTATCATACCACAAATTTCAAGCGGTTGTCTAAAATAATAAAGCAAAAATACAGGCAGATAGGCAAAAATCCCGGCACTCTCAAAAATTGGATGATTATTTAATTAGTAGAAGATAATATGAAAAGTAAAACAATGAAAGAACAACTACGAAGAGAGGTTGAAATTGAAAAGGATATATGAAATTGACCAAGAGGCGTATATAAAAAGCACTACTGAGGGGATAGACAGATTAGTGAAGAAGTTAAAAGAATTAAAAGTGGCGTGGATAAGGGGTGAGATAGAACCAAAGGATAGAATGATTTCAAAGAAGTTGATGGAAGAACTACATCTCATAGAAGAAGAAAATAAAAAGACACACCCTGAGATATGGGTGGAGGATTACTTCAACGAAGAAGAAGAGAAATGAAGTATATTTAAGGTATCTGAATAACTGAAGTGAGAAAATCAAGAAGGATGGTGAAGAAAGAGCAACTTAAACCTGCTAACTCCATTCCAAATAATAATTTATTGTGAGGAACCCACACTTAATTCTTCATAAGTCAGCCATCCTCTGAGTAAAATCCCCCACATTCTTGTGAAACAATCCGATTGATGTTATACATAGTTTGCCAATAATAAACTATTAGAAAACCAAGTGAAACAGCTACTCATCATCCTCACAATCCTTCTTCTATCCTCTCCTGTGCTTGGAGATAAGCATAAAGGTGAAACCCTTTATCTGTGGACAACTTCTTCTGGTTTAGTATGGAAAGGATTTGGGGAAAAAGATACTAACCCAAAATATCAAGGTCCTGTTGAGAATGGGAAACCGAGTGGTCTTGGTATCCTTATTTTCCCTGATGGAAGTAAGTTTGTAGGAGAATACAAGGATGGGGAAAAGAATGGTCAAGGAACATTTACTTTTTCTTGGGGAGGAAAGTATGAAGGTGAATACAAGGATGGGAACCAAAATGGTCAAGGAACAGAAACTTACCCTAGTGGAAGTAAGTATGTAGGGGATTGGAAGGATGGTAAAATGAATGGTCAAGGAACATTCACTCAATATAGTTCTCTCCTTTACCCTGATGGAAGAAAGTATGTGGGGGAATACAAGAATGGGAAAGAGTGGAACGGAACGTATTACGATAATAAAGGAAAAAAAGAATACAAGTTGGTGAATGGAAAAATAGAATAAAACAATAACTTCTCGCTAAAATAAAACCCCACCAAAAATACCACTAAGTCTAAAACTTGCAATATCGCTCTTATACCCAAAATACCTCAGTGTCAAAATCGCCATTTCCTTGTAAAACAAATCGATTGATGTTATATATTGGTTCTCCTAAACCACTAATAAAAAACCAAGTGAAACGCCTAATCATCCTCCTCATCTCAATCCTTCTTCTTTCTTCTCCTGTGATTGGTCAGTCAAAGGATGATTGTTATTTATTTATAAATGGTGATATTGGAGAAGATAAGTCCGTTATTGAGCAGATTGTCAAACCTCTATTATCATCATTCATTTCTCCATTGAAAGAGACTCCTATCGCAGGACTAAGTCAATCTGAATACAATTCCTCCTGTTATTACGAAGTAACTGTGACTTCCACTGATGGAACACTCACTCTCTCTATCAATGCTACAAGGACAATCATTCTATTCAATGGACTTTCCAAATCTAGCAGATCGTTTCCTGAAAATATAAGACATTCAACTCTCAGAATTTTACACAGTGAACTAGACAACCCCCAAAAAAATGAGATTTGTAGTAAATATAAAGAAATACTGGTTGATGAATGTCCTCAAAATCAAAATTTGATGGTAGTCTTTAGTAAGTATTCTGATCGAAATAAAGAAAATCTCATGAAGGAACCAAGATCAAATCTGGTTTCAGTGGTTGTTTCGTTGGTAGATACAATGGATTCCGTTGAATTCATAGGTATATCCGAAATTGACATTGGAAATGATTTTAAAGATAGTCTGAAAAGGACTATGGATAAGAAAGGAGCAAATTCTAGTCTTGTATTGACAACAGAATGGGACTTCCAAAAACAAGAAACAAGTATGTGGAAAGGATTTGTTTCAATGACTCTTCTAATGGATTCTTATTCATTTAAAGATGGAGGACTCATAAAAGTAGGAAGTTATTCTGTAGAACCTCAAAGGATTCCAATCCGTAAATGGGGTAAATCAAATTCTTTCAAAAAGAAACATCTCCAAAGGATTACAAAGAAAATCACTCAGAAATGGTCTGAGACTGATATAATAGATTTTATTCAATCAAAAAATTAAATAATTTGAACTCTAATGAAACTACTTGCAATTGTTTTTGTCCTATTTGCTTTTTTGTTCTCAGTTGAATCTTCTTTTGCTGAAAAACCACCCAAGTTTTGGATAAAGAATCTGGAAGGAAAAAGATTCAATTCAAAGAAACAAAAATCAGTATATGTAGTAAGTTTCTTTTTTGTGAATTGTGCCCCCTGCATAAAAGAGATACCAGTACTTCACAAGTTAATGAGCACAAATTATCCTGATGTACCACTTCTGTTCATTGATCCAATAAAAGAAGACTCTAAGAATGATATTAAAAAATTCTCTAATCAACTGAAAGTTCCTTTGTCATATTTCTACAAAGATTCATTTGGATCAATCTCAAAGAAATTCTTTAAAGGTAAGATGGCATTCCCTACTATTGTTGGTATAAGTGGAAATGAATATCTATTCCGATTTAATGGGATAGATGAAAGTCAACTAGAAAAAATAAAATCATTGTTGTAGCTTCTATCATAAATTTTTTAATGCACTATTAGGCTACGGTACTCTGATTGCCCACACTAATTATGTGCAATCATAAAAAATCAAAGTAAAATCCCAATTTATTGTCAAATAAAACGATTGATTTTTTATATTGGGTTCTCCTAAGCCACTAATAAGAAAACCCGTGAAATACCTACACATCGTCCTCTCCTTCCTTCTTCTTTCTTCCCCTTTGTTTGGTCAGTCAGAACGGCCAGAGACAATCATAGTTTCTCTTTCTTCTATGGATGATGTTTCAAATATAAGAAAACAGATACTTAAAAATACACTAACGAATGAACTTAAGAAACACTTTCGGATTCAAGTTTGTTGAGATGTATTGATTTGAGTGAATATGAAAAAATTTCTATCTGAACATCAAGAATTAGTAAGTGAATGGCGCTCCACCAAGAATGGGGAGTTAAAACCAGATGAAGTTACTTATGGTAATATTAAAAAATTCTGGTGGATGTGTCAAAAGGGACATTCTTATGATTCAATCATCTATGATAGAACGAGTAAAAAACTAACTGGTTGACCTCAGTGTCGTAGAATCTCTTCCTAAAATTTATATGAGATTGATGTTATGAGTGAAGATGAACTAACTAAGGATGAAGAAAGAATAATGGAAGAATATTTATTAGAACGATTTAGTGGTATGGAGTATCAAGTAAAATGGATCGGGAAGATGAGGATTTGACAAGTAATTAATAAACATTTGAGATTGATGTTATGAAGAAGACGAAGTTAGGGGAACACGAACAAGCGTGTTGGGATGAATTAGTAATGTTAGATATTGATGAAAGTAAGATTAAGAGTTTGTGTAAAAGAGCAAGGAGGTTAGACGAAGACGAATATCCTTTTCCATTGCCACCACCAAATCTATACTTTGAGTATTGGGATGTAAGGAAAACGGCACGAGAGAGAAAGAAGAGTAAGTCAATACGGAAGAACCAAGAAATCTATACAATGAGTAAAAGAAAAAACAAAGTATGATAAAGAGAATAATAATTTGGTATAAAAAACTTGTAGAATATTTTAAAGAATCTCATAGATTAAGTCCATTAGCTTTTTGGTGTGAAGTAGTTGAATGTATATTGTTAGTAGGTGCTAGTGCTGTTTTAACATATACAGTATTAGATCCAGCTATGTGGATATTTGTTCCATTATATATGGTAGGATCTTTTTTAGGAATTATTAGTGCAGTAATTAGAAAGGCGGCAATGGTAATATTTTTGTGTAGTTGGTTTACACTAGCGAACCTTATAGCTTTGATAACATTAATTATAGAATAATAAAGTTTTCTTCCTTTTGTTCTAGATACAGCTAAATCTTTGGTACATAAAGATTTCTTAAAATTCTTCTTTTCTGATACTATCCAATACCTCATTTGCCAGACATTACCAGATTGTTTGGTTCTCAATAGTTTAACCTCACCATCACATATATCGTGTTCTTCAGTATAGAATCTACTTTGAATCTCTATTTATTATCTTATGCTAATTTTATTTATTATCATAAAGCTAAATTTTTAAGTTGTTAAGTTCTGTTTATTTGTTATTTTGTTTATAAACAGATAAACACTCAGTTCCTATTTTATACAAATTCATTGAAATTTTCATGAAAGTGAAATACTAATAGGGTCAAAGTGTAAATTAAATAAAGAAAATGAACTACAAACCAATTTTAAAAATATATGAGAAAAGGAATACATCCGTTTACATTGGTGTCATTGCAATAATCATTGGAGGGGTTTATTACTTAAAGTCTCCATATCAAAATTGTGTCAGATCTACTGATATCAAAGTTGAAGAAGTGAGGAATAAACTTGCAACAGAAACTGATGTAAATACAAGAGTAGAGCTTGAAAGTGAACTAGAAGGATTATTTAATCAACGATTGAGTTGTAAAGAGAAGACTTGGTAATTTGGAATTAAATTAATAACGAATATGTTCTGAAACTTTTTCAATAGATTTATATGTCCAGTAAAAAAGGAATACTATACGGGGTTTATCATGATTGGACTGAGGAAATCAGAGTAGTTTACGAAATGGATATAGAAGGTTACTTTCAAGAAAATAAGTATGAAGTGTAAATTGAAAATGGTCAGCCTAACGGAAATGGAATTTTTGACGAAGTGTTGTGGTGCAACATATATTGGTCATTTCGTAAATGGACTTAGAGAAGGTTTTGGGACTTTCACTTGGTTTATTCATTCACCTAATGGTGTTGGTATGTATGAAGGTAAGTATAAAAAATACAGACAAAATGGCAAAGGGATTAGAACTAGGTCTGATGGATCAAAATATGATGGAATTTGGAAGAATGGAAAACTAAGGAAAGGAACAATATATTTAAAAGATGGAACCATACTTTCAAAGTATGAGAATGGTCTACCTGTGAAGAAGATGAAGAAACCACTCAGTTCTTCTTAAATATTAATTGAAATGACTCCGGATAATTTATGAAAAATACACTCATCACCCTCTCTCTCCTTCTTCTTTCTTTCCCTCTGTTTGGGCAGTCTGATGAAAATGATAATGTAATTCGATATAAAATAACTTCTGGTTTATTATGGGAAACCATTAGTGTAGGTATAAAACAATCAAAAAATGTAGGTTACGTTGGTTCTCATAAATCTGGAGTCCCTCGTGGTAAAGGAACAATGACTTATTATGATGGAAGTAAAATAGTAGGAGAATTTAATCGATATGCTTGGAATTCTACTCTTTATGATAAAAACGGGAACATACTTGGAAAATTTGTGAAAGGGAAATACATAAAAGAAAAGTTTATTCCAAAACTGAATACTAATAGGATCAACGAGGCCGTTATAAAGAGAAAACTTAGTAGTTTAGATAGATAAACTTTTAACCCTTCCATCCTTATTCAAATTATACTCAGGTTCAACCTTGATATCATTCCCTTCATTTATGATGTCAATTTACTCACTCTTAATATACGTCATTCTTGATTCTATAGGAAGATCTTTCAATACACATTTCAAGATTCGACTATCCCATTCCTCATCAAAATCATCACATGCCATTAGACTTATATCTGAATACTCTTCATTTTTTATAATCATACAATATTTTTCGAATCACTTACTTTACATTGGGTAATGATCCTGGTTCTTCTTTGTTGTGTTATAAACCCACCATCAACTCTGTCTTGTTGCATATCCAAATATCTTTTAACTAATTATGAAGATCTAATTGTGAAAAGTCTTTGACCAGAATCTATTTTCCCCATCATTGAATAATAAAATTTCCTCCCTTTTGTTTTAGCTACATCTAAATCTTTGGCTCGTAAGGATTTCTTAAAATGTATCTTTTCTGAATTGATGTAACATCTTATTTTCCAGACTTCACCAGAATCTTTGGTTCTCAAAAGTTTAACCTCACTATCACATATATCGTGTTATTCAGAATAAAATTTACTTGTCATTTTATTAACTGATGGTCTAGGAGGATATGACCCAAAAAGTAAATTCTCGTGTAAGTTACTCTTTTCAGATTGTGTCATATCATTTATTTGATTGTTTGAGAACAACTCACTTACTTGAACCTTATTATAAGGCTAAAACTGAATGGATATTTTTACTCAGTTACTACAACCGAACTGAGTGTTTTACGAGAACTTTCCTTTAGTTCCAAATACGACCACTGATATTACTAATTTGTTTATACACAGATAAACAGTGTAATTCATATCCATCCTAACTATCCCCTATTCTTGTATAAAAGACCGATAGATGTTATATTTTATCTCTTGATCTTTTCTCAATCAGATTATATGTCCATCAAAAAAGGAATACTATACTGTAGATCACCTAATTGGAGTGAGGAATGATGAACGAAAGTCATTCAGTAACCGTAGAATAAATTTAACAAGTTGAAAACAAAATATGACTGAGGTGTAATCTCATGACTAGCAGAGTAGTTGCAAAAATAATAATAGTTCTATTGTCCATATATTGTGTCAGTGTCGTTGTTGCATATTTTTACAATGTTTCTATTATTTTCCCTTTCTTTATTTCAGACGGACATCATGTTCCAGAACATCGTTTACATGCTATCCGATTAACATTATTTACTACTTTTGTTTATTTTAGTATTCGTTATTTATTTGTAGGCTCAGTCAAACTCTACCCACTCCAAGTTATGGGAATAATTTTATTAAACTTAACGATAGTTGGTACAATGGTCTCTTATGTTAAAGGAGTTGATCCAACTGAATATTTAATATTAATTTTTTACCTGTTTGCGTCTATTATTTTGTACTATGCAGGAAAACCTGAGGTTGTTAAAAGTATTTTTAAAAGGAAATGAATTAGACAGTTCTGATAAACGACAAAACAACTCAGTCACTAATGTGGGTGTGAACCCATTATATTATTCTAAAAGTACTCTGTTAGCACGGGATGATAGGTTTCAAGTGAGTGAGGGATTCAAGATTCGGAAGGGAGTTGAAAAAAAAGGAATTGTAACCTTACTTCATTGGAATAATAATCAACTCCCTGCCTCTAACGAAATGAATAATCTCTAATAATCCAATGTAAATACTCTCACAAATGAATTATTAAGGAACAATTTTAAATATAAACTGAGGGAACATGCGAAGAGATGATTTTCGGAATTATGTGAATCAATTTGGAAAGAACTGGAGTATCAATAATTCCATTGGGAAAAAGAATATTGATGAGGAAATTGAGAAACTCTTTGAAAAAGTTAAAGACGGTTTCGTTAGTGACTTTAGAACTCAAATCAAAATGATGAAGATGACGGATGAAGATAAAAAGTTGTTAGATAATTGTCTTCTAGAACTAGTTGAAGAATGGTTAATACAAAATCAGTCACATTATTGTACAGAAACTGGTTCTCCTCCATACCAAATTACCTTTAAATTTGGAGCATGGAAATAATTAGAATGGACTTAAAATATAGATTCAATAATAGGACTCTACTTTACCTCACCCTATAGACGTTCTCTCAGAACCATCAGACTTTAATACGGACAAGTTAAGAAGGTCTTTATACTCAGGACATATGCATATGTTTTTATTTATGATTTGAAAGACAAACACATTAAAGAAGTATTGTCACTTTTTAGGGAAGTAGACAAACTTGTACAGAAACATAAGAAAGGTCATCAAAACCTATTTGGGTAATTAAAGATTAGGGGATAAAATGAAAAGTTTAATCCTGTCAATTATTTAGGAATTGAATATAAAGAGTTATCAAAAATTATGAGTGTGTGGATGGAAACTCTGTCAGAAGACATTACATTTAATTCCAGAGACAAGATATTGAAGACCAAAACAACTCAAGTTTGAGGAAAACTAGTTAGGCTGATTAAAGATTAGAAATGGAGATAAATTGAAAAAGTCATTTAATGAAATTCAATCTGAAAAAGAAGAGTTAAATGAATATGGATACCCAATACATAAGGAATCAGATTATAAAAAACGACCAGAAATGGATTTTGGGACATGGGTTGGACTAATTTTAGTTTTCACTCTGATGATTTTGGGAATTCTAAAACTTGTAGGAATAATATGATTCCCTTCCACTAATTAACCTTCCAAGTCAAATCCACTTACAGTGTAATCCACATCAGCTTCTGGTATATATTGGGTTCTCTTACTCCACTTATAAGAAATCAAGTGAAACACTCACTCATCATAATCCTCTCCCTCATTCTTCTGTCTTCTCCTGTGATTGGAGAGGAAACTGGTATCTTATACCTTTATGAAGGTTCTTCTGGTATTCTTTGGAAAGAATTTGGAGATAAAGAAACTAACCCAATTTATAAAGGGGATATTGAGAATGGAAAACCGAATGGTGTGGGTGTTATGACTTTCCCTGATGGAAGAAAGTATGTTGGTGAAAACAAGGATGGGTTTCCAAATGGCCAAGGAACAATGACTTGGTCTAATGGAGTAGAGTATGTCGGGGAATATAAGGATGGGAAACCTAATGGTCAAGGAACAGTGACTTACTCTGATGGGGAAAAGTGTGTAGGAGAATGGAAAAATGTTGGATTTCGGAATGGGAAATGTTACGACAAAAACGGAAACATCCAATACAAGTATGTGAATGGAAAAAGGATAAGACAATAACCCCCCTTTATAAAACAAACACCCCCAAAAAATACCACCAAGTCAAAAATTCACACATTTACGACCCTAGACTCCAAAACACCAACAAATCAAAATCCACTCACATTGTATTTCAAACCGATTGATGTTATTTATATGGTTATCCTTATTAACTTATGGGTAACTTGTTTGAAAAATCATATGGAGAAATTATGGAACCAAAATTTAACTTTGCTGATTCCGAGTCTATACCTTGGTTGAAGTCAGAAATTGCAGAAGGCGTTGAGGTGAAAACTCTTTGCTCTGCGAATAGTATGATTATGGAACTTTATCAATTTGCACCGAATATCACCTATCCCGATCATATCCATGACGGTCCCGAATTTGTTTATCTCCTAGAGGGAAGTGCTCGTCAAGATGGTAAATGGCTTGAAGCAGGATGGGCTAGTTCTGCTGAAACCGGAACACTCGACAGAGGATTTTTAAGTGGCGAGAAGGGGTGCCTCACCGTTGCGGTCTATACACGATCTAAATATATATAAATTGAGCACTAACAAACGCATGCAGTCGGACACAGATACGCTGCACCTTGTATGCGTGCGTTGGTAGAGTTAAATGTGAGTGACCTTCACCATAAATTCTTCACAGTCAGACAATCAACACAAACATTATTCACGATTGGACATCCGTTAATTCTAGTGCAGATTTCTCTTTCAACCATAACTCTCTATGGTGGTTCATTAACTTGAACTGTGGTGTCATGTCTTTAAATTAAAGTGGGAGTTTGAAGGTCATAGACTATTGCAACAATTATTAACATGAATGACCCAACATACAAAAAACACCACCATAGAAGGAAATTTAGGAATTATTCCCACCCAAACGTACCCGGAGGTTTGTGAGTGATATCGTAAAACACTGTTTCAATGCCAGCAAGGTCAAGTATTGATTCTACTAGAGGATCAAGTAAATCCCAATCAATACGAGCAAATTGAGCTGTCATCACGTCTTCAGAAACAACTGGCCGTAATACCAGACTGTCTTCTTTTCCATTTTTGGAAATCGGCAGCAAGATCACCAGCAACTGAAATATTTTCTGCATCAGAGAATTATCTTTTAGCATTTGAGTTGCTAAATCATCAGCCTCTCTCAGTAGGTCAAGTCGCTCAGTGTCGCAAAAAGCTTTACGAATTAAAAAAGGAGCAGCTGCATCTTTACAGTTTGAACCTAATTGCAAGACAACGCGATTTATGTTCCGGACTTCATTTGTTAAAAGCGTTGCCTTTTTTTCCAGCCAATCCCAGTCAAGTGGTGTATTCCAGAGAACCGCCGGCGGTGTGTAAGTTCTTTGATCACCCTGTACTCCGACTGAACGCACAGGAAGAATTTGACTTTCACAATTACTATTCTTCAGACAGTCTGAAACTTCCGCGGCTGTTTTCTCAAGCTCCGAAAACGTCTCATCTCCGTTGGCACATAAAACATTAATTGAAAGTCCAGGGCCGGGAAAAGGATGCCTCCAGACAATTGAATCCGGTAACTCCAATAGAGTTCCAACCTGCCTTACTTCATCCTTGTAAAGATCTTTGAGTGGTTCTACAACTTTGCCGGAACTCATCAAATCCAGAACCTCCGGCACACGATTGTGATGTGATTTTATTACTTCTGAGTGTTCGGTGCCGCCTGACTCAATGATGTCAGGATAGAGTGTTCCCTGTCCCAGCATCCATTCAGATTCAGACAAATTCAATTCGCTCAAGAATTTGTCACGCATCTGAATGAAGGTTGCGCCGATTTTATGCCGTTTTATTTGCGGATCAATCTGTGCTGAAACCGCATCCAGAAAAAACTCACTGTAATCTCTTGATTCAATGTTGTCATAGCCTAACTTTTGGTAACGCTCGATAATTTCAGTGCTTTCATCTTTTCTCATGAAACCGTTATTGATGTAAAGCCCGAGTATTTTTTCTTTGCCAAGAGCTTTATTTAACAGGGCAAAAGCCACAGACGAATCCACACCACCACTGATAAACATCAAAACTTTGCGCTCCGCAACTTCCTGACGCAGGCGTTCAGTAGTCTCCTCAATAAAAGTTTCCATTGACCAACGGGAACTCACGTCGCATAAGTTGACGAAATTTTCCAGCATTGTCAGTCCCTGTTCCGAGTCATTTACTTCAGGATGGAACTGCAGAGTATAAAGCGGACGATTGCGGTGATTCATGGCTGCAACACATCCTGAGTCAGTAACTCCTGTGACTTCAAAATCTGGAGGACATTCTGTGACACTGTCCTGGTGACTCATCCATACCTGATTCGGAAAACTAACGTTTTTCCAAAGTGGAAAATCTGCAGTCTGAGTTAAGAATGCTTTGCCGAATTCACCTTTGCCGGTGTTGGTGATTGTTCCGCCAAATTCTTTAGCAATCAATTGATGACCGTAACACAAACCTAGTACAGGTAGATTCAACTCCAATATTTTTGAATTAAATTCTGGAATATCAGTTGAATAAACGGAAGACGGCCCTCCTGACAGTATTATGCCTTTAGCCTGCAGTAGTAATTCCTCATTTGCGGATGGAGAAAATATTTGGGTGTAGGCACCTAAATGTCGTATTCGTTTTGCAATCAGATGTGCGTACTGACTTCCAAAATCCAGCACAGCTATAAAGTCCTGCATTGCTTTTCCTTTCAGAGCAAGATAATCTATTTGATGACTCATCCTAGCAGTATCTGAAAATTTGCACAATCTCACATGGAGCTTTCGCATGTTTGGAATCG
>Ga0209041_1001418_pt1 | contig 14635 bp, 11 predicted proteins | sample SaaInlV_100m_DNA_4_FD_184647 | JGI IMG/M metagenome (GOLD analysis project Ga0209041, IMG submission 184647) | Marine microbial communities from expanding oxygen minimum zones in the Saanich Inlet - SI037_S2LV_100m_DNA (SPAdes) (version 2) | ecosystem: Environmental > Aquatic > Marine >... | reverse complement strand
GTTACGGTCATTAATTCCATTATTTATGGTAATTCGGAAACACAAATTTATTTTCGTTCAACCGGTGATGATGTTGAATTAGATATCTCTTTCACAAATATTGAAAATGGTGAGAATGGAATTATCGATAATGATAATGGTAATGTAATATGGGGAGACGGGAATATTGACGGTGATCCATATTTTTGCAATGCCCCAATAAGTGATTTTTATTTACGCGAAAACTCACCAAGTTTAACTTCCGGTTCCGATGGCTCTTTTATTGGCTGTTTTGCAGTAGGATGTGGACCCGTGAATTTGGGGCCAACTTGGTATGTAGATCCCAATGGGCATGATGGGAATGATGGAAGTTTGGAAACACCTTTTGCAACAATTACACACGCAATTAGTACGGCAAGTGATGGTGATACCATCCGATTAAATCCAAATACTTACTCAGAGTCATTTCACTTTGATAATAAAGAAATTGTTTTAGAATCACGTGCTTTCGAATTGAATATGATGGAATTAATTGAAGAAACAATTTTTATTCCAACAGAAAATGGGAATTCTTGTTTAACCTTAATTGGCCCAAATAATGATAATGCAATCTTACGAGGATTCACATTTAAGGATGCTATATCCATAAATGGTGCTGGAGTTTTTATTGAAAATTGTTCTCCAACATTTGAAAATATAATTGTGAAAAATAATACAGCAGAATTAGGAGGTGGGGTTTATTTAAATGAATCAAATTCATATTTTAAAAATTGTACCCTAAAAAATAACGGATCCAATTTGGGGGGTGGAATCTATATTTTAGATGGATCGCCCAGTTTTGAAAATGTAACATTACAAGAAAACTTGGCCTATTGGGGTGGTGGTATCTATGCAGAAGATTCACAAGCAAATTTGGTTGGTTGTATTTTTCGTGGAAATGAAGCTTTTATGGAGGGGGGTGGACTTTATTTAGAGGGTGGATTATGTGAAATAGAATGGTCATCTTTTGAAGAAAATATTGGGGTTGATTTCGGTGCAGGAATTTTAGCGAATATGTCAGCAGTCGAAATATCTCAAACAACATTTTCAGGAAACATATCTGGAGTTGGTTCATGTATCGCATTTATGGGGTCAACTACTTTCATTAATAATTCTATTTTATGGGATAATAATTCACCAATATTTTATTCGATGGAATCTGTTGGAATGTCGTCGATCGATATAAGTTATTCTGATGTAGAGGGGGGTATTCCTTCGCTTGAGCAAATCCCTAATTTATTGTTAACAGTGGGTGAAGGTTTAATAAACAATAATCCTGAATTTTGTGACGTGCTTCAAAATAATTATAATTTAAATGAAAGTTCAATTTGCCAAAATGCTTCTAATTCTGGAGAAATCATTGGTGCTTTTGATTCTAGTTGTGATGAAACTGTATCCATTGATAAGTCAATTGTTGTAGATGAATTTCGATTAGATCAAAATTATCCAAATCCATTTAATCCAAAAACAACCATTCAGTTTTCCTTAAAGCATTCTGGTGAAGTTTCATTAATTGTATATAATTTACAGGGCCAAAAAATTAAAACATTAAAATCTGGTTCAAGTGATTTTGGCCGATTTTCTGTTGAATGGAATGGGAAAAATGATTTCGGAGCCCAAGTTCCATCAGGACTATATTTGGTTCAGCTTGTAACAAAGAATAGAATGCTAGAACGTAAGATGCTTCTTTTAAAATAGAGATACTATATATTAACTTATAATAGAGAGATTTCATATTAGGTGTATTTAGTTGTATTATCTTAATCTAAATTTTGACGATAATGAACCAAATATCACACATAAAATCTGCATTAATCGCCTTGTCAATTTTTGCCAGTGGAATTCAGGCTCAAATGCTTGAGGATTTCATTGGGAATTGGACTGGCGTTGAAATGTTGCAAAGTCCAACCATCAATTATGAAAATAAGCATATGACCCTTGATATTACTGAGGGGGGCGATCGTGATGATTATTTAGTCTATTTATCAAATTGTGAATTTATTTATAATCCGGAAGTTAGTTGGGCTCACCATTATTTTGGTATTGATAAAAATACAAATGAACTTTTATTTGTAAGAAGAGTCGATACACCCATTGGTGTAGTTTTTGATGAATTAAAATATTCAATTCTTCAATGGAATAATTCTACTTTGGAAGTTGAGTACCATTCTGAGTCAGGTGATACATATCATTTAATAAGTTTAACTTCAAATTCTTTAGATCTAAAAGAACAAGTTCCTGAAAGGATTGCCTTAAATCAAAATTTCCCAAATCCCTTTAATCCAAACACGACTATTACTATAGAATCTGAAAAAAATGCATTGGGTAGTCTTATGATTTATAATCTAAACGGTCAAAAGATTAAAATCTTACACAGCGGTAAATTCCAGAAAGGATTAAATTCTTTCAATTGGAATGGACAAAATCAGAATGGAATTCCTGTGAGTGGTGGGACCTATATATATCGTTTATTGATTGATGGGAAACCTCAATCACAAAAAATGGTACTTCTTAAGTAAGTACTTCCCTTTAAAACCTTTTTTAACACATTCATATGAATCTAATTAAATACAGCCTTCCAATCTTTGTATCCATTTCAACCTTATTTGCCACGTGGTTTAACGACATTCCAAGAGAAATTAAACAAGCCAATGGAGAAATTATCCACTGTTTTATCTCGGGTGACCAATATAGTAAAAGGCTCCATGATGAAAATAATTTCACAATCATTTTAAATTCTATTGATGGTAATTACTATTATGCTAATCTTGATTTGAATGGAGTTCTTAGACCTTCTGATTTTCAAGTAGGAGAAGGAAATCCTGCTTTTTTTGGGATGGAACCGGGATTAACAATTAGTAAAAGTGAATATGAGAAAAAGCGATTATTTTATCATAATGAAACATCAACAAGGAATTCAAGGGATGCTCCAACTTCTGGTGAAATTGCTCAACTAAATGTATTTATTAGATTCTCAGACGATCCTGAGTTTTCCAGTCCCAGATCTTATTACGATGTGGTCTTTCAAGCGGAAGAAAATGAACCATCCTTAAGGGATTATTATTGGGAGATCTCCTATAATACTTTATGGGTCGAAACACATCATTTTCCTGATAATGTTGGTGACTTTAATACGTCCTATCAAGATGAACACCCCCGAAATTATTATGAACCTTATTCAGGGGCGAATCCGGGTGGATATCAAAATAGCGATGAAAGAACACAGCGTGAACATACTTTATTATCAAATGCATTAAATGAAATAGAGAGTCAAGTTCCAACAGACCTAGATATTGACGCAAATGATGATGGAATGGTTGATGCTGTTTCATTTGTAATCTATGGAGGTCCGGGAGATTGGGCTGACTTATTATGGCCACATCGATGGTCTTTATATACTCAAAATGTTACCATTAATGGTGCTCAAGTTTGGGATTATTTATTTATGCTTTCTGAATCTTGGTATTTTAATGTTGGTGTTTTGTGTCATGAGTTTTTTCATGTATTAGGTGCACCAGACCTTTATCATTATAATGGTGGTGGTGCTCCATCTGCCGTTGGTGGATGGGACGTAATGGAAGCGAATACGAATCCTCCGCAATATCCATCTGCTTTTATGAAATGGAAATACGGTGATTGGTTGGCAGACTTGCCGGAAATAACTGAAAGTGGAACTTATACTTTAAATCCACTTCAACAACAAAATGGATCAGTTTACAAAATAGCGTCCCCTTTTTCCGAAACAGAATATTTTGTGATTGAGTATAGAAAAAAAGAAGGGATTTATGAAATAAATACACCTGGAATTCGAGATGGTATTGTCGTATATCGAATTAATTCAACAGCCGGAAATGGAAATGCTCAAGGACCACCTGATGAAATATATTGTTACCGTCCTGGTGGAACACTCACAAATAATGGTGCATTTGAATTTGCGCCTTACAGTTCAGATTATGGACATACACAATTAAATGATACAACAGATCCAAATTGTTTTTTATACAATGATGGAAATGGTGCTGATGGTGGATTGAACCTATACAATGTAACCGGAAATGGAGAAACTATTTCATTTTCTGTTTCTTTAGGAATGCCTCAAATGGACTTAAATCCTGAAGAATTAAATTATTCATTGTCATCGGGAGACAATGAAAGCCAAACAATTACTTTATCAAATACTGGCGAAGAAGGAACTCAATTAGATTTTGATATTAATGTATCTGGATCAGTCCCTTTTCAAAATTCGCAAGGAGGACCTGATGGCGGAAATTATTATTGGACATCGTCAATTGAAGAACCTGGAATGGCTTATGAATGGGTTGATATTAGCGAAAATATGACTCAATTAACTTTTCCTCACAATGACCAATTCGCAGTCAATAGTATCGAATTACCATTTGATTTTCATTTTTTTGGAGAAACCTATAGTTATGTTCAAGTGAATGCCAATGGTTGGATTGGATGGAATAGTGAGAATGAAACAGCTTGGCTGAATGAAGATATACCATCTTCTTCAGCTCCAAGTCCAGCAATCTTTGGATATTGGGATGACATGAATCCAAATAATGACAATGGAAATGCGTCATCTTCAGGGAATGCATATTACCATGTTAATCAAAATCGTGCTGTAATTTGGTTTAATGATGTGGTTCGATGGAATGTGGATGATTGGGGGCAATTCGATTTTCAAATCGTAATTAATGCAGATGGCACTTTTCAAACAAATTATAGGAATATGGAAGGTGTTCTAAATTCAGGTACAATTGGATTTCAAAATATAGGTGGAACACAGGGAACTCAAATTTCATCCAATGAAACATTTACTTCCGTGGAATACAGTTGGATTGCAGATCAATCTGAAAATGATATATCATGGCTAATTTTATCGTCGAATACAGGAGAATTATCCGGTGTACTTTTAGGGGGAGAATCCATGGATATTTATGCCCAAGTTTTAACAAGTGGTATGGATGCTGGATTATTTACTGGAAATATTAATTTCATCTCCCAAAACACAAATTCAGAATTTGTCCCTGTTAATTTGCTCGTTTCCGGTGATAATTCAACACCTTCCTTACCAGTAATAGACATATCAAATTCTGAAAATGGAATTGTTTATCTTCCAGAAATAGTCGATCCAATTTTTTCAAATATTGCTTCACGATATACCCATGTGGTTACGCCAAATGGCGATTTAATTCCCTTTTTAATTCAAGATGATTTTTCGGTGGCTCAAATTCTCCATGCACGAAAAGTTTTGGAATCATTTTTAACGAATAATCCAGGAAATGGATGGGGGAATGATAAAACCAATATGAGAAATGCTATTGGAGCAAGTAATGCAATTTTATTCCTTTTGAATGATGAAGACGAATATGAAAACCCTGATCTTTGGGCGCTGATGGATGCAGGTGTTGATGGACAAGATTTGTTGGCTATGGAAGTATTTCCGGAAGGTTCTCCCCAATATATGAGCAGTTCTGAAAGAGATGCTAGTTATGAAGAGATACTTCATTTTGTCCATGGTTTTGGTATTCAGTTGGCGATTCCTGCAATGCAGAATGCGATTATTTCAGCAATGAATAATGCCATAAGTAATAACATCTATAATCCGCTAAACGATTTACCAGAAGAAGATTATGATGAAGAATATTTAGCCATGGGGTTAGAATGTTATTTTGGATTGTGGGCACATGATCCAAATGGCAACGGGTATTGTGGGGATAATGAATATTCTTTCATCACGAGAGAAGCAATGGCAGAAGGCGATCCAGATTTATTTGAAATTATTGCTGGATTTGTTGGCGAAACGTGGGAATATACTATTGATTTACCTGAGTCTGTTAATTCTGGTTTTTACCTTAATTTTCAAAATGGATTAGATTACACCCATCGGTCTCAATATGTGAAGAATATCAATAGTTCTGGTGAGAGTAACATCAATTTACAAGGGAACAATTTTTCTAATAATTTAACTGGAAATATCGGCGATAATCATTTCATGTCATTTGATGGTGAAAACATCATTAATGGTAGAGACGGGTTTGACCGTATGATTTTTCAAGGTGATTTTGATTATTATGCCATATTACCACCTTTGGTAACGGGTGATTCATCCACACAAATAATTGATTTTGTTCCAAACCGCGATGGAACAAATTATCTGTTTAATATTGAAGAAGTTGAATTCAATGGTGTTATCTATAACCTAAATGATCTTCTTGATATTGGCTCCAAAAATAACTTACCAACCGAGTTTGCTTTATATGCTCCTTATCCAAATCCTTTTAATCCCACAACATCCATCTTGTTTGATATTGCTAAAACTGAACATGTTGATTTAAGTGTGTTCAATATCAAAGGTGAATTCATTAAATCATTGCAAAATGAAACACTAGACCGGGGTCAGTATTCTATAAAATGGCATGGATTAAATGAAATGGGTCACACCGTTCCCAGTGGAATTTATATTATTAAATTCACATCTAATTTCACTCAAAAAAACCGTAAAGTTCTCTTCCTGAAATAATCTTCTGATAGTGTGAGTAAAATCACACTATTTACCGTTTTCATTGTGAGTTGAGAGATTGATACAGAATTAACTGTCGTTGTCTATTATATTTAACTCATTAATATAATTGAATTAAGGAGATGAAAGACTATGAATTTAAAACGGAAATCAAAATCCGGTTTCACAATGATCGAGATTATGGTTGTGGTTGTTATTGTGGCCATTTTAGCTGTGATTGCTCTACCTACCTATTTAAACTATGTGAAAAGTTCATATGCATCAGAAGCGCGGACGGTTATGTCCAACATTAATAATGCTTCCAAAATGTATTATCAAACAAAAGGTGAATGGCCATCTGAAGTTGATCAGCTTGAACGTTCTGGACAATTGGATGTGAGTCGTTCTACGAAAACAAAGTGGTCTTTTCGTATCGAGTTGAATGACGAAGGTGGAAGAATCACTGCTACAAGTTCGGAAGATATGTCTGGTGGTGCTGGTCATGAAGTCGTGTATGATGCAGATATCGGTAGATTCACTGGTTATGGCTCTCCTGAAGGAGAATAGTGCTTTATGGATTTAAATAAACTCCTCGCATACTCAGTAGATAGTGGTGCATCCGATCTTCATTTAAGTGTCGGTTCGATACCCATGGTTCGCATTAATGGGACTATGCAACCTCTAAATATGGACCCGCTCCAACAAGCGGATATGCAATCAATCATTCCGCAGGTGCTTGACCCAGATCAAATAAAAATCTTTGAAGAACGGAAAGAAATTGATTTTTCCGCAACCCTAGAAGGAAAGGGCCGGTTTCGTGTCAATTTCTTTAATCAAATAAAAGGATTGGCTGGTGTTTTTCGGACTATTCCCGAAGTGGTTAAAGATTTTGATGATTTAGGGATTCCACCCGTATTAAAAAAACTTGCTCTATTAAATCGTGGACTTGTTTTATTAACGGGGCCAACTGGTTCTGGTAAAAGTACAACACTTGCGGCTATGGTGGACCACATCAATGTTAACAGGAAATGTCACATTATTACCATTGAAGATCCTGTTGAATATTATCATCATACGAAAGAGAGTTTAATAAATCAGCGAGAATTGGGTGCCAATACGCATAGTTTTTCAAATGCCATGCGTTCGGCTTTACGTGAAGATCCAGATGTGATTCTGGTCGGAGAAATGCGTGATTTGGATACCATTTCTTTGGCATTGACTGCTGCAGAAACGGGGCACTTAGTTTTATCAACTTTGCATACATCCAGTGCCGTAAAAACAATCGATCGAATTATTGATATTTTCCCAGCTGGACAAAAGGGTCAAATCAGATCCATGTTATCAGAAAGTCTTCAAGCGGTTATTGCGCAAAAACTTTTGAAAACGAAAGATGGAAAAGGACGAATTCCTTCTTGTGAAATTATGATTGCTAATACGGCTATTCGGAATTTGATTCGTGAAGACCGAATTTATCAAATTCCTTCCATCATCCAATCGGGTGGAGTTGAAGGGATGCAATCTTTGGATCAAGATTTACAACGTTTAGTAACTCAAGGCCAAATCGAAAGAAAAATGGCTCAAAGTATTGCTGAAAATCCAAAACTATTTGCTCAAAACGTTTTATAAAAAAATGAAACTAAAACAATCTTATTCAGGTGTTTCATTTATTGAAGTAATGACAGCGACTGTCATTATCTCAATAACCTGTATTGGATTATTAATGGGCGTTGTTCATGCACGAGGTGAACTTCATTCTTTAGAAGTTAGAGAGAGAGCTACCGAAGAATTACTTAACTATATGGAATATTGGAAAGGTAGAGTTGCGGATGGCGGTTTATCCGCGACGGAACGAGCTGGGGATTTTGATGGAAAAGAGATTTATTTAGTTGGTTCTCATGGAGCCCGTTATACCATAAAAGCTAAATTGTATTATGACTTAAATCGCTTAAACAGTAGCACAGATTATGGAATTACAGATTTCAGTCGGTTTGAATTAATCTGTTGGATAGAATGGATTGATTATTTTACAACGCCTCCAAGTCGATATGCTGGAAATGTGAAGTATGAACGAAAACTCTCAACCGTCATGTCAGTATTTGATACCTAATGAAGAATCTTTTCAAAAAAACATCCAGGGGGATGACCCTAATGGAATTGTCTGCTTCAATGTTAGTCGTCAGTATTATTGCCCTTGGTATGACGTCCGGTGCGCAAGCTGTCTTGCTCCATTACCAAACAGATACGGTCCGGCAAGACCTCAGGCAATATGGTAATAATATTATGCGTGAGATTATTCAGGAGCTTGGATACGCGCAAAAAGTAGAAATTGATGGATTTAATGGTTTTTCCCGATTGAAGCTCTATGAAACATATCAAGATTTAACACCATATTTAATCATTTCTTGTCGTGAACAGAATGGCATTGAGTTTAATGGTGAAATCCCTTTGAATGGTGCATTGAATTTTCCTGCAGTTGGCGTTTATCGTGGACAGGGGTTCCGTACCTTAGCGCTAAAGGATTTTATTGTTGAAGAGGAAAGTGAAGTTCGGACAACTCTTGCTGCATTCAAAAAATCGTTTCTTCATTTAACCTTAACCCTAAGTATGGTTTCCGATGTGATGGATGAGGCTGACGAAATTGAAGAAGAGTTTACCTATCATAAATCTGTTTTTTTGGGAACATCTTTCATACTTAAAAAGGCAACAAGCAATACGGAGAATGAAGATGCGTAATAAATATTTGGGAAGTGTTGCACCGTTAGCATTATTGTTTACACTTGTAAGCATGACATTTACGGCTGCATACTTAAAAAACTCTTTTAGTCAAACTGCAATGGAAAAATATCGCTATTCTGAATGGAAGGCATTGTATGCGGCAGAAGCAGGTCTCCACAAAGTTGGTGTTGTTGTATTGCCGAAAATCAGTGGTGACACTTTGTTACTCCCTGATGGTGTAGAATATGGTAAAGATGAAAACGACGAATATTTTGGACAGTATAAAGATATAGATTGTAAAACGGAATTACAGGAAAATTCCACTAGAAAACGGTATGTCGCACAAGCTACTGGTGTAGCAGAATATACCACCCCCAACGGCAATGATGTTTCGATTGAGCGAACAGTATTTACAACAATGGTCCCTCGGGGTTTTGAAGAATTTATGTATTTCACAAATGAAGAAGTACCCATCGGCCCCGGTAATACGGGGACGGTTAATTTTGGGTCGAATGATGTTTTAGAAGGAAAAGTACACTCCAATGGACAAATGGTTATGAGTATTTATGGGTGTCCAGAATTTACCGGTGATGTTAATATTACCCATGAAGCCATTGAAGAATTTGGATCAGGGATCACAGGAGGTGACTGTGAAAATAGTTTTCTTGATGAAGAAGGGAATTCAATTATTGATACAGTATCAACAATAATTTTTCCACCTGATAATTCTGCAGAGGTTGCCAGGGCTAATGCTACCCATACTTTTTCAGCGGATGATATGTTATGGCGGGTCGGGAAGAAAGATACCATGATTATGACTGAAATTAATTTTGTTGAAGGTGGATTTTGGGTTGCACAATGGTGGTATAATATTCCACCAGTTGGGAGTCCAGCTGTTGAGTATGACTTTATTTGGGATAGCCTAAGTGCTGGTCTGAATTGTGAAATATCCGGTGTGCACTTTGGTCCGGATAATGAATATGATTATTTTGATTCCACCTATTACGAAAATATATTGGTGTTAAGCGCGACGGATGCTAGTGGGAATTTTGTTCAGAGTGAAATTATTTCTATGGTAAATACAGGGGATGTTATTCGAGTTCAAAATACAATTGGGTCCAGAATAGCCACATTTACTGCTACGAATGCCATTCCGTTAGGCCCTGATCGTATTATGATTACCTATGATAATGCAAGTTTTTATTATTCTAGTTTAAATGGGAATGGATTCAATGATAATGAACCTATTACTTTTATAAATACCAGCGCAACTACTGGCCTAGCAGGTGATGTGGAATGGAATTCATTTTATTATTATCATGACCATCTCGATAATGGGGCGGCGTATTGCGAAGCGGGTCGTATTCAGCATTTTGATTTTGAATACTGGAACTATGGTGGAATTTCCGGAACCAATTGTGATATTTTTTCTTGTCCGAGTATCATTTATAATAGCGATTATGCTTATGGTAGCCGGCTATTTTATCCAAAGGGTAGTACACCAAAAGTTATTTATATCAGAGGTGGACAAGTATTGGTTCGAGGGATAGTAGACGGCCAATATTCTATAGTGACAGATGATTATACAGAATATCGTCGTCATGATGATACAGACAAAATTGATCGTGTTTGGGGCAATATTTGGCTTATTGATGATGTAGTTTACAGTGATTCCTATGCTTCGGGTCAAACGATTCATCCGAATGATGGCGGGTCCACAAATGTCCTTGGGCTGATTGCAGGTGGAAATGTCATTATTGCAAACACGCGTCCCAATGGCGCCCGGGGTAAGCAATATGGCGAAGATATAATTATTAACGCATCTATTCTGGCGATGAATGGCGGTTTTATTTCCCATTACTGGCAAAATACCTTGCTTGGCTATCATGATTTTAATGATGGCCTTGAATATGGTATTATTGCCGATGGTCGGGGTGGACATCGAAATTATTATCAAGAACAAATAGGCATAGGTCCAGATTATAGTGGTGTTTATACAGGTACCAATGATTTTCGCGGGGATGTAAACCTATGGGGTTCCATTGTTCAATTTAAACGAGGATATATGCTCCGTAACTATCTTGGACCCTATAATGTTACACCAGGCGTAGGGTATGATAAAAACTATAATTATGATTATAATCTGCTGGTAAATCCACCGCCATATTTCCCTGACCTAGAAACAGAAAATAGTAATGTAGTTTTAAAAATGGCATCCTACGGGGAAGCCAAAAAATAAAAAAAGGAATAAAATGTATCTTGGATTAGATATAGGGAGACAATATGTAAAAATGGTCTCCGTTGAAAAAACAAAAGATGGATTTAAAGTATTGGATGCCGGAACTCGTTTAGTTCCAGAACCTAATTCAACCTTCGATCCAGAAAAAATAGATCGCCCACATTGGGTAATGGCTGTTCGAGAGTTGTTTCGTCAGCAAGGGCTCAACCCAAAAAAAGTCAAAACTATTTGTACTGGGATTAGTGGTGCTTCAGCGAGTATAAAACAAATTACAACCATGGAAATGCCATCCGATGAATTAGAAGCTGCCATGACGTTTGAAGCTAGAAAACATATTCCCATGGATGGAACAGATGCCGTAATTGATTTTCAAATTTTAGGTTCAAATCAGCGAGAAGTTGATAAAATCGATGTAGGCCTTGTTGCTTGCACAAAAGGTGTATTAACCAGCCATATGGATTTACTCAAAGAATGTGGATTAAAACCAGGTGTAGTTGATACTTATCCAATTGCAATGAGTAATGCCTTTACATTTATTAAAACAATGCCAGATGATGGGCTCGTTGTTATTCTTGATATTGGTGCTGTCTCGTCTAGTCTAGTTGTTTACGGAAGTGGCGAACAATTTTTTACAAGAGATTTACCTATTGGTGGTCACCATTTTGTGAAAGAATTATCTGATAGAAAAGAAATAAGTTACACCGAAGCACAAGACGTTTTGTACAAAGATGGTCTTGCAGCTTCTATTAGTAATTCTACTGATGCCCCCTTGACCTCTGTTGGGATTGCAGAAAGAACAATTTATGATAATTTGGTTGAAGATTTGAGACGATCACTTCGTTTTTATGCAAAACAGACAGGTCAAAGTTTCTTCTTGAAAATATTTTTATCTGGGGGAGGAGCCGAAACGCCAGGTCTTACTGAATTTGTTTCTAGCAAGCTCAATATTGAATGTGATTTGTTCGATCCCTTTGAAAATGTGAATGGAGGTGAAAATATTTCTGTGAACAATAAAAGTCAATATACTATTGCTTTAGGGCTAGGGATTCGCGGAGGCATGGCTAATGAGTAAAAAATATATAATTATTAATCTGAACAAAGCGGAAAGTAGAGAAACCAAAATTGAGCGTGTACGAGAACGAGTAAGGTGGGGTACATTTGCTTTGTTATTCACACTTTTTGTCGGCGTTAATTTTAGGGTTTGGATGATTGGATTTGGATATAATAGTATTATTGACCAAAAGAAAGTTGAAATCGAAAAATTAAAAGACAAAATAAATCTATTACAAACTCAAGGCAAAAATTTATCAAAAGATGATATTTTATCATTTGCTGAATTAGAACAAGATCGTTTTCTTTGGGCGCATAACCTTGAAGAAATGGGCAAAATGACACCAAGTGATATGGCCATAACTGGGTTACGATATAAAAATGGAAAATTAATGATCAAAGGAATCGCTCTAACTTTTGAAGATAGAAAAGATTTTGAAATTATTGATGAATATGTGCAAACGCTTCGACGGAATATAGATTTTTCAAGCAGTTTTAAAAAAATAAAATATGTGGGTCATAGCAAAGTAAAAGTTCGTGGCCAAGAAATTGTAAAATTTGAAATCGAAGCAAGAATTAAAAAGAGTGGACGAAAGTCTTTTTCATAGGAATATTATGGCTGAAAAAAGAAATATATTTTTATTTGGAGCATTAATCTTGCTCACCATTTCATTTTGGGCGAGTGCATCGACTTTAATAGGAAAAAAACCATTTGAGATTCTTTTATTAGAAGATGAACAGACTGAATTAAATGAAAACTTAATTAGCGCACAGATTCTGGCCAGTGAATTGGACCGAGTATTTACACTTTTTCAGGAAAATCTTGCTTTATCAAAATCAGATTCATTAGCTGATGACGCTAGTCTTCCATTTCTAAATAATTTGACTGACATGCTCGATGATCTCAATATCAAATTATTAGGAATAAAACCGAAAACCAGAGTTGATAAAAAAACTTATTTCAAGGCCCCATATATTATTACTTTAGAATGTACCTACGAACAATTTGGACAATTCTTATCTGAAATTGAACGGTCACCTCGTTTAATTATTATGGATGAATTTGAAGTAAAAAATGGTATTGAGCGAATAAAACAAAATGTAAACGAGGATGATCTCTTGACTCAGGAATTTGTTGTGAATTTAGCTACAATTACTCTCGTAAAATCAAAATCAAAATCAAAGGTTTCATCATGAGTGAAAGATCATTAACAATTTGGAATCTTTTGTTGGGATTAACAATTGTATCCATTCTGGGGACAACATTTAAGCTCGTTCCAATGAATAAAAAATATACTCGTGTAAAAACACGTTCAGCTGATCTCCAATTTGGTACAGACAAAGAATTAGAAAATATTATCGGCTATTTAGAAAAACGACTTGAAGAACGAAGCGAATTCCAATTTGATCTTGAAAACTCTCCAATGATGTTAACAAATGTATTAACACTTGCGGATGGTACGGGAAGAAAAACGCGTCGAAATAGAAATGCGATCCGAGTAGCAATGATTTTTCAGCGAGATAATCATTTTCAGGCTCAAATAGATTATAGAGGTCAAGCATTTACTGTGGGTGTGGGTGATACAATTCCTGATATAGGATTCATTGAATTAATTGATGAAATACAAGTCTTAATTCAAACTGATAATGGTATTAAATCTTATGCTGCACCAGGAAATGAGATTACAAGTTTTAACGGTGAAAATGGACATATTATTATATTAAGCACCAAAAAGCATCGTAGTTCAAAAAAAGAAAAGTCGATTTTTCTGGCAACAGAATAATCATTATTAAAAATACAATTTAAAAATAAGTCATAAGAAGGAAACCCCTATAATGAATTTTCAAAATCAAGCCTATCGATTAATTATGATTGGTTTTCTCATTTTTCCCTTATTCGGGAAGGATAACACCGATAATAGTGAAACCGATACCCAATTGATAACGATTCATGCCGAAGATGCGTTTCTGCCAAGTATTCTAGCCATTCTCGCCCAAGAGAGTGGATATAACATTGTTACAGATCCTAATGTGAATCGACAAGATAAAATATCAATTCATTTAGATGATGTGCCCATTGAACAAGCAATCAACTTGATTGTTCG
>Ga0209041_1001412_pt1 | contig 14653 bp, 9 predicted proteins | sample SaaInlV_100m_DNA_4_FD_184647 | JGI IMG/M metagenome (GOLD analysis project Ga0209041, IMG submission 184647) | Marine microbial communities from expanding oxygen minimum zones in the Saanich Inlet - SI037_S2LV_100m_DNA (SPAdes) (version 2) | ecosystem: Environmental > Aquatic > Marine >... | reverse complement strand
AGCGAATTTCCTAACCGATGGGCTTGCATGTGCTTTTATATTTTCATCATTATGTACACTTTCACCTATAGGAATAGGGGTTTCTTTAGCTACTTTTTTTTGTGGCGGTTCAGGAGCGGGGCGTGATGGAGTGTTTGTAACCTTCTCTATATCTTCTTTTTTATCCTCTTTGGATGGAGCTTTTGTTTTAGATTTAATATCGGATTTAGGCTCTGGAACTTCAATCATACCAATCAAGCTACCTTCTTTAACTTTATCTCCCACTTTAATTTTAATATCTTTTATGACTCCATCTTTTGGTGCTGGGATGTCCATAGAGGCTTTATCAGACTCTACAGTGATCAGAGGCATATCATACTCAATACTATCGCCGATATTTACTAATACTTCGATCACATCGACACTATCGAAATCACCTATATCTGGAATAAGAATTTGTTCTGAACTCATATTTATAAAGATACCGGATTAGGTTTGTCGTTCATTATTTTGTACTTTTTGATCGCACTTAATAACACTGATTTTTCTATTTCTTGTTTTTCAGTTAATGCTTTTAAGGCTGCAATCACAATATGATTGCGGTCAACTTCGAAAAAGTCTCTAAGCGCTTCACGACTATCAGAGCGGCCAAATCCATCGGTCCCAAGTGAAATAAATTTGTTAGGCAAGAATGTAGCAATTTGCTCAGCAAATGATTTCATATAATCTGTAGCAGTAATAATAGGAGATTCCAAATCTAAAATTATTTCATCTAAGATAGATTTTTTTTCAGTTTTATCAGGGTTAAGCATATTCCATCTCTGGATATCAAGTGCATTTCTCCTTACTTCTGTAAAGCTTGTGACACTGTAGATAGTTGAGCTGATATTAAAGTCTTTTTCTAAAATGCTCGCGGCTCCAATAACCTCTCTTAATATAACGCCACTGCCCATGAGCTGAACTTTTGGACCGCTAGCTTTACTTTCTGAATATTTATAAATTCCCTTAATTATGTCTTCACTAATATTTTTTGGCATCTCTGGATGAGAGTAATTTTCATTCATTATTGTAATGTAATAGAAAACATCTTCCTGATTTTTAATCATTCGTTCTAAACCATTCTGAATGATGACTGCCAATTCATAAGAAAAGCACGGGTCGTAAGAAATGCAATTTGGAATAGTTGCTGACAGTAAATGACTATGGCCATCCTCATGCTGGAGACCTTCACCATTCAGAGTGGTTCTTCCGGCTGTAGCTCCTAATAAAAACCCTCTAGATCGAGAATCGCCCGCAGCCCAAGCTAAATCTCCTATTCTTTGGAAACCAAACATTGAATAGAAAATATAAAAAGGAATAGTTTGAATTCCTGAATTGCTATAAGAAGTTGCGGCAGCAATCCATGAAGAGAAAGAGCCTGCTTCGTTAATACCTTCCTCTAAAATTTGGCCATCTTTTTTTTCTTTATAAAACATCACTTGATCTGAATCTTGAGGCTCATAAAGCTGACCAACAGATGAATATATACCTAACTGTCTAAACATACCTTCCATTCCAAAAGTCCTTGCCTCATCCGGAACAATCGGTACGATAAATTTCCCAATATCTTTATCTTTAACAAGGGTAGTTAAGATTCGTACAAAAGCCATGGTGGTAGAAATTTCCCTATCACCCGAGCTCTCTAATTGCTTTGAAAAAGCATCAATGGATGGAACATTTAGCTTATTCCCTTGTTTTTTTCTAATCGGTAAAAAACCACCCAGTGCATTTCTTCTCTCCATCATATATTTTAGTTCAGGTGAATCTTTGCCTGGTTTGTAGTAAGCAAGATTTTCAACTTCCTTATCGCTTATAGGCAAGTCGAATCTTGTTCTAAATGTTTTAAGTGACTCAATATCCATGCTCTTTTGTTGATGGGTTATATTCTGGCCTTCCCCAGCATCCCCCATGCCGTAACCTTTAACTGTTTTGGCAAGGACGATTGAAGGTTGACCTTTATGTGCAACGGCCGCTGCATAAGCAGCATATACTTTATGAGGATCGTGACCTCCTCTGTTTAGTCTCCAAATATCTTGATCGGACATTGCTGCTACTCTTTCTTTTAATTCTGGGTACTTGCCGAAGAATTCTTCACGAGTAAATGCGCCACCTTTGGCTTTGAAGTTTTGAAATTCACCATCAACACATTCTTCCATTCTTTTTTTCATTAGGCCATCTTTGTCCATAGCAAACAGCGGATCCCAATAAGAACCCCAAATAACTTTAAGGACATTCCATCCAGAACCTCTAAAGTTTGATTCTAACTCCTGAATGATTTTGCCATTACCTCTAACGGGGCCATCTAATCTTTGTAAATTACAGTTCACCACAAAGATTAAATTATCTAATTTCTCTCTAGCCGCCAGCGAAATAGCTCCTTGTGATTCAGGTTCATCCATCTCACCATCACCACAAAACACCCAAACCTTTCTATTTGAAGTATCAGCAATACCTCTATCGTGTAAGTATTTTAAATAACGCGCTTGATAAATACCCATTAATGGCCCTAAGCCCATAGACACTGTTGGGAATTGCCAGAATTCAGGCATCAGCCACGGGTGTGGGTAGCTAGATAAGCCATTACCCTTGGTTTCCATCCTGAAATTATCTAACTGTTCCTCAGTCATTCTTCCTTCAAGGAACGCACGTGCATAAATACCAGGTGAAGAGTGACCTTGAAAATAAATTAAGTCGCCGCCAAATGATTCATTTTCAGCTCTGAAGAAGTGATTAAATCCAACATCATAGAGCGTGGCTGCAGATTGAAAGCTTGCAATATGTCCACCAATGCCTGGCGATTTTGTATTAGCTCTTAATACCGCCATAATCGCATTCCATCGGATCAATGCACGAATTCTTCTCTCCATGCCAGGATCACCAGGGTGCCTCTGTTGAAGATGCGTGGGAATTGTATTTACATAAGCGGTTGTCGCATTATAGGGAAGGTTTGAGCCTGAACGACGCGCCTGATCTATCATCATTTCAATTAAGAAATGGGCACGTTCAGAACCTTCTGCATCAATAACAGAGTTGAGTGCTTGTCTCCATTCCTGGGTTTCTAGTTCATCGTTATCAAGACTTAGATCCATATACTTAACTTATCCTATGAAATTTAATCAATTTTATATTGTTGACCGTAATATATTATTTAATAAGATAGAATTAAATAAAATTATAAGTGTCTAGTGGCATGTAATTAATGTAATTTTCAAGGTTTTGGGTTAAATGGTCAAGCTTTTTTTGTCCTCACTAAAGTTGTATTTTTTCTCTAAGTGGTTGTTTTTAATATATTTTAAGGATTTTTGAATGAATATTAAAGTTACAAATAATAATAAGTTACCTACTGAATCAAATTTAAAGAATAATTTGCATACGCTTATTCTTTTCGATGAAAAACATTCTAATCCTTTGTTTGCCGGTGCTCTTAAAGCAAACATTAAAAGACAGGGAAGTAAAATTTCGGACTTAAAAAAAACAGCTTTATCAGCTGAATTAGATAATGGGAGTTTGGTGACTTGGTTAATGGTTTCCGAGAAAAATAGTACATTCCAAATACAGACATTACTGAGAAAAGCCCTCGATAAAATACTTTCCGAAAATCCGAAGTCATTGACAATTGTCAATGAATCAAAAAATAATGATGAGTGGCTAACGCAAGCAGTCTATGTTGCTTCAGTAAATTCTCAAGACCTTCCAAATCTAAAATCAGGTGTAAAGAAAAAAAATCTAAAATCAATCAATACTTTTGGAGGTTCGGTAAAAACTAGCTTTAAAGAAATTGAGGCCTTAGTTGCTGGTAACACCCTGACAAGGGAGTTGACAATCACACCACCAAATCATTTAACTCCAACGATTTATCGTCAAAAAATAAAGAAGTTATCAAAGGAAAATGGTTGGAAGGTTGAAGAATTTGCTATGCCAAAATTAAAAAAATTAGGTGCAGGTGCTTTTTATTCTGTGGCACAAGGTTCTGAGCCACAAGATGCGGCGATTGTTCATCTTACTTATTCACCGAAAGGTGCAAAAGATACTATTAGTTTAGTTGGAAAAGGCATTTGTTTTGATACAGGTGGGCACAATCTAAAGCCAGCAAAATTTATGAGTGGTATGCACGAGGATATGAATGGCTCGGCAGTTGTTTTAGGTATATTAAAAGCTATTAGTGATTCTAAAGTTAAGGTTAAATTAGATTGTTGGTTAGCAATCGCACAAAATCATATTGGACCAAAAGCTTATAAACAAAATGATGTAGTCAAGGCGCTCAATGGCATGACGATTGAAATTGTTCATACAGACGCAGAAGGAAGAATGGTATTGGCTGACACACTGACTATGGCATCTAGAAAGAAACCAAAAGCGATTATAGATTTTGCCACACTAACAGGTTGTATGCATGTCGCTATGGGAGATCGATATAGTGGTGTTTTAAGTAATCATTCAGCTCTTGGCTGCATGGCGGTGGGCGCAGGTTCTGATATAGGGGAAAGAGTTACGGCTTTTCCATCTGATGAAGATTATGAAGAAGATTTAAAGAGCCAAATTGCAGATATCAAGCAGTGCACTCTTGAAGGTGGGCCAGATCATATCCATGCAACTCGCTTCTTGGGTAGATTTGTTGAAAATAAAGTTCCTTGGCTTCATGTAGACTTATCATCAAGTAATCGAAAAGGCGGTTTGGGTGCAGTTGCAAGTGAAGTTAATGGTTTTGGTGTAAGTTTTGGCGTAAATATGATTGAAAAATTAATGAAAATAAAGCCGCTTTAATAAGAAAGATTTAATTAAAAGATAATTCTATTTTAAGAGTTGCGCTCGAAAGCTTCTAAATCATTTTTAATTTCTTGCGCATGATTAGAAGGAGACACATCTCGATAAACTCTTCTTACAACTCCTTTAGGGTCAATAATAAAACTTTGCCTTTTTGCTAGCTTAAAAATAAAGAAATTATTTAAAGCTCCATATTTTTTCGCGGTTTCTCCATCAGGGTCAGATAGAAGCATGAAAGGTAGGTTGTATTTTTCTTTAAATTCTTTATGTGATTCACTTGAGTCGATACTTATCCCTAAGACATTAGCATTTAATTTTTTAATTTCAGTGAAATTGTCCCTCAATGAACAAGCCTCTTTCGTGCATCCTGGCGTATCATCTTTAGGGTAGAAAAAAACTAATAACCATTCACCTTTGAATTCTTTAAGAGATACTAATTCACCATCAGAATTTTTTAGCTTAAATTCAGGAGCAGCTTTTCCTAGTAATTTATCTTCTGAACCAAAAGCTGATTTTTTAAAAATAAAAACGAGAGCAAGAACAATAGCTAAAACGAGAAAAACTTTTATCATAATTGATGGCCATATTAATTTTATTAAATTATATGATGTAATCTTATCAACGAAGTTCTATAATTTCATAAATCATTTGCCTTCGTAGCTCAGGGGATAGAGCATCCCCCTCCTAAGGGGAGGGTCGCACGGTTGTTAAATTCGTAGATTTGATTATCGATTTAATTTCTGGAATACAAGAACCACAATTTGTTCCACATTTGAGTTTGTGCTTAAGATTCTCTAATGAGCTACCTAGTTTTATATTATCCTTTAACTCCAATTCTGCAACATCAAAACATGAGCAAATAATTTTTCCTCTGTTTTTCTGCCCTATCGGGGGTTCTGTTATTGGAGCTAAAGCCCATAGCCTTAATTCCGGTGTGAAGCTACCGTTTGTCATAACATCCTTTAGCCAATTTGATGCTAACATTTCCCCTACTAAGAAAACTGCCTCAAGCTTATCGTCACGAACAAGCACTTTTTTGCTGACTCCGGAAGACTTATCCTTGTAAGCAATTATCGGTGCTCCGGAGACAAAACCTACGGAACTTTCTAATTCCTGAATAAATTTATGATCTGGTTTTTGGCTAGAAAAGGCTTTAAAAATTACAATTGACTTACTATGACCGTATAAATTACAAAAAGCAAAATCAAACTCTTTGATATATTTTTTTAAATCATCATATTCAGATAAATTTTTATTTTTCCTCATTAAGGTCATCTGCCATGGAAAATCAACTTTTTCTAGTTTTACAGTGGCATACTTAAGTTCAGGTTGTTTTGAAATTGGATCACAGGCCGAAGTCGTAATTGCGTTCACTCCCGAGCCAGTCATATTTTGATTGCCCCAGTGCATTGGAAAAAATAACTCACCAGACCTAATATCATCATCTTGAATAACTGGAGTCATGAAATTTCCACGCTCATTACTAACTTTTACTAAATCTCCATTTTTCAAATTTCGCCTGAGCATATCTACCTCATTCATTGATAAAAAAGGTTGCTCATCATGCGCTGCCAATTGAGTTACTCTATCTGTGCGACTCATACCATGCCAATGGTCCCTTAGTCGACCTGTAATTAATCGAAAGGGTAATTTAGAATTCAGCTTATCGCTGGTAGGAAGATAGATAGTATTAATGAAGTTGGCTCTTTGAGTTTGGGTATAAAACTTATTATCGGTGTAGAGCCTATTCGTTGTTTGCTTATTTTTTATCGTAAAAGGCCATTGTTGAGGGCCCTTTTTTTCAAGAAAATCATAGCTTAGACCAGTTATATCTAGATCTCTACCTTTTGTTGTAAGCTGGTGCTCAAGGAAAATTTGTTCTGTTGACTGATAATCAAACATAATCCCTCTGCCAAGTTTTTTTTGTAATTTTTGAGCAAACTCTGTAACAATCTGCCAGTCATGTTTAGCTTCACCTGGTGCATCTATCGCCGATTTAACCCTCGTTATTCTACGTTCCGAATTTGTTACAGTACCCTCTTTCTCAGACCATGTTGAAGTAGGAAAATAGATATCAGCGTAATTCATAGTATCAATATTAGTAAAAGCATCTTGAACAATAACTAATTCAGCCTTCGATAGAGCCTTTATTACTTTTTGATTATTAGGCATCGAGTGAGCTGGGTTTGTACAAGCAATCCATACAGCTTTAATTTCACCCTTTTCAATTGACTCAAACATCTCCACTGCGGTTTTACCTGGGGTTTTAGAAATGTTATCTATATTCCATAATTTACAAACCTCTTCTCGATCACCATCATTAATTAGCTCTCGATGACCTGGGAGCGAGTTTGCCATACCACCAACTTCTCTCCCACCCATTGCATTTGGCTGACCAGTCAAGGACAGGGGCCCACAACCTTTTTTACCTATTTGGCCGGTGGCAAGATGTAAATTAATCAAAGCTGAATTTTTATCTGTCCCATGTATCGATTGGTTAAGGCCCATACAATACATTGATAGCGTTGGACCTTTAGCAAAAATAGAGGCAACATAATTCAAATTTTCAACAGAAATTCCACAGATATCTGCAACTAATTTAGGTGTATAGTCCCGAACCGTTTTCTTAAGTGCTTCAAAACCTTCGGTATGTGATTTAATGAATGTATCATCTACTAATTCTTCCCATAACATGATGTGTAAAAGACCATTAAATAAAGCAACATCTGTTCCAGGTATTATTGCTAGGTGAATGTCAGATGATTTTGCTGTCTCAGTCCGTCTTGGATCAACCACAATGACTTTAAGGTCCGGATTCTTCTCCTTAGCAGCTTCGACCCTTCTAAATAATATTGGGTGCGCATAAGCAGTATTAGATCCGGCAATAAAAATACAATTAGCAAAATCAATATCTTCATAACATGCTGGAGGCGCATCAACCCCAAGACTTCTTTTATAACCTGCTACGGCTGAGGACATACATAATCTAGAATTGGTATCCAGATTATTTGTCTGAATTAAACCCTTAGCCAATTTATTAAAAACATAATAATCTTCAGTCATTAATTGGCCTGAAATATAAAAAGCTACGGCATCACTACCGTGCTTATTAATAATTTGACTAAATTTATCCGAGGCATAATCAAGCGCGTTATTCCAGCTAACCTCTTGACGTAATTCATTTTTTTGGTATCTTATTTTTGGCTTTAGACCACGAAATTCTTGAGAGGAGGCTGATAAATGAAGGGTTGAACCCTTAGTGCATAACATGCCAAAATTAGCTGGATGATCAGGATCGCCGACGACATTAATAATTTTATTATTATCAGACTCGATAATAATGCCGCAACCCACACCACAATAACAACAGGTTGATTTAGTTTGCTTCATAAATTTTAATCAATCTCTATATATAGAAACTTATCTTCCACCTTAATTTTGAAACACTCTGTTTTACCCTCATCCGGTTGTTCTGCCTCACCGGTTACTAAATTTATTTTCCAATTATGCAATGGACAGGCAACAAAATTTTCAAATACAATACCTTGCGATAAAGGACCGCCTTTATGTGGGCAATGATTATTCAAAGCAAAATATTCATCATTAGAATTTCTAAATATACCAATCTCCAACTCCTTTTTTTTAACAATTGTTGAGCCTAATCTTGGTATCGATTCCGCATCACATATTTTTAACCATGCCATACTAATTCCCTTTTCAAGTTATTAAATAAAAATAGAGCAAAAAAATATTCAAAAGAATTGAAATAACAAAAAACAAATTTTTAATCGAAGATGATTCTGTTTTTTCAAGCAAAGGTTTATTTCTTATTTGAATAGTATTTTTATCTCTCAATTCAAGCACAATAATCATTTCTTCAATTGTCTCAAAACGATCACTTTTATTCTTCTCAACGGCCTTCAGAATGAAGTTATTGAACCAAATAGGAATATCCCTTCTATATTTACTTGGAGGAATTACGTTACCAAATTTTGGTGATTGAAAGGCTTCTATTTCTCCATACGGATATTTTCGTGTTAACAAATAGTATAATGTTACGCCTAAAGCATAAATATCCGCCTGCTCATCTGCTTCATTATTATCAAAAAGTTCAGGGGCCATAAAAGATGGAGTGCCAGGATTTGCCATTGACGGAATATCATCAATTTGTGAATTCTTTGCAACACCAAAATCTAAAATACGTATTTTATGATCATCCCCATAAAAAATATTTTCTGGCTTGATATCTCGATGAATAATATTAAGTCGATGAAGAATACTAATTGCGTTAGCTACTTTATCAGCAATATTAACAACGCCATTAATAGAAAAATGATGATCATTTTTAATTCGCTGATCAAGGCTAACTCCTTGATGCCATGTCATCAAGTAATATAAATAAGTTTTATTAATATGGCCAGAAAAAATTTGTGGAAAATGCTCTGAGATCAGACGTTTTAAAATCCACTCCTCATTAATAAGTGATTTTTTATCATCTACACTTTTATTTAATGTAGGCGCTAAAGTTTTTAGGACAAACAATTGTTTTTTTTTATTTTGCACTTTGTACAAAATAGTTTTTCGAGAATCATGAATTTTTTCTACTACTTTAAAGGAGTCTATTAAATCTCCTTTATTTAATTTTTTAGGGACAGGTAAATGATTTTGTAAAGACTGAAGATTGCCGATGCTATCGTCACCAACCTCTTTCACATTGACAACTAATGCTGATGCATTATCTTTAGTTTTGTGTTTAACAGCTTCTTCAGTTAATACCTCGGCAAAGCTTTTATTTTTTTTTAGGTTTTGAAAAAATGTTTCTATTTTTAAATCAGATAAATGACCCCAAACACCATCAGATACAATAATAAAAACATCACCTTTTTTAATTTTTCCCTCATAAAAATCAATTGAAATTGTTTTATCAAGTCCAATTGCTTTTGATAGAATATGGCGCATATCTCTCCCATTCCATACATGATCACGTGTGAGTTTCTTAATTTTTTTGTTCCTTATTAAATAAACTCTCGTGTCTCCAATATGTGCGATAAAGTACGAGCCACCACGAATAATTAATGTAGATAATGTTGAAGCTAAAGAGGATTTATACTTTTCTGTTTGAGATTGATTGTATATCCATAAATTGATACTTGTGATGACCTTATTAAGAGATTCCTGAATCGTCCATGAAACGGGTGTTGAATAAAAATCATTTGAAAGAGATTTAATTATATTTTTAGATGCAAATAGGCCGTCTGACGACCCACTCACACCATCAGCAATTGCAAAACATGCCCCCTTAGAATTTAATAAATCCGAATCTGGAACAATAAAACCTACACTATCCTCATTTCTTTCACGAGGTCCTTGGATTGATGAGGATGAGTATTGTAATTGGAGGTTCATTTTAATTAAATTTTAGCTGTTGTCACTGTGGCTGAACCCCAGGTAGTTCGCCATCTATTCTTAATAATAGTCAACCCAACTAATGCCACAAGCGCAAGAAGTGAAAACACGATTAAGCCTAGTGAATAACTACCAGTGATTTGTTTAGAAAAACCGAGGCTTGATGCTAAGTAAAAGCCACCTACACCACCTGCCATACCTACAATACCAGTCATAATACCAATTTCCTTTCGAAATCTTTGAGGTACTAATTGAAATACAGCACCATTACCCATTCCTAAAGCTATCATAGTAACCATAGCTACAATAAGAGCGGCAACTTGATGATTTAAATTCAAACTTAAAATAGCAAGAAAAGTTGCTGCAATTGCATACATCCAGCTTAGTGTTTTTATACCTCCAAAACGATCGGAAAAGAATCCTCCTATAGGTCTTACAAGTGAGCCAGCAAAAACACAAGCAGCAGTAAAATATCCAGCATGAATCGCTGATAATGCATATTGATCATTAAAATAAATTGTTAATGATGACGCCATACCAACGAAACCGCCAAAAGTAACACAATAGAAAAACATAAACCACCATGAATCCTTATCTTTTAAAACCTCTACATAATCAGCAAAAGATTTCGCTGGAGGATTATCTGGTGAATCCTTAGCTAGAATTAAATAAATTATTAATACTACGACCAGAGGTAACACGGCCAATCCAAGAACATTATTCCACCCATAAGCCACAGCAAGTGATGGAGCAAATAATGCCGCAAAAACAGTACCAGAATTTCCTGCACCAGCTATACCTAACGCTGTACCTTGATGTTCAGGTGGGTACCAACGAGAAGCTAATGGAAGTGAAACGGCAAAGGATGCACCAGCAAAACCAAGCATACCTCCCAAAATAAGAGCCTGTTGAAATGAATGAACACCAAAAAACCAGGCAACAAATAAACTTACAATAACAATAATTTGTCCTATAACGCCAGCCATTTTTGGCTTGAATTGCTCAACTAAGATTCCCATTAATATTCTTAAAAAAGCACCTGATAAAACCGGAGTTGCTACCATCAAACCTTTTTCCGCTGATGTAAGATTTAAATCAAAGGCTATCTGAACTGCTAATGGCCCTAATAAAACCCAAACCATAAAACTTAAATCAAAATATAAAAATGCTGAAAATAATGTAGGTTTGTGACCTGCTTTCCAAAAACTCATAACGCTAATCCTTATTCAATATTAATGGTTTCAAATTCTTTGTGTTGCTCTTTATGTTTGACTCGTTCAGACCATGGGTCTACTGCACCTTGTAAAGAAAACATCAAGCGTTCGTAGGCATCTTTTCGGCCCTTGTCATCGTCTAAAATTTTGCTTTTTACATAATCCATACCCACTCGCTTTACCCAATGAGACGTTCTGTCTAAATACCTCGCCTCTTCACGATAAACTTGTATGAAAGCACCTGCGTATTCCATGACCTCCTCTTTGGTCTTGACCTTACAGAAAAATTGGGCAACTTCGGTTTTAATGCCTCCATTACCTCCAACATAAATTTCCCAACCTGAATCAACGCCAATAATGCCAACATCTTTAATTCCTGACTCAGCACAATTTCGAGGACAACCAGAGACAGCTAATTTAACTTTATGGGGCGCCCACATATGATCAAATGCCTTCTCTAAATCAATTCCCATTTGCGTTGAATCTTGTGTTCCAAATCGGCAAAACTCGGTTCCAACACAAGTTTTTACTGTACGTATGCTTTTTCCATAGGCATAACCAGAGGGCATATCTAAAGCCGACCAAACATCTGGAAGCTGTTCTTTTTGAATACCTAAAAGATCAATGCGTTGGCCCCCGGTTACTTTCACCATAGGTACATTAAATTTTTCAGCAACATCTGCAATTCTTTTAAGCTGTTTTGGGGTGGTGACCCCTCCGTACATTCTTGGAATAACTGAATAGGTACCATCCTTTTGGATATTTGCATGTACTCGCTCATTAATGAATCGAGACTGAGGGTCATCTACTGCCTCATGCGGCCAGGTCGAAATTAGGTAGTAATTTAAGGCTGGTCGACATGACACACAACCATTGAGAGACTTCCAATCTAACTCTTTCATAACCTCAGGTATTGATAAAAACTTTTCTTGTCTTATTTCTTTCCTTACATCCTCATGGGTTAAATCTGTGCAATTACAAATGGGTTTATTTGTTTTCTCCGGCGCATAACCACCGCCAAGCGAAGCTACCAAAATTTGTTCAACAAGGCCCGTACATGAACCGCAACTAGAGGCTGCTTTAGTGTGTTTTTTGACATCATCAATGGTAAAAAGACCCTTGTCTTTAATTGCCTTTACAATCTCACCCTTACGAACACCGTTACAACCACAAACTTCCATTTCATCCGACATTTTTGATATTTGTGTCTCACCCTGATGCCCTAAATCACCTAGACTATCTTGGCCAAACATAAGGTTTTGTCGTATGTCTTTAATTGATTTCCTATCTCGCAACATCTGAAAAAACCATGGACCATCTTTAGTATCGCCATATAAAACTGTACCTACAATCTTATTGTTTTTAACAACAATTTTTTTATAAATCCCACCGATTGCATCATTTAATAAAATTTCTTCTGCATCCTCAGATTCATTGAAATCACCTGCCGAATAGAGATCAACCCCAGTTACTTTGAGTTTGGTAGCGGTGACTGAGCCCAGATAAAGACCAATGCCATAGTTGGCCAGATGATTTGCACAAATTTTTGCCATATCAAATAATGGCGCAACTAGTCCATAACATAGATTTCTATGTTGGACGCACTCACCGACAGCATAAATTGATGGATCATAGGTTTGAAGCGTATCATTGACAACAATACCTTTGTCACAATAAATTCCACTAGACTTGGCAAGTTCAATATTAGGTCGAATGCCAACTGCCATCACCACAAGATCGGCCTCGATAATTGAACCATCATCAAATTTCACTGCACTCACTCTACCGTTGTCAGGCAATAGTTCTTGCGTATTTTTTTCGAGTAAAAAATGAATACCTTTATTAGAAAGTGAGCTTAAAAGCATCTCACCAGCAGTTTGATCAAGCTGTCTTTCAAGTAACCATTTTTCTCGATGAACAACAGTGACATCCATGCCCTGAATTTTTAAACCATTTGCCGCCTCAAGGCCTAATAATCCTCCACCAATAACCACTGCTTTTTTAAATTTTTTAGCGACATGAATCATGTGTTGAGTATCTTTAATATCGCGATAACCAATCACATTCTCTAAATCAGAACCTGGTATGGGCAACATAAAAGGTTTTGATCCTGTGGCAATTAATAATCTGTCATAATTTGCAAATGAACCATTGTCGGTATAAACCACCCGTTTTTTCCTATCAATTTTATTGACTTTAGAGTTGGTGTATAAGGTGATGTTATTCTCCTGATACCATTCTCGAGTGTTTAAAATTATGTCATCAATTGTTTGCTCATTTGCAAGCACAGGGGATAGCATGATTCTGTTGTAATTTGTATAAGGCTCATCACCAAATACAGTTATGTCATACAGCCCAGGATTTATTTTTAATAATTCCTCAACTGTTTTCATGCCTGCCATACCATTGCCAATCACGACAAGTTTCATTTTTTTCATTAACCGAACTCCCTCAAATTTTTTCTTTCTAATAACTGTTGATTTGAAGCAAGGCCTGCCACCTCACCAATAAAAAAGATTGTAGGCAAATCTTGGTTTAATTCTTTTGCGATGATGGATAAACTATCAAATGTTGTTTTAATAAATTGTTCATTCTTCCTTAAGCCATCTTGAACAATTACAACCGGCATAAATTTATTCATCCCGGACTCAGTGAGTGAGGTAATAATTTTCTGAATATTTTTTAAACCCATATATATAGCAAGCGTGGTTTTACTTTGTACCAATGCACCCCAATTAACTGAATTTTCTCGGATAGTATGACCAGTGATAAAGGTAACACCTTGCACCATATCTCGATGTGTTAAGGGGAATTGATGCTTGGCAGCAATACCCATAGCACTGGTGATACCCGGAATTACTTCAACATCAATACCGTGAGCATTTAAATATTGAATTTCCTCACCACCCCGTCCAAAAATAAAAGGGTCGCCTCCTTTTAAGCGCACAATAACTTCTTCAGTTTTTCCTCTAGAAACCATGAGTCTATTAATAAATTCTTGTGGTGTTGAAAGGCAACCTCCACGTTTACCTATATTTACAATTTGCGCTTGAGGGCAAAATGAAAGTACCTCTTGATTTACCAGATCATCAACCAAAACATAGGTTGCCTGTTTTAAAATTTTTAAGGCCTTTAATGTAATTAGATCTTTATCTCCAGGCCCTGCACCAACGATGTAAATTTTTCTATTTATACTCAAAACTTAAAAAAACTCCTCCAGTTATAAATTAGAAAATTCACAACGATAAATT
>Ga0209041_1001403_pt1 | contig 14712 bp, 9 predicted proteins | sample SaaInlV_100m_DNA_4_FD_184647 | JGI IMG/M metagenome (GOLD analysis project Ga0209041, IMG submission 184647) | Marine microbial communities from expanding oxygen minimum zones in the Saanich Inlet - SI037_S2LV_100m_DNA (SPAdes) (version 2) | ecosystem: Environmental > Aquatic > Marine >... | reverse complement strand
CCGACTTTCCTGAGCCAGTAGCACCTGCGATAAGTACATGAGGCATTTTGGCTAAGTTTCCAAAGAAGCATTTACCTGTAATGTCTTTACCGAGTGACACAAGAAGAGGTTTGTCTGAGTTCTGGAACTCATCTGATGAGAGTAGGGTAGAGAGTCCGACTGTCGTCTTTGCAGTGTTTGGTACTTCAACTCCCACAAGTGAGCGCCCAGGAATAGGTGCTTCTATTCGCACAGGGTGTGCCGCAAGTGCGAGCTCTAAGTTATTTTGCAAGCTGAGTATTTTTGAAAGTCGTACACCCTCGGCAGGTTTGAGAGCATAACGTGTGACTGACGGTCCGATTGAAATTTCGTCTACCTGCACATCAACACCAAAGTTTTGCAAAGTCCTCTTTATAATATTTGCATTTGCTTTTATGTCTCCAACTCCTGGCTTACCTTTGTCTTTCTCTAGTATTGAAAGAGGTGGTGGGGAATAGTCGCCAACATGTACGTGCTTCATCTGTATTACGTCTTGCTCAGATTTATCTTTACCAAGACCAAGAATCTTCTTTATAGAAGATTCTTTTTCTTCCTCTTCATCCTCCTCTTCTTCGCCTTCCTCTTCATCCTCCTCGTATTCACCATCTTCATCTTCTTCTTCATATTCACCATCTTCATCTTCCTCTTCATATTCATCATAATCATCATCTTCATCGGGCTTCCTAAACATGCCTGTAAAGAAAGAAAGTGGTGGAAGTTTTGCATCAAGGAGTATCAGAAGGGATGCAATGACGAGACCCCAAAGAATAAGAAGTGCGACAACTATATCAACTAGTCCTATAAGAGGGGAGGCAATCACTGCACCTAAGAGCCCGCCCTTGCTGGCTACCGTTGCATCAACAAGTCCTATACCAGCTAAGAAAAAAACAAATGCACTTATTTTTTTTAGCCCACCAAAAGAACTGCTTAAGTATCGAATATATGAAGCAGACATTAAGAAGAATAAAACCGGGATTATAAAGTATCCTATACCAAACAATGTTGACAAGAATTTAAATGTTGTATTGCCAACTACACCAGCGCCGCTAAATGCAGCCAAGATCAAAAAGATTCCTAGTATAAAAAATATTATTGCGTATATGCCTTGCGTAGTTTCTTCCTTTAGGTTTTCAAATATACCTATCTTACCTTCGTCTGCTTTCTTGTTTTTAGCCTTCTTTTTCTTGTCGTCTCCTTTCAAAAATTTAAACATGATAAGAAAATAATAACATAAAAAGTGTTCTATCTCATAGAGATTGTTGCTTTTATATATGTCCGTTATATAATGGACATATCAAATATAAAATTAGTCTGGAAATTTCTGTAAGAGACATCTTGTAACTAATCAAATAATATAAAAGACAGGCTATAAAAGACATATTAATATGTATGAAAAATCAGTAAAAAACAATAATTCAGAAGATTTCTTTGAAGGAAATCATTTATACGTATATTTATACAAAAAAGCTGAAAAGCTTTCTTCAGCTTTATATGTGGTCACTAACCTTATAGATAATAAAGAAATCTTAAGAAGCTTGCTTAGAGAAAAATCTATAGATATATTTTCAGCAATTATGCAGCTACAGAAGATGTCTTTGGTAAATACTAATGCTCTTAAAAATGATACATCAACTCAAGTAGAAAATGTCTCCCTAGATACATTGCTCTCTGGCATCACAGAAATCGTATCTCTACTTGAAATAGCTAATGTGTCTAGATATATATCAGAGATGAATTTTGCAGTTTTAAAACGTGAATATATCGATCTTGGTATACTTATAAAAACAAGGAGAGAAGACATCTTGTCTGATAATATACGATTTCCTAAAGAATTTTTTGACGTACCTAGTCTGTATGAGGCTCGTGCTATCAAGCAAGGTAGTACAAAAAAACAAAAGGACATTTCTATAAAGGACATAAATAATACACAGAAAGTCTTTAGGACAGACGTAAAGAAGACTTCTTTTATAAAGGACACTTCTAATGTTGTTGAAAAAATAAAAAGCAGTGTTCATCCAAAAACCGCTGATATAAGGCATAGTAGCAGAAGAAATACGATACTTGAACTGTTACAAGACAAAGCATTTGTAACAGTAAAAGATGTAACAGATACAATACAAGGTTGTAGCTCAAAGACATTGCAAAGAGAGCTGTTGTCGCTAGTAAATGAGGGGATTTTAAAAAAAGAGGGAGAAAGAAGGTGGAGTACATATAGTTTGGCTTAAATTTACTGCTCCTCAAGGTCTCACCTCTCTACACTGCGTTTCGCGAGGAAAGACCTTTTCTCGCAGTAAGTTATCCACACTTTTACCCTTGTAAATATTGGTCATTATATGGCTTGTATTATATAATTATTGCTAGGACTTTTCTGCTTGCATTTTGGCTTGAAATCGTGCATAATACACGTTTCAGAGAAAGTGGTATAAAGCTGATAGAAATGGGGGAATAGAGCGGTCATTGACAATTTAATATTAGAAAGTAGCCTCAGAAATACATCATTCAATTACGGATGCAATAAGGTTGAAATTCGGTCTAAAATTCATCAACTAATCTTTTATGTTCTGCGTCGATGCAATTAAGAACATTCTAGGTGTAGTAAGATTGTTGAAATTAGTATGGTAGATACGCACAGAAGTTTTACTTCTGTGTCTATCAGAAATTATTAACACAATGCATAAAATATTTTTTGTCGAAAATAAAACATATTTTATGCAGAACAATGTTTTTTATTTTTACAATTTATTAATTAACAGTAAATTTAAAAGACAACTTAACTTAAATTTAAATTATAAACTTATGAGTATTACAAATTCGATAGCTACTAAATTAGCTATAGGTGTAATTGCAGTAGCATTTTTCTTCGGACTTATGCTTTCTACAGCAGCACCAGCACAAGCAGCACTGACAACAAGTCAGGTTGATGCAATCATTTCATTGCTACAGTCTTTCGGGGCTGACGCAGCGACAATTGCTAACGTGCAAACATCATTGACAGGGGGAACACCCTCAACACCTTCAGGTGGTTCAACAGCTAGCGTATGTCCATACACATGGTCAGTTAGCCTTGACTCAGGTTCTTCAGGAGCAGACGTTATGGCTCTTCAGAAATTCCTAAACTCTGATTCAGCAACACAAATTGCTTCATCAGGAGTTGGTTCACCAGGAAGCGAGACAGATTACTTCGGTGGTCTTACAAAATCAGCTGTTGCAAAATTCCAGGACAAATATGCTTCTGAAGTTTTGACACCAGTAGGGCTTTCAGCAGGAACAGGATTCTTTGGTTCTTCATCAAGAGCAAAAGCAAATTCACTTTGTGCTGTAGCTTCAACACCAACAACACCAACAACACCTTCAACTCCAGCAACTGGAACAGGTCTTTCAGTAGCAGGTGGCTCACAGCCAACTGCAACTCTTGCACCTGACTCAGCAGCTAGAGTTCCGTTTACGAACTTTATCGTAACAGCAGGTTCAGACGGTGACGTTGTTATGGACAGTGTTTCTATTGAAAGAAGTGGACTAGCGCCAGACGCAGTATTCTCAGGAATAGTACTTCTTGACTCAGACGGCGTACAAATAGGAACATCAAAAACTTTGAATTCAAACCACCAGGCAACTGTTGGTGCTAAGACTACAATCCCAGCAGGAACTTCAAAGACATTTACAATTGCTGGAAACATGGCTTCAGACAACTCTTCACGAGATGGAACTATTGCTACTCTTTCAGTGGTCGCAGTTAATACATCAGCAGCAGTCTCAGGTTCACTTCCAATAGTAGGTACAGCGCAAACAATTAACGCTTCACTTGCTATCGGTTCAGTAACTATGGGTATCTCTTCATTTGATCCAAACTCTGCACAATCAAAAGAGATTGGAACAACAGGAGTAAGAATCGCAGGTATTACTGTAACAGCAGGTTCAGCTGAAAAAGTTAGAATTAACAACATCCGATGGAACCAAACAGGTTCTGCAGGAAGTTCAGATATTGCTAATGTAGTAACAGTAGTTGATGGTACAGAATATGCCTCAACAGTTTCTGCAGATGGTAAATTCTACACAGCAAAACTTGGTTCAGGGATAGTAGTTAATAAGGGAAATCTTATTGACATATATGTTAAAGCTGACATCATCGGTGGTTCAGCACGAACAGTTATCTTTGACATCGACAAGACAACTGACCTAAACATTACAGGTGAAACATTTGGTTATGGTATTACACCACCAGCAGGTTCAGATTCTGCAGCTACAACTAGCTCAGTATTTACAGCTGGAACACCATGGTTTGACAACGCAACAGTTACAATTAGCGCAGGTTCAGTAACAGCAATCCAAAAATCATCTTCAGTAGCTGCACAAAATGTAGCAGTTAATGTTTCAGACCAACCACTTGGTGCATTTGAAACAGACATTAAGGGTGAAGCGATCAATGTTTCAGGAATGGCACTTACGATTGCCTCTACAACAGGATCAGGAGCAGGACTCCTAACAAACGTAACAATTGTTGACCAAAACGGTACAGTTGTTGCAGGTCCAGTTGACGCAACATACACATCAGCATTGGTACAGACAGTTACATTTACTGACTCAGTAACTATCCCAGTAGGGAAAATGGTTTACTCAGTTAAAGGTAAATTAAATTCAAATATTGGTAATGGTGGAACATACATCACAACAGTTACACCTTCAGGATGGACATCACCAGTAGGAGACACAACAGGAGATTCAATTACAATCTCAACAAGTGCATTTACACTTAATACAATGACAGTGAAAGCAGCAGCTCTTGCAGTCAGTGTGTCAGCGACTCCTGTAGCACAGAACATAACAGCAGGAGCACAAGACTTTGCTTATGCAAATTATCAGTTTGACGCTACGCAATCAGGTGAAGATGTAAGATTCTCATCTATGGTAGCTGATCTTGAGTCTAGTGGTACATTCGCAGGAGATCCAAGTAATTTGACATCATGTCAGCTATTTGATGGTTCAACAGCATTGAACACAGGTTCAAATGTAGTAAACCCATCAACAACAGCTACAACATCAGATGATGCAAATACATTTACATTTGATGCAACACTTGTAGTTCCAAAAGGAACAATCAAGACACTTGCTCTTAAATGTGACCTTGCAAACAGCATTGCTAACAAGACAGTATACCAATGGGGTGTACGAGACACAGCAGCTAACATGACAGTTACAGGCGTAACTTCATCAAACGCTGTTACAGAAACAGTTACAGCTTCAAACGGTCAAGCAATGACACTTGCAGCAGTAGCAGTAGTAGCTTCAAAGGACTCTTCAAGTCCTTCATACGCAATTGCATCAGCTGGCTCAACAGGAGTAACAGCAGGTGTGATCAAGTTTAGAGCTTCAAACGAAGCGATAACGCTTCAAAGAGTGGGACTATCACTTACAAACACAGCTTCATCATCATCTAGTGACCTAGTACAGGTAGCTCTATATGACGGTGCAACTAAGGTTGGTACAGCTGTATTTACAGGTTCAAACACTAGAGCAACATCAACACTTGATATACCTGTAACACTTCCAAAAGATGCTGATAAAACACTTACAGTTAAAGTTGACCTTGCAAATATTGGTACAGCACAAGCTGGTAGCCAAGGAGCAAGAATTGCGGTTGACATTGACACAAACAGTACAAACACACAAGGAGTTGGACAAGAATCAGGAACAACAGTTAATGCTTCAGGTTCAACAGCCTTCGATGGTGTAAGAATGTTCAAGACAAAACCAACATTCGCAAAACTTGCAATACCAACAACAGTACTTGTGACTTCAACTATGGATCTATACCGATTCAGCGTAACAGCTGACTCAGCAGGTTCACTTGGAATCTACAAGTTCACAGTTAACCTTGCAACATCATCATCACCAGTTAGTGCGTCAACAACTATTTCAAACCTAAAGGTTAAAGCATATACAAATTCTTCATTCTCAACTGAAGTATCTGGCTTTAATCCAGCAGGTCAGTTGAACGACACAACTGCAGAGCCAGTAAGTGGTAATAACGACATCCTTATGACTGCGTCTACACAAGGTCAGGATAGTCTACAGATTCCAGCAGGATCAACATATTACTTCCGAGTAATTGGAGATGTAGCTCTTACAGGAGCTCCAACAGCTGGCTCTATTACTACAAACCTACAAGGTGATGCGAACTACCCAATTATCGAAAGTACTCCGTACCTAGAAACTGCGGCAAGTTCTACATCATTCACAAACGCGGCCGGAAACGACTTTATCTGGTCACCAAATGCGACAACAACATCAGATGTTACTCATGAAGACTGGACAAACGGATACTTTGTATCAGGTCTACCTTCAGATAACATGGACAGTGCTGTTATCGTAAAATAATCTAATTACGCAAGTATTTAGGTTGATCTAGAAAAGTTCTGTTGAGAAGGACTCTCTAGTAGCAAAAACCCTCAGCCAAAGGCTGAGGGTTTTTGTGTTGCAAAATATAGCTTTTTCTATTAAAATAGTCTTAATATGATAAATAAAAATATATATATCCTAATAGGGATTATGGTAATAATAGGGGCATTTGTAGCTTATGACTTTAATAGAGAAGATACACTTCTTGATAATGACAAAAAAGAAATTACAGATGGTAATGTTGGTATAATCTTGTCAGATGATGATAGAAATGCTGATATAAAGCAGATTCCAATTACAGATACAAATGATATTAAAAAAGAACAAGAAATAGATTATCCGGAACTTACTAGTTCTATTGTGTTTCCAGACTCACTTTCAGAAGACGCACGAGTCATTATAGCTAATAATATAGCAACTTTAATAAATAAATTAGAAAAGGAGGAAAATTCTTTTGGAGGTTGGTTTGATCTAGCAGCGCAGTACAAAATAATTGAAGATTATGAAAGTACACGAGATATATGGGAATTCTTAGGTGAATCATTTACTGGTAATAACACTGTGTTTAGTAATCTTGGTAATCTGTATCACTATGATCTTAAAGACTTCCCTAAATCAGAAGAAAGCTTTCGTAAAGCAATAGAGAATGATAAAAGTAATATACAGTCTTATATAGGCCTACATGAGCTTTATAAGTACTCATATAAGCAAGAGACAAGCTTAGTGATAGATATTCTTATAGAAGGTATAGAGGATAATCCGATAAATATTGACCTTATGATAACTTTGGCTAATTACTATAAAGAGCGGGGTAATATGTCAAAAGGGGACCAAACAAATGCTCAGAAATACTACGAACAAGCTCGCGAAAAGGCCCAAAAATTAGGTAATACTCAGCTTATAGAAGCCATAACTCAAGAAATCTCAAACCTTTAACCACCAAGGGTACTCCTTGGTGGGGATAAACTGTGGATAAGTAAAGACTATTTAATAATATAGCTGTATAATATCTTTATATGGCAATAAGAAAAACTTCATTTATAGTGGGTGAATATTATCACGTTTATAATAGAGGTGTAGATAAACGTGTTATTTTTAATGATAACAATGATTACAGACGATTTATGGCGTTGTTGTATTTGTGCAACGGAACTGAGTCTGTGGTTATGCGCCCCTTACACAACTACCAAGGAGTACCCTTGGTAGTTAAGATTTTTTCTTTTGAAAGAGGGGAACAGCTTGTAGATATAGGTTCATATTGTTTAATGCCAAATCATTTTCATATTTTAGTTACAGAGCGAGTAGAGGGTGGCATAAGTCAATTTATGGAAAAGTTAGCAACTGCTTATGTTATGTATTTTAATACAAAAAACGAAAGAAGGGGATCTCTTTTTGAAGGCCCGTTTAAAGTAAAACATATTGATAGCGATTCATATTTAAACTGGGTATTTTCATATATCCATCTTAATCCAGTCAAATTAGTTGATTCAAACTGGAAGGAGAGTGGAATTTCAAATCCTACAGCTGTTAAAGATTTTATAAATGATTATAAATACTCAAGCTATTCTGATTATTTTTTAGGAGACAGGACTGAAAGTGTCATTTTAAATAAAGAAACTTTTTCAGATGATTTTACACAATTAAATGATTTAGATGAATTAATACAAGAATTTAGGGAGGGTGATTATTAAAAGATAACTCAACTACCAAGGGTACTCCTTGGTAGTTGAGTTATCCACACTTAGGAAAAATTTTAGTATAAATCTTGTTTATAAGATTGGTATAATTTAAATAATGATTATGTTTAATAAGACAAGTAGGCGGTTTTTCCTTGGGTTTGCGGGGATTGTGGTGGGGAGTATAGTAATCGCCTTTATTGCCGTTTATTTCAGCCCAGAATCGCGCTTTGAGCGCGAGGTAGCAGGTTTACAAGAACAATACGCTAATGATATTTATGGCGGAGATACTCCAGAGGAGACGTTAGAACTTTTTATACAAGCGCTTGAGAGTGGAGATGTTGAATTAGCGAGTAAGTACGTTATTATTGAAAAACAACAATTACTTCTTGATGAACTAAAAATTAGTAAAGAGAAAGGGTTCTTAGATGATTATATAAATATTCTTATTGATAGTGTTGGGAATAAATCTCATAATCAAGATTTAAATTCATATGAATTCAGGTCAGAATATAATGGAGAAAATATATTTGTTGCAAGAATTATCTTAAATACATTAACAGATAAATGGAAAATAAGCGAAATATAAAATTATTAATAAATTTTATAATAATGGGAATACTTCTAGTATTCCCATTATCGTCTTTTGCTTATGCTGATAAGACAACACACCCAGCACTTACAAATGAAATCGTAAAGTTTTTTAATACTAACTATCCAGATTTAGAGCTTGATGATAAAGAGAAAGAGCTTGTTGTTCAGGGGAGCATAGATGAAGACGCTTTTGGTAGGTGGATGCGTCACTATTATGATCCAGTTTATGACAGAGGTATTACTGTTGGTAAAAAATGGCAAAGCTCTAAAGAGTGGTCACAAGACAGTAAAGCGCAAGCTGGTATTATAGACAGCGCTTTCGCGGGCTCTCTGAAGTCATATTATGGTCATAAGGGGGATTATTCGTGGGAGAGGGCGATATATGAATATACGTGGGGTGATAGGGAATATGGATTAAATGCTCTTGGGCATATATTGCACTTTATAGAAGATGCTACAGTACCTCCTCATACTAGGAATGATATACATCTTGTATATTTTGATGATGTGTTCCACGACAGAAGTCCATATGAACATTGGGCTAGTAAGTTTAATATTGAGAATATAGACGTAATTAGTGAATTAGGAAATAAAAAGCCAGTAGAGCTTGATACACTTGATGAGTATTTTGACACAGTAGCGAGCCATACAAACAAGAACTTCTTTAGTAAAGATACTATTTTTGATGAGGAATATCGTAGTCCCATTGTTAAACTCATTGATAATAAAACCCTAAGCAATGGTGTGGAATATACTTTTGGTTATTTTGATAATGGTGAAAGAAAATACAAAATTATATTAATTGATAAAGAATTTAATAAAACATCAGGTAAGGTCGATGAAACTTATTTTATAGAAGACGAAGACAATTTAATCCTCGCTGACTATTGGAATATTCTTTCAAAACAAGCAGTACTTAATGGCGCAGGGGTGGTCAAATTGTTCTTTGATGAAGTTGAAAAAGAAAGTAAAACAGAGGTTTTAAAAATGAAAAATAGAAGTTGGTTTAAAAGGATATATGATGCAACTGTAGGAAAAATATTCGGTATATCTAAAGGTTTGTGTGGTTCAAGTGTGAGCTATGAAGATTTACAAGGTGCAGTTGTAGGGTCACAAAAAGTAGCTGTCGTAAGTAAAGAGCTTACAGTCAAAAAAGAAGAGCCTGTAATTATTGAAATAGAGTCAGAAAAAGAAATAGAAGTAATGGAAGACATAATTTTAGTAGAAGATGAAAAAGTAAAAGAGCCGGCGACTACAACTGAAAAAACATTAATGGAGATATATGAATCTAGGCTTATTCCCGTAGACACGCCGTTCTTTGGTGGTGGAGGTGGAGGAAGTAACAATACTTCAGATTCGACTTCAGAGGCTGTTGAGGTGAAAGCGGTGGTACCAACACTTTCATTAACTTCAACGGAATGTCAAAATACTCTCTCTGTGTCAGGGTGTCTTGTTGCTACAACCACGCTTAATTTTTCATGGAGCTCTGATTCAAACGATCTTGATTATTATCTTCTTAATCAAAACGGCGCTATTTCAACTACGACAGCAACCTCTACGATAATTACAACCTCAGATAATACAGCTTATACATTTTTAATATCTGTAAAAGATGATTCTGGGAATGTGTCAGCAACTTCAACACAAGAAATTGAAGTAATGACAAGCCCTATAGTGATCAATGAAGTCGCTTGGGCAGGTACAGCAACATCTTCTTCTGACGAATGGGTTGAGCTTTATAATAAATCAAATAAAGATATTGATTTATCACAATGGGTATTTATGGCGGAAGATGGTGTCCCTTATATACCACTCTCTAGTACTATTTCTGCTGGTGGATATTATCTTATTGAAAGGTCAATAGATGATAATACAATAAGTGATATTCAAGCTGATTTAGCAATACCGTTTAGTGGAGTTGGTAGCGGTTCAGGACTCGGTGACTCTGGTGAACATCTATCGCTTGTATATGTTAATCAAAATGCTACAAGTACTGTAGATGAAGTACCTCTTTGTAATTTTTCTTGGTGTGGCGGTTCGAGTAATAGTAAATATACAATGGAGAGATATGATACAGATGTATCTGGTGACACTGCTACAAATTGGGGTAATTCTATTGGAGAATTTATATTAAATGGTTCAGACGCAGAAGGAGCTGCGATAAAAGGAACACCAAAAGCAAAAAATAGTATAAGTTATAAGATAGCAAATGGAACAACTCTGTCGTCTGACAAAACACTTACACAAGAAGATTCTCCATATTTAATCGATAGAAATGGATTTTCTGTGAATTCTGGAGTTAATCTAACTCTTGAAGAGGGGGTTGTTATAAAAATTGTTAATCCAAATACGCCATCAATTGTAATCAATGGAACTTTGAAAACGAACGGTACTTCAGCAAACCCTGTTGTTATAACAGCATTTGCTGACGATGAATATGGTGGAGATATGAACAGTGATGCAACAGCTACCACACCCACATCTGGTAGTTGGAAAAGTATAACAATAAATAGCTCAAGTAGTGGGTCGTCGCTCACAAATACAATTATTCGTCATGGTGGTGTGTGGTTTGATGGTATTGGTGTAGTAAAAGCAATGGTTATCGTAGATACCGCTAATGTTGATTTTCAAAATGTGACGATTGAGCACTCTAAAAAACATGGACTTCATTTAACATCTTCTGCAAGCACTATAACAAATTCTACATTTCAGAATAATAATACTGATTCAGATTCCGCTGGTCTTTATGTTAGTGAAGGGTCGCCTACTATTTCAAATAGCACATTTAAAGATAATAAATACGGAATGTATGCATATTATTCCCCAAATTTGTCCGCATCTTCAAATACTTTCACTAATAATTCAATTGAAGCGGTACGCATCAGTGGCGCCATAGGGTCATTTTCTGGAAACACAGGGTCAGGTAACGGGACTAATGCTATTACAATAGGTAATGGCAGTAATATTACTGATACTACAAACGGTACAACCACACTTAACGCTAACGCTTTGTCATACCTTGTGCAAAATGATGCACGTATAATTGCAAGTACCACCCTTGCTTTTGGAGAAGGTGTTGTTATAAAAGGTCATAACAATGAGGCCAGTTCTCTAGGTAGGATTATAGTAAAAGACGGAGGCTCTGTTTTTAAAAGTGGTTCTTCAATAAACGATCTTATATTTACTTCAATTCATGACGATTCTGTCGGTACGGCTGTTGATTCAGACACAACCTCTTCCTCAGCTGGAGATTGGTACGGAATAGATGTAGAAAATGGCGGTACTTTAAATCTGAACGGCTTTACGTTGCGCTATGCCGGAGCTGTAACAACTTCATCTGGCAACGACAAAGGTGGGATTAAGTTTGACGGGGGGACAGCAACAAGTACGATTACAAACGCATTGTTTGATAACAATTATCAATTTGGCATACGTCTACAAAACAGTACAAAGCTAACAGTCAGCGACACGACATTTAAAAACCATACAGAGCAAAAGGTTGCACCCGCAACCGCGGTTTGGCTTACTGATTCCAGTATTGAACTTCAGGATATTATATTTGAGAGCAATGATTTGGATATCCATTCATTCAGCGCTTCTACTGTAAGCTGTCTGAATTGTGGCACGCCGACCACAGACCCAGCAGGGCTTTTGCCATAAATTTTATTCAATAAAAAAACCGCATATCCAACATAGCTAAGTTAATATAGCTAGCTGGATATGGGTTTCTCTTCCTACTTAATATAGCGGATAGAGCGCGTGACCCTTGTCTTTAGGTTTCTAAAGCGGAAGTGTCTTGATATATTTCTCTATAAATCTTAATAAAGATCTTGATATGGGGGTATTTTTTGAAATATTCCCCACATCCTTTCGTTGTGTTTCTAATACTCCACAGGCATGCGTTACGGATGTCACTGTTTGTAAAAACTGATTCTTTCAAATCGATTTCTATATGAACATGCAATGAGGAAGGCTGACAAGAGGTTTTTTCAGAATCTTCTTTGATTTCTGCGGTCTCTATTTTCAAAACTTCAGTATTAGTCTTTTCAGTAGCTTCTTCAGCGACTATGCTCATAAGCATTTTCATATTAGTATCTGAATCAATTGTTAGTGTATTACATTCTTCCAAATAATCCATAAGTCTGAGTTTTTCTTCATCTCTTTTCTCATTATCTTCCATACTTATACTCCTCCATATAAAGATCAAAATAGTAATTTTTTATACCATAGAAACTATACATTTTTGTATATATTATGTCAATATGTAAGTGGTGTTTATGATTGACAAAATGGCGAATTAGCTGTATATTTTCGGAAGAATAATCTATATTGTAGGTGGTCATTTATAAAAAAATTCGATAATATTAACATTTCTAACTTTTTAAGATTGGAGGATGTATATGAAAGAGCTTAAAGAAGTGCCTGTTACTAAGTATGAATTTAGATTAATGCTTTATACTAGCCTTGGTATAGGTCAGGTAACAACAGCAGCGGATTGTCTTAGGAAAGAAATTGATGAAATACTAGCTGGGTATTTTGGTAATAATTTTGCATATGACATTATTGATGATAAAGAGAAGTTCGAGACGATTTGTTTCAAGGTAGGATTTAATGCGCCAAGAGATAATGGAAAAGAGGTCGGGGATGAAATAATGAGTAAGTGTGAGATAGTTATTGGCTATAGTGTTAAACCACCAATAGAAGACTGTAAAGGTGTGAGTACTCTTGTTGAAGGAGAGCAAGCAAGAAAACGTACGATCAAATTTTTCAGCGTAACATTAATCTCGATAGAGAAGGAAGATTTAGGAGCGTATCTTGCTGACCATATCCTTCCAGCTGTAGAGAAAATCTTTAACGGGGGTGTAGGTGGAAATGTTACAGCGGTTTGTGAAGAAAAGAAATATGCGATATTTAGCATAACTCTAACGTCCTTACTTGTTGTGGCCAATAGTATTAAGAAGGCACTTACAGTTTCGCTTAATGTCATTTCTCACTCAGAGCTTGAAGAAGTCGAATAAAGAAGTAGGTACAGGATTTAATGTTGAAAGGCCACCAATAGGGGTGGTCTTTTTAGACCCTAAGGTTATACACATAAGGCTTGTGTTACTTATATTTATGTGGTATTCTTTTAGGTGGAAAGTAGCAATCTATTAGTATTTTTTCTTATTTCTATTAATTTTATTTTGGGAGGTATGTAAGGTGGTAAAAGAACCAATCAAAACAAAAGAAGAAAAAGACAATACCAGCAGTTTCGGTACAATGGTTAACAGGGGTGTTCCTGAGGATTCAGTCGGAGTAAATATAGTAGCCAAAAAAGGGAATACAGAAATTGCAAAAAATTCTGGAAAAAGAATTCAGGAGCAAGTTTTGCAATAATCTCTGTAAGTACATTTTTACAAGACATATTAGGAATATATTTATAGCTCAATTTCCCTCAGCACGAGAGAGATTGGGCTATTAATCTATATAAGACTTTTTTGATTATATATGGTTATATAACAACATAGCGCTATGAAGCGGATTTTAATATTTTCAACATCATATAGCCCTCTTTGGGGTGGAGCGGAGATCGCTCTGAAAGAGATAACCGATAGGCTTAAATCGGAGGATTTTTGCTTTGATATGGTTACGATGCGACATGACAAAGCTCTGCCTAAATTTGAGAAAATTGGAAAGATAAACGTGTACAGAATCTCATCTTCTAAATTACTTTTTCCATTTTCTGGATATTTTAAAGCATTGTCTCTACATAGGAAAAACAAATACGATATCGCATGGTCCATGATGGCAGGGAGGAATGGTTTCGCCGCTTTGTTTTTCAAATCTACATACTCTAAAGTTAAGTTTCTTTTAACACTACAAGAAGGGGACAGATTAAGCTATCCAAAAGAACGAGCGGGAATGCTTTGGTTTTTGGTTGGAGGGTCCTTTAAAAGAATTTTTACAAAAGCAGATTCTATACAAGTGATTTCAAAATACTTAGAGACTTGGGCACGTGATATGGGCTACAAAGGTGAGATGGAAGTTG
>Ga0209041_1001400_pt1 | contig 14739 bp, 12 predicted proteins | sample SaaInlV_100m_DNA_4_FD_184647 | JGI IMG/M metagenome (GOLD analysis project Ga0209041, IMG submission 184647) | Marine microbial communities from expanding oxygen minimum zones in the Saanich Inlet - SI037_S2LV_100m_DNA (SPAdes) (version 2) | ecosystem: Environmental > Aquatic > Marine >... | reverse complement strand
GATGCCATGTTATAATCGTAAATTGTAGTAGAGTATGCTCGTAGTTCTTCTTTCATTTGATCCAAATTATCTGCAAGATAAAATCCAGGACAGTCACCGGTAAATTGATAGGTTGCATGTACACGTGCTTTTCCTTGTTCATTTTCTAACCAGCTAGCAAATGGATATAGATAACAAACTCCAGGTCTGTCAGGATGCATGCTACATGCACCTGCATCATCTAGGAATCTGCATGAAATATGGGTTCCATCTTCTTCAGCAATTTCATCAGTTTTTCTTTTTAGGTTGATGGTAGTCATCGTAGTCATTTGACCAGAAGGACCAGGTTCATCATATGTAACAGTAAGAGTTTCATTTTTGATAAAGTCAGCAGTGTTTTTGTATTTCAAACCTTTACCAATTGTAATTAAATCATCAGAAGTTAACGGCAATCTACCCTGTCTATCACAGCAATTATGACAATCAGGCCAAAAACATTTCCATAAAATATATTTTTTTTCAGAATTAAGATAAGGGACATGGAAAACAACATCTTTGACTTTGATTGCAAAATCAGAAACATCAGTAATTTTACCCAGTACAAATTTTCTTAGTATAGGATCAAAATCCCAATCCTTTTCTAACAGATCCAATGATTCTTCAATTTCGTTTTGAGACACAACTATTCAGTTATAACCGCTTTTACAGATCTTATTAATGTTGAGTGAAAAAGGAAAATATGCAGCAGCAACAGAAAACAGGAGATTTGTTTGGGCAGAAATTATTTGGCCGTTAGTTTTAGAAATCGATGACATCACATTCACACTAAAACAATTTCAAGAAAAACGTGAAAGAGTGTGTATTGAAAAAAATACAACCATTACAATTGCATCTAGAGGACTAGTCTCACTAGTTCTAAAAGGAATTTTACTAAGAGAAAACAACACGTATTCAATTCATTACAAATTAATCCCATACATGAGATTAAGAGCAAAATGCGATTATGCAACTGCAATTCATGAAATCAGAACATAGTAATGTCACAGTAGCCCGAGGCAGATTCGAACTGCCGTCTCCGCCTATCCACTCTTGAGATCCAGAGGGCAGAATCCTTGACCACTAGACTATCGGGCTACTTGAAATTAATTCAAGTAATTTAGAATATAATGATTTGGTGAAAATAATTCTGAAAGAATTTTATCGTGATGCTTGGGCTATACGCTCTAATTCGTGTCTTTTCTTTACAGATGGAGAATTAGAGTCGTTGTTTGCTGCAAGAATTAATTGCTCAGCTAAATGTTCTTCAATAGGTTTAGGATTAGAAAAGGTTGATTCTTTAACAGAGTCAGCAATAAATTTCAAAGCCATATCAACTCGTCTAATAGGTGCAACATCAACTGATACATGGTATGTAGTACCACCATAAACAATTCTAGTAGTATCTTCAGTTGGAGCAGAAAATTCTATAGCTTTAACTAAAACTTGGACAGGATGTTGTCCGGTCTTTAATTCAATTATCTCAAAGGCAGTCTTTACAGTGTTAATTAATTTAGTTTTCTTACCAGTCATTCTACCAGTATTTTTTGCATATTTTTTTCCAAAGTGCATTGATTTGTTGATCAGTCTTTCAACAATGTTGACTTCTGCTTTGTTAAATCGCTTTAATGCAGAACGACCAAAAGTATAAGGCAAAATTTGTTTTCTTAAAGAGATAGCAGTTTTTAATCCAGGATCAACAACTTTGACATCAGACATATCCCATTTTCTAAATAATAGTAAATTCTTTGTTTCAGCCATATCTCTATCTCCTTGGTTTCTCCTTCTTTCCAATTACTAATTCGTGAAGGGATGTACCGTTAACTTTAGAAACCTTGAATCTAACACCAGGAATATCTCCCATTGCACCACCTTGTGTAGCACCCATGCCTTCAATGGTAACCTCATCGTGTTCATCAATGAAATTCATTGCACCGTCTCTTGGCAAAAAGGCTGTAACGGATTTACCATTTTTAATTAATTGAACTCTAACACATTTTCTAATAGCGGAGTTTGGTTGTTTTGCTGAAATACCAACTTTTTCTAAAACAATACCTCGTCCTTGCGGTGCACCACCAAGAGGATCAGACTTGACATCGATGCCCAATGTTCTTCTTTTGTATGAAGAAATTGCCCAGCGTTGTTTTTTCTTTTTTATGGTTAGTACTCTACCAGCAAATAATCCTAAAGGTGATTTTCTCATATTCTATAACTCCATTGATGCTCTTTCGGGACTATTAATTAATACACTGCCAATATCAAAATATCTTTTTGCCAGCAGGCGTGCTTTTTCAGCATTTCTGCCTTCTCTTCCAACTACAATTCCTTTCTTTCTTGGATCTACCATAACAATTGCCTGTTTAATGCCATCTGCGCGTGTATTTAATTTAACTTCAGAAACTAGTTTATTGTTTAATAGATTAGTTAGGAATTTTGCAGGATCCTCATCAAATTCTACCAATTCAACATTTCGTTTAACCATATTTTGTAATGACTTGATATGCATACCACCCTTTCCAATTGCAAGTCCCATCTTACCAGTATTAACTACAAAAATTACTCTATCCTGTTTTTCATCATCAATGCAATCTCTAGCAACTGCACCAGTCACATTTTGAAAAAGTGACATCATACGCATTTGATCAGTTGAAAGTTTAATTGCTTGCATAATAATTCTCTACTGTTTCCAGACTAAAAATGTCTCATTTAAAGTTAAGTTAGACATTTGTTTCCTCGTCTTTTAAAATTGATTTAATACTTGCCTCATCGATTGTGGTAAATGAGATTGTTGAAATTCTAAATTGTAATCCACATAATCTGCCCAATGCAACTGAAGTTCCTTCAAAGTTTACTAGAGGAACTTTTTGTTTTTTTGCATCAGATTGAATTCTTTCAAGCATTTCACCATCTACAGATCTTGATAAAATGATCAATTTGGAATTATTTAGAGAGTTTAAAACTTGTTTAGCGCCCATAGTTAGTCTATCCTCCTTACGTGCATCCTTTAATGATTTTTCAAGTATTTTACTCATGTATTTTCCTTATTCCGATCGTCTTGTCAGGGCCTTATAGGTTTATTGAAAAAATAGTTGGATGCATTAAAAATCAAATTAAAAATATTTTTTTGACATATAAAAATTGAATTTAATTATAATTAATTAACAATGATTGTTGTAAATGTAGGCGGGCTCATTGGCATTAATTTGATTAACGAATTCCAGACATAAGTTTCTAAAATATAAGTATCAGGTTTTTCAGGAATCCAAGATCGTGAAATATCCAAAATCTGGTTAGAAGATAAATTTCCCTGAATCCAAGAAATAGAAGTAACGATTCCATCAGAATTTTTTATTTGAAAAAAATAAATAAATTCTTGATCATACTTGATTTGATTTTCAATTGATCCAACTATTTGTATTTGCATGTTTGAAAGAAATGAAGTTATATGATTTTCAAATCTATCAGATAAGAAAACAGGTGAAACGTTTATTCTATCAAGAGGCAAAGTAGAATGATCAATTTTTGCAAAAGTTTCAACATATTGGTTATCAGTTTTCGAAAAGGGTTTGGGCAAAGTGTGATCATCATATTTTGCAAATATGGTATCACCAGGAACAGCATAAAGTCTATTTCCACTAGAAGGCGAATCAGCAGATAAAGTAATTGTGGAAATAAAATCGCCAGATCTTTCGGATGTCTCTATAGCGTTAACCAATAATCCACCCACGTCAGAATCTGAAAAAACTTCCAGCGTTACACTATCAATCATTTCAGGGTTTAAATTCAAATCAGAATCAATTACACGGATTTGTATTGAATCATTTAACAGAAATGTATCTTTTGAGAATTGAATTGTCCCATGATTCCAACTAACAGGAATAGATTCAACAAGCACAATTCCATCTGCAAATTCAAATGAAATCGATATCGAATCATCTCCATCAGATTGTAAAAATCCATTTGTAGGTCCATTGCCAGTTGTTCTAGGATTGGTATCAAAAATCCCATCACCGTTAACATCATGTAAAAAACCTGTAAGAATAATTTCGCCTGAAAAAATTCCAGAGTTGGAATTAGTTTCAGTTAATCGATAAGGCTTTAGAGAATATTCACCTGAAGAAATTTTTAGGGAATGTGATTCAAGATTACCAATTGAATCGATTTGATTCGGATTACTATTCCAACTTGGAGCCATTACAGAAATAATAATTTTGTCAGTCCAAGAGTAAACAGATTTGTCTGTAAAAATTGGAGCGTATGGTTTTTCATAGTCAGGAATAGATTGAGCATATGCTGGAGTAAAAATTAAAAACAATCCTACCAAAATTAAATACACATAGAGAATTAACAGAAATTGAATTTAATGTTTGATGGTTATTTCTAAGATTTGTCAGTAGGTAAAGAAATTGCTAAGATGTTATCTCCGCGCAGTAAAACTTTTCCAAGAACAATATGTTTTTCGTCAGTAATATCTTCAGCATGTTCTAATGTCAAATTCATATGAATATCAAAGTCGACTAAAGAGCCCTGAATTGTTTTTGAATTTCTTAGACGAAGTAGGACAGATTTCCCTTGACAGTTAGCCATTGCTGTAGAAATTTCATCAGCCATAATTATCACTTGTCAGATTTTTTCTTACTAACTTGCATGTACAAATCAACAGTACCACTTCCAATTGGAATTTGACTACCAACAATTACGTTTTCAGTAATTCCTCTGAGTGCCTCAACTTCTCCAGCGAGTGCAGCATGTGCAAGGGTTGGTACAGTAATTTCAAATGCAGCTCTTGCAAGAACACTGTCTTTAGTACCAGCAATACCGTGTCTACCAATTTGTTGCATGTAACCTCTAGAACACATCAAATCAGATACAAGCATGATGTATCTATCATCAACTTCCAAACCTTGGTCTCCCAAGGTGTGCTGTAGTTCACTGATCAATGCATTTCTTGCGGCTTCAATACCCAAAGTTCCTGCAATTTCAAATACATTGTTTGTTCTAACATTTCTTTTATCTATACCCTTAACCTCAAGTAATTTTGCAATGTTTGAACCAGTAGTTTGAATTACCCATTCATCATCTTTTTGAACTAATGTTACACGCTCAATATCTGGAACTCCTTTAACAGTAGTATTGAGAACTTTATTTCTAATTCCAATTGCAGTTGCAGTATCGCATTCTTCAACTAAATTCAAAGTGATTAATTCAGCAGTTACTTCCATCTTGAACTTTTTGTTGGATGAAAGTGATGCTTCAACTTCTGCAACTGAGCAGCCTCTCTCTCTGAGTCTCTTTTCACTTAAAATTAATTTAATGTTAGTAGAATAATCAGTTTCAGTGTCAGCAATTAATGCGCTGACTTTAGTCTGTAAAACATTTCTTGCAACTTCAATTGCTTTTTCTCTGTTAGTTTTATTTTCTTTTTCTAAGTAGACATCCATAGTTGGGGTAACCGGTTTCTTTCTTGCGTCAACTAGTTCAATTAATCTTGGAAGACCCAATGTGACGTTTCTTTCTTTAATTCCTGCAAAGTGGAATGTTCTTAGAGTCATCTGAGTTCCAGGTTCACCAATAGATTGTGCAGTGACAATTCCAACGGCTTGACCAGGTTCTGCACGAGCACTGTTGTAGAGTGAAAGACCTTTCTTGCATACGGTTTCAACGCCGGATTTACTTAGATTAGATTTGTTTAATGCGTCAATTACAAGTTTAGTTAATCGTGGATTAAATGTTGCAGTGTATTTCTTAGCAAGTGTTTCAATTTCAGTTTTTGTAGCTTTAGCTCCAGAATCAACCATGGTTTGTGATGCAGCTAATCTGCTTGGATTAAATGCCTCACCATGATCACTTTTCTGTACATCAATTCCATCCTCACCATAAAGGAATTGAACAATGTGACCGTGTGGATCTCTTACAGTTCCATCGTATTCTAATCTAATATGTTCAAGTGCATTGATCAATCTACGTTGCATGTAACCACTTTGTTGTGTTCTAACTGCAGTATCTACAAGTCCTTCACGACCACCCATTGCGTGGAAGAAGAATTCTAATGCAGATAATCCAGTTCGGTAATTTGATTTTACAAATCCATGAGCGTCAGGATTACTGTCATGTTCTTTATAGTGAGTTAATGCACGGTTAGCATAACCGTCATTCATTCTATTTCCTCTTCTTGATTGTTGGCCTAATGCACCAGCCATTTGACCTACGTTAAGTGCTGAACCTCTGGCACCAGTTGTAGCCATAATTTTTCCAGCATTGCCATCATCAAGAGAATCATTTGCAGTATCACCCGCTTTAACTCTGGCTTTACCTAATTCATTAACAATGTAAGCCTCTAATGCTTCTTCAGCTTTCATACCTCTAGTAAGTTTCAATGTTCCTTTTTCATATTGGTCAGTTAAATCAGATACAACATCATAGGTTGATTGAATGTCATCTAAGATTTCTTTAACATTCTTTTCTGGAACTACAAGATCACCATAACCATAACTGAATCCGTAATGGGTGATGAATTGTTTGACCATGATTAAAATTGAATTTAAGAAACTCTTTCCAACCTCATTTCCATAATCTTTAGTAATTCTATGTAAGACACTCTCAGGTTCTTCTGCACCAATTGAAGTCTTATCAATTACACCGCTGATTAATTCACCATTTTTAATTACAACATCATTTGCTTTGCCACCAGTACCCTTGGACCATTTTGATGTAAGTGCATAGTTAAAGTCGCTAGGTAAGAATAATGAAAATAGTTGTTTTCCAGTATATGCAGGGCCGTCTTTTGTTTTAGTTCCAGGTTTTGGAAGTGGATCTGTATATCCACCAAGCATGGCATAATTTGAAAATTCTTGAATACTTAGAGTTGTATCGTCTTTGGTAAGAAGATATGCACCAGTCACAAAGTCTCTTAGGGCCCCGATAATCGGACCACCGTATCTTGGAGAAATTAATTGATCCTGAACTCTCATCAATAGAATTGCTTCTGCTCTTGCTTCTTCACTTTGAGGAACGTGAAGGTTCATCTCATCACCATCAAAGTCTGCATTGTATGGCGGACAAACAGATGGGTGTAATCTGAAAGTCTTTCCTGGAAGTACTCGGACATAGTGAGCCATAATTGACATCTGGTGAAGGGATGGTTGTCTGTTAAACATTACAATATCTTTGTCAGCAAGATGTCTTTCTATCAAATATCCAATTTCAAGGGATTCAGCGATTGTTGAACGGTCTTCAACAAAATCTAACCTAATTTTGACGCCATCAGGTCTTACAATATAGTTTACACCTGGAAATTTATCAGGTCCGTTAATTACTAGAGTTCGCATTCTTTCAATATTCCATTCAGTTACAATTTCTGGAATAGTCAACTTCATTGCAACTTGTTCAGGAACACCTACTTCAGACAAATCTAAGTTAGGATCAGGTGAAATTACAGTTCTACTAGAAAAGTCGACTCTCTTTCCAGATAATGAACCTCTGAATCTACCTTCTTTTCCTTTGAGTCTTTGAGTTAATGTTTTGAGAGGACGTCCAGAACGGTGATGAGCTTGTGGAATTCCAGAAACCTCGTTGTCAAAATAGGTTGTTGAATGATATTGTAACAAATCAACTAAGTCTTGAACAATTAATGGAGGAGTTCCAGCTTCTTTACTTTCCTTTAGTCTTTGATTTACTCTAATGATATCCACCATTTTATGGGTTAAATCGTCTTCAGATCTAATTCCAGTTTCAAGAATAATGGAAGGTCTGACAGTTACAGGTGGTACGGGCAAGGCTTGAAGAATAAACCATTCGGGTCTTGCAGTTACAGGATCATAGTTTAACAAAGACAAGTCATCATCAATAATTTGTGTAAATCTTTCTCTGATTGTAATTGGCAATAATCGGTGTTCACCAATTTCTGTTTTTTCTACAAAGATAGTTGGTTTTGTAAATACTAATTCAAATTGTGTTTTACCACAATGAGGGCATTCTTTTGCTTTTTTTGCTTTTTCAATAATTTGTTCTGGAATACGTTTTTGTGAAACTAGGGTGTAAGAAGATCCTTTATCTTTAATATGTTGAAATGCATTAAGATCATCTTGTGGAACTTTTAATCTAGCACAAGAACGACATGTAGATTGTAATAATTTGTAAATATTATCAATAAATGCAATATGCAAAATAGGTTCTGCAAGTTCAATATGTCCAAAGTGTCCAGGACATCTGGCTGCAGTGTTTCCGCAAGTTAAGCATTTTTGTCCAGGTTCAAGCGTGCCCAATCTACCATCCATAAGACCGCCTTGAACTGGCATTCCATCTTCATCATATGTTTCAGGAGCAGTGATTTCAGCAACAGAGTATTTTCTGACTTCTGTGGGAGACCAGACAGAGAAACGAATTCCATCAATTGCTTTAATTGCTTGAATAGACATATCTTACAGTTTCTCCTTTATGAGCAATCTTGGTGCAATATTTAGGCTTTGCATCTCTTGTAACAATAATTTGAAAGCATATGCTATAGATACAGAAGATACTTTGGCTTTATCCCCACAAACTCTGCAGACATATTTTCTTTGTTTAACATCATGATATGCTACAAGTCCACATCGCTCACATACAAAAATATCAGATTTGTCAGATTCGTCAAGTAGTCTATCTTTTAAAATCATTGAAGCACCATAAGCAATTAAACAATCTCTCTCCATTTCACCAAATCTTAATCCACCACCTCTTGCTCTTCCTTCAGTTGGTTGTTTAGTTAACATCTGAACTTGTCCACGTGCTCTTGCATGTATTTTATCTGCAACCATATGGTGAAGTTTTTGATAATATACAACTCCAATAAACACATCTACAGGAAATGCTTTTCCGGATCTTCCGTCATACATTATTTCTTTACCAGAATATTTGAAATTATGTTCATCCATTACCGCTTTAACTTCATCCATTTTTTCTCCTACAAATGCTGAACCATCAAATCTCTTTCCACGAAATGATGCGGCTTTTCCACATACAGATTCCATCATCATTCCAACAGTCATTCTTGAAGGGAATGCGTGCGGATTAATCAAAACGTCAGGAGACATACCTTCAGCAGTGTATGGTAAATCTTCGGCTTTTGCCAAAATACCCATTACACCTTTTTGTCCGTGTCTTGAAGCAAATTTATCTCCAATCTCAGGAATTCTCATATCTCTTGCTCTAATTTTATACATTTTTCCACCTTCATTAGATTGAGTCATAACAACAGTATCAATGACACCAGTTTCAGATGGCCTTACGCCAATTGAAGTATCTCGTCTATACGGACCAGATGATTCAAACTCTCTATATTCTTCCATAAATCTAGGAGGACTAGTCTTACCAATCAAAATATCTCCACCTTTAACAGCAGATTCAGATGCTACGACACCATCTTCTTCAAGTAATCGATATGCACGCTCACCCTTGTAACCTCTAATATTATCTTCAGCATTTGGAATTTGGAAGCTGTCTCTCATTCCACCAGGATATTGTTTTGCCTCTGCGTCATAAATTCTAAAGAAGAATGTTCTGCCTAATCCTCTATCAACAGAAGCTTGACTTAGAACAATTGCATCCTCAATGTTATATCCGTCAAATGGTAATACTGCAACTACACAATTCTGGCCTGCAGGTCTATCTTCTAATCCCAAAAGTTTCATTGCTTTGGTATTGACAGCTGGAACCTGTGGGTATAACATAAGATGTTGTCTAACGTATGTACTAGTGTTCATCATTGGTGTTGAAAATCCTAAACTTTGTTTTGCCATTGCAGATTCATATGTATTTCTTGGGGACTGGTTATGTTCAGGGTATGGGATGATAGAAGCGCCTGCACCTAAAATTGATGGTGGGAATACTTCAAGATGAGTATGTTTCTTAGTATCAGTGTCATCTAATGCGACATAACAATTTTCTTCCTCGTTAGCATCAATCAGTTCTAAAACACTCATTCTCAAAAGATCAGTCCAAGAAAGTAATTTCTTTGAAATCTTATCTAAAAGGTCAGAAGTTAACAGTGCCTTGCCATCTTTAATAATTATTAATGGTCTTAAAACACGACCGGCATTACAATTCACATACATTCTTCGTGTTGCATCATCATGTTCATCAGATTTATGGAATGAAACTCCAATATGAGGATGGATTTTTGAATTTCTTCTAAGGTCTCTAAGAGATTCAGATAATTCAATTCCGTCTTTATGATATCCAATTAAACGACCATCAACAAATATTCTAGTTCCATCCTTTTTCAAATCATCTTTTGCGTCAAAGAAATGTACAGTTCCAAGATCAAATAATTTTTCTACAAGTTCTTCAGAAGGAACATTTACAGAGATAATTCCAGACAATGCAAGATTTTTTACCAAACCACAGTTTGAGCCCTCAGGTGTTTCACTAGGACAAATTCTTCCAAAGTGTGTTGCATGCAAATCTCTTGCTTCAAAGTTTGGTTGAGTTCTACTAAGTGGAGATTGGATTCTTCTAAGATGACTGATCGTTGAAAGATAATTAGTTCTATCAAGTAATTGTGTAACCCCAACACGGCCACGACCCCAGTTTCCAGTTGCAATAGCATTGTTTAGCTTGTCAGTAATGATTCCAGGACGAATGGCTGCTGCAACGGCGTTAATACCACGTTTTTGACCAGAACGTTCTAGTTGGTATTTCATGTCTCTAACTAAATTTCTAAATGCAGTTCTAAACAAATCTGCAAGCATTTGACCTGCAAACTTGATTACTTTATTTCCATAGTGATCTTTATCATCAGGAGCAATCCAGCCAAGTTTTAATTCTAATAATTTACAAGCTGCTTCACCTAAGAATTGTGCTTTTTCTTTTCTATTTTCAGGATGTTTACCCAAATGAGGCAATAGACCCCAATCAAGTAAGGTCTCAGCACGTTTAATTTGAAATTCTTCTAACATTCCAGGTGCAATTCTTTTACTAATGTAAACAACAGCATCTTTGGCTGTAGGAACATCTCCTGCTTTTTCAAATGATCCTTCAAGTTCGTCTTGAAGTTCGTCAACCAGAGAAACAACTGCTGCAATCTCTTTGTCAGATTCTAATCCAAGTGCTCTCATTAAAGTGACAACTGGAATATCAACAGGGGAACCAGGAATTCTGGCTACAATTAATCCATCATTTTTCATTACAAGTTCTAATTTTGCACGATAACCTACAATTGATGAATATACTTTGGCTTTGAAAACAACATTACCACCAACAGTCTCCTTATCAACAATAATTTTATTGTAAGAAAGATCTTCTAAACCAACAATTACTCTTTCAGATCCATTGATAATGAAATAGCCACCAGGATCCATTGGGTCTTCACCATGTTCAATTAATTTTTGATTGGAGAAATTATTTAAAATACATGCATTAGATTTTGCCATTACTGGTACGTCACCAATGTGTACAAATCGAGATTCCAAAATTTTTCCATCTTCAATAACACTAGCTTCCATCATAACAGGTGCAGAGTAAGACACGTTTCTCAATCTTGCTTCAGCTGGAGTGATGTGGGTGATAGAACCATCAAGTTCCATCATTCTTGGTTGTTGAAGTTTAACTTTTCCTAATTGAATTTTATATGGATATTCAGCATTTTCAATATCAATTTGTGCAACTTCGTTGATAATACTTTGTAATCCTCTTTCTAAAAATTCATCAAAAGAGTTTAAGTGCTGTTTTGCAATTCCTTCACGTTTTAAAATATCCTGAATTACAGGCCATCGTTTGTTAGCAGAATGAACCAAATTTAGATCTCCACCACATATCTATAGTAAAGACTCTCACCGGCAGTTGGACTAGATCTAGTAATTTTTATCATATCACCAGGTTTTACTCCAAGTCCCATAATAGCAGGATCATTTACAAAAATTAATGGTAACTCAGTTGGTTTGCAATTATATTTTTTTAAAACGTCTTCAGCATCAGACATTGGAATGATTTCATGTTTTGGGACATAGACATGATCAGGTACAAGTACTTGATTTTTCTTAATTGCCATTTAGAAAGCCCCCAGATCTAACATTAAATGTAATAATAAATAATGTACACAAACTGAAAAAAATCACGTTCCGGTTAATATATATCTAATCTGAAAGTTGAAATCAACCTATCTTCATCTTAATAAGGAATAAATTTTTCACAACCTTAAATATTATAAACAGATTTAAAAAATAGTGAAAACTCAATTAATGATTTTTACACTATTTGGAATTCTAATTACAAGCATAGCTGTTTCGCCAACATTTGGAGAAAATGAATCAATTGTAGTTAGTACAGATAAATCATCATATTCAGAAAACGATGTAATTTCAATATATGGAGAAATAAAATACATTGCTTTAGGAGATCAAATAAGCCTCATTGTCCAAGCTCCTAATGGGAACATAGTTCAACTTGATCAAATGACAGTTGAATCAGATAAAAAATTCAATACAGAAATTAATCCCAATGGACCGTATTGGAAAACACCAGGAATGTATAAAATTACAATTACTCAAAATGAAAATAATCAAGCAACTGCATATTTTGAATTTACAGGAATTACAAGCCCATCAGTAAATGAAGAAGCCGTAGCAGAAGAATCAGAAGCCGTAGCAGAAGAATCAGAAGCCGTAGCAGAAGAATCAGAAGCCGTAGCAGAAGAAGGGACAGTAGAAGAAGCCGTAGCAGAAGAATCAGAAGTCACAATTATAGATTCAATCATTACTGCAACTAGCATTACAATTCAAGATTCTACAGATTTAATATCATATGAAATTACAAATGGAAAAGTAATCAATTCTATTCCAGACCTAGATGCAGTTTCTCTATTACTGTATATTGAATCAACTGATGACGGTTCAATTACATTGACAATTCCACGATCGGTCTTGGATGCAACAATCAATAGCGAGGATGATCAATTCTTTGTATTAGTGGATGGTGAAGAAGTAGACTTTGAGGAAATTGCAACATCAACTGAGAGGACCTTGACAATTAACTTTTTGGCGGGAACTGAGGAGATTGAGATTATCGGTACCTTTGTAATTCCAGAGTTTGGCACAATTGCAGCCATGATTCTAGCAGTGGCAATTATCTCAATAGTTGCAATTTCTGCAAAATCAAGACCTGGAATGCTGTCAAGGTATTAAAATTACAACTTTTTTTCATGTGTTATATATACATAAATACCGAGGTGTCGTGATTGCAACTAGATGAATTTCAAAAATTCAACAAGATCAATTTGCCTAGCTCTAATGGCAGTAGCATTAATGTCAGTAACTTCGGTTAACCAGGACGTCTTTGCAGCACAGACTGGAATGTCATTGACAGCTACAGCATCAGAAGGAGACAATATCATCACGATCAATGGAGAGACTACATCAAATATTACAGATATCACTATCAGGGTAATATCTCCAAATGGATCAAATGTTGTCGGCGTTGATCAAGTAACACCAAATGCAAATGGTGAATTTAGTACAGAATTCAATGTTTCCAATTGGAAACAAGATGGAATGTATAAAATAAAAGCTAATCAGGGAACATCGCTACTATACAGCATCACACTTAGTGTAGATGTGACTAGTGGAATGACCGCAGAAACATCTACAGGAGATTCTAGCATGGTATCAAGTCAAACTAGTGGATCATTAGAAATAGTTTCTAGTGAATCAATTAGTGAAGCACAAGGATTATCCATCGAAGCAAACGCTATGGAAGGATCAGATACTATTGGAATAACAGGTCACACCAGTAAAACCAATGAGGATGTTACATTTACAGTAACAGCACCAAATGGAAATCTAATGTCTGTTGATCAAACATCACCACAATCAAACGGTGACTTTGCTACAGACATTTCAGTAGGTGGATCACTATGGTCACAAGATGGAACATACACAGTTACAGCCCAACAAGGAAATGATTCAATGTTTATTGATTCAGTAGAAGTTGGAGTGGCAGATGGATTAGTAGTTCCAGAGTTTGGTACAATTGCAGCCATGATTTTAGCAGTCGCAATTATCTCAATAGTTGCAATATCCTCAAAATCAAGACTTAGCATCGTTCCAAGATACTAAAATTACAACTTTTTTTCATTTTTTATTTTTCATTATACATAAATAGAGATATTCCTTTTTTTCAAACAACATGAATAGCACCACATCGTTAATGCTAGTAGCCCTAGTAGCAATTGTAGGCACCATGAGCATATCTTCGGAAGCACACGCATCTGAACTTCCACTAACAGTTGAAGCAGATAAAGCCGTATATGATCATGAAAGTACAATCACAGTTACAGGAAACGTAGCAAACGTAATTCCAGGAAATGTACCAATCACAGTTACTGTGGTTAATCCATTAAATTCACTTGTTACAATTGATCAAGTCAATGTATCAAATGATGGAAGTTTCAGTACAACAATTAGTACATCTGGTAAATTAATGAAATACGATGGTACATACACCATTAAAGTAAACTATGGCAGTTTAGACAACAATGTCACAGTTGAACTAAATGGCGGACTTGCAGTTCCTGAAAAAACACATTCAGATCACAGTGATAAAGAAATGCATCACGATGATGTTGATTGTGGTTCAAGCGAAGTAAACGTGGGAGGTAATTGTACATCTTACGATATTTCAGGCGGACACGTAATCAGTGCAACAGTAAACACAAATGATAATTCATTTATCGTCAACATCGATGCCGATGAC
>Ga0209041_1001398_pt1 | contig 14746 bp, 7 predicted proteins | sample SaaInlV_100m_DNA_4_FD_184647 | JGI IMG/M metagenome (GOLD analysis project Ga0209041, IMG submission 184647) | Marine microbial communities from expanding oxygen minimum zones in the Saanich Inlet - SI037_S2LV_100m_DNA (SPAdes) (version 2) | ecosystem: Environmental > Aquatic > Marine >... | reverse complement strand
ATTATTGAGGTATAATTCTACGATTAGACTAATATTAAAGGCAGGTTTGTTTATGCAAAATAGAGACGAAACTATTTACTATCTAACAGGTAGAGGTGGAAAAATTAACGAAGGTCTTGGTCAAGGACTGCTTGATCGTGGTTATTCACTTGCGGGCAGAGAGATGCGTGGTGATTTTGATAATCTTAAATTTCAAGACCAAATAGATTTGATTATTAAGGACTTAGAAACTTATGGACAAGAAGGATCTAAAATAATTGCTGTCTCTTATGGTGCTTATTTACTACTCCATACTCTGGCAGATATTGCCCCTTGTCATAGTAAAATACTATTAATATCTCCAGTTATAGGGAGTGTGATTAATAAACAGAAGATGAAATTTTATAGTCTTCCAAGATCAGATAAAATGGCAGCATTGATTGAAAATGGTGACTATCAAAAGTTAGAAGATGTAGAGATTCATGTTGGTGAGCATGACTGGCAGAGTGAGCCTGACAAATGTATGGCTTTTGCTAAAGTGGTTGGTGGCAGTTGTAATGTTGTTCCAGATAAAGGGCATAATCTTGGTAAGCAGTATGTTAGTAGTGTATTAGATAGATGGCTATGAAGCCTCTCTGTTCTGGTGTTAGAGAACTAAATATAGCGTAACTATTCATTTCACCTCTAAAATTCACCATCTCTGTGTTACAAAATTATCATATATAAATATATACTCAAATTTTCCGCCTTGATCTGATGAATTTTAGAGGCAATCTGAACAGTTACAACTGCGACTGAATAGTTACAATATAGAAGATCGGTGTTTGACAATGTTTGTGCTGTCTTTGTATTATCTTTATTAGGTGATACATCAATTTGAGTCTTTCTAGTCTGGGTTGTTTTTAGCCGCACGAATCATTCTGTCAATATTATCAGTTGTATTTACAGGTTGAATATCTATCTGAGGATTTCTACGAGCAAAGACTCGAAACACTTCATCTGCAAAAGCCTGTCCTATAGAACCTACATCTGTAAAATCTAAGATCACATTATTGAACTTTTCAACACGATTTAAAATACGCTTGGCTTGCGACCTAGACACTAGCTTCTCTCCTTCATACAACACTAGTTTCACTGGTACAATTGTTGTGTTAAAGGCAAAGTTTTCATCCTCTGTGCCTGTGAATGCATCGAACACGCTTTCAAGAGTCCTGTCACTATCTAAGTCTATTTTCATAAATACAGAAGTGCCATCTCGTTCACTATCATCATGCAGCAAGTAATCATTAGTTTTTTGATTATGTGAAAAAATTAGATCTCCACAGTAAATATAAAATGTATCAAATGTTCGGGAAGTGAAGAAAATGCCTTGGCCAGTATGATTTTCAGGATCTGTTGTTAATTTCCCCTTACTGAGTTCTAAAATTGACTCTCTTGGGTCAGACAACTCCATCACGCGAGCAATATGATTAAAAATTCCTTCACCATCGTCAGAGATGGACATTTCTATAAAATTTTCATCTCTTGATGCATTCACATAAACAAAATCACCTCCTGAGTGGTCAATCGCATTATTCAGCATCTCAGTAAAACCGTAGTGACAAATATCTTCTATCTCACGGGGTAAGCCTTTAAAAATAAAATTGAAGTCCTTATAGTAAACATCGCTTTCACGCAGATTTTTAAGCGCAAACTTCTGAATATGTGAGCGTTTTGGACCAAAATCATAAGTTCGCGCTTTTGTATTGCCATGGGCCACTAAGTACCCCATATTTACCAGCGCCTTGAGATGGGCGTGAATGGTTTGACGACTGACTTTGAATATTTCTTGTCCGTCATGAATCATTTGTTGATAATCTGCTTTAACAGAATTCAACAAGTATCTTCGGATCATTCTCGAACGTTTTGTTTTGCCTAGTACTTCGTTTTTCATTGTAAATATATCACGATATTATTGTAAAGGTATTCTGTAGTTATTGTAAAGGTATAGGGATTAATTGTAAAGCTATTACTTCGCGTCTTTGTATTATAGCTAATTAAGTTGCTATTACACTACCCCAAACCCTTTGACAACTTTTTAAGATTTCTTATATAGAACTCTCTTAACAGTTAATCTATTTTATATCCGGTGTATGAATAGTCTCAATCAATCGCTCTACCTGCCTAGTGCAACAGCCAATTCCATCTGTGGCATAAGTCTGTTTTTGCACCTCTTCCACTGTTGTCGCCCCATTTGTGATCGCCTTGATGATATCCGATTTAACAACCTCATTACAGACACATAGATTTCGATCTAAATCATTCTTGAGAATATCTGGAGTCTTATCTAACGAATTTATTGTGCTATCAGTTTTCATACAGTTATCTCTTATACTTTACCAAAATCATCTAAAACTGTGTAGATTGCTGGAACTAAGAAAATTGCAATGATCGTTGCGGTGGTTAGACCAAAAGCTAAACTGGCAGCTAGTGGAATTAAGATCTGTGCTTGGAGGCTAGTCTCTATTAAAAGAGGAATTAGCCCGGCAATAGTGGTAATTGAGGTCAATAAAATTGGGCGAAAACGGGCTCTTCCTGCCTGTTTTGCGGCGACTGCGGTTGGCACTCCATGGGCGTGAGCCTCTCTTATAAATACCACTAGCAAGATAGAGTCATTGACAACCACTCCAAATAGAGATGCCATCCCTATCATGCTTGGCAGAGTTAGATCCAATCCCATTGCCATGTGCCCAAATACCACCCCAACCAACGCTGTGGGGATGACGGACATTACAGTTACTGGGGTTAGATAACTTCTAAACTGGAGTGCTAGTAACATATAGATCCCTATCATTCCTAACAATATATTTCTAACCATAGACTTTCCTGTCTTAGCTGACTCATTACTCTGACCTTGAATATCTACCCGCACCCCAGGATATCTCTCTTGTAATTTAGGAAAGAGTTCATTAGACGCTAGTGTTAACAGCTCCTGAGCATTGGCAATATCACTCTCTACATCTCCTTGAATGGTTACTGCCCGCTCACCATCAACACGGTTGATACGTGCCCATCCGCGCCCCTCCTCTATATCCACTACGACCTCTAACGGAATCAATGCTCCATTTTTTCCTACAATAGTTAACTGCTCTAGCTCACCACTACTTCGGAGCTCTATCTCATAAGTCTCTCTACCTAGTGGAAACTCATCAATTTTAACCCCCTGAAAAGCAGCTCTGACTTGATTTGATATGTAGTTAGCATCTAACCCCATAGCACCTGCACTATCTTTTATATGTAAGCGATACTCCCGTTTACCAGGACGCAGATCATCATTAAGATCAACCACTCCTGCATAAGATCTTAACCAACTCTTAACCTCTGCAGAGGCTGCTTTAAGCTCCTGTAGATCCTCTCCTAAGAGACGGATATCCAATGATCTGCCACCTGGCCCTACAGCTGGTTCTGTATAAGTGATCGCTATTACATCTGTTAACATCCCACTCTGTTTACGCCACTGCTCACGAAACTCATCTATTGAGGCATCTCTTGTCTCACCACCTAATAGGTCAACAACAACTCTAGCGACATGTGGACCATTTTCATGAGCATCTGGATTCTCGCCATAAATGATAGTAATATGTTGCACTAAATCCTGCTCATCTGGTTGGCGAGGTTTAAATACCCTATTTGTCTCATATAGTGCTTTAGTTAACTCTGCCACCACCTCTTCGGTGCGAGAGAGAGGGGTTCCTTGCGGAAGTAGAATACGCGCCTCCAGAATATCTCCATCTATAGCAGGAAAACCTACAAACTTTATCTTACCCGCCACCGGCATAGCCACAGCTAAAATCAACAACATTAAAACTAGACCAATAGTGAGATAACGCTGTTCTACTGCAAAGTCTATAACTGGACCAAAAACATTATCTCTTATCTTATCAAAGCCTCTCTCAAAAGATTCTCTGAACTTAGACTGTTTATTAGCATCTATATATTTTAATGAGTGCCCCAGATGGTTAGGCAGAACTAAAAATGCCTCCGCTAAACTTACTGTTAACACCACCAACAATACAATGGGCATAACCCTTAGTACCTGCCCTATCTCGCCACTAATAAAAGCTAATGAGCCAAAAATTAGCACCGTAGTGGTAAACGAGGAGAGAATTCCAGGTAGAACTTGTTTAATACCTGTAGTTGCTGCCTCCATTGGTTGATCACCTTTCGCCAGCCTAGAGGCTATGTTTTCAGCGATAACGATAGCATCGTCCATCAACAGTCCTATCCCAATGAGTAAACCCACCATTGAGATCATATTTATAGTTACCCCTAACATCGGCAAGATAAATAGAGCCCCTAAAAATGATATTGGCAGCCCCATAGTTACCCAGAAACTATATCTCAGACTAAAAAATAGCCATAACACTAAAAATACTAGAGCTAGACCAGCCATTCCATTACCTAATAACATATCAAGACGATCTTGCACTGGTGAGGAGCGATCTTGGGTAATAGTTAGCTGAATACCTGTTGGTGCACGCTCCTGCTCACTAACTACAAATTCCGCAACCTGATTATATATTGTGAGAATATCCTGTTGACGGCTCTTAGTTATATTAAGAATGGCAGCCCGTTTCCCATCAAACTCTACCTTGCTCTCATCTTTTTCAAACTGATCGTGGATAGTTGCAATATCCCCAAGTCTAATTGCGGCGCCTGTTTTACCAGAAATAACCACTAAATCTTCTAACTCAGCAGTCGTCTTACGCTGATCTGCAAAGCGCAGAATTATCTCCTCCTGCTCACCATTAAGCTCTCCACTAGGGGTTGCGATACTTCTCTGTTGAATAATATTAGCGATATCAGCAGCTGAAATACCAAATTGACGCACCCTCTGGATAGGAATCTCAACCCTTAACTGGTGGTCAGAAAAGCCCTGAATAGTTATATTAGCAACATCAGCAGCTCTCTTTAAACGGTCTTTAACTACCTCCGCATACCCCTTCAACACTACAGGATTTTCAGGGCCAGTAATTGCAATAGATACTACAGCATCCGTGCGCCCCAACTCCTCAGTGATAGGGAGCTCACACTCCTTAGGAAAGTCAGAAATAGCATCTACATTGGATTTTATATCATTAAGAAAACGCTCCATTGCCGAGCCCTCTATCTTAATAAGAGTAGCAACTCCCCTTCCCTCACTAGACTCACAACGCATCTCATCTAAACCCACCACACCTTCAACAGCCTCCTCTAAGCGTTGGCAGACTGCATCCTCCACCTCTCTCGCAGTTGCCCCCTTATAAATGACAGTAACCTTAACTTTATTACTCTCAATTTTAGGAAAAGTTTCACGCTGAAGATCTGGGATAGTTACGAGCCCTAACAGAATAATGGCTGCCATCAAAATATTTGAGGCATTTGGATGGTGGGTAAACCAGTTAATCATTTTGGTAATCTAAGAGCTGCTGTTGCAGCTTGTTATCTAGTTGCGGTTTAAGTAACATTCCATTCACTGCAGGGATAAGATCAGATACGACCAAAATATCTCCCTCATTCACACCTGAGCTAACTATATTTATATCACCCTGACGGTAGAGAATCTCAACTTTAGATGTCTGTAGACGCTGTTCGCCATCCATCAACATCACCTCACCACCTCTCACAGCAGTTCTAGGGATTATTATCTGCTCAGGTTGAATGCGCCCAAAGAGCTGTAGCCGTACAAACATTCCCTTAGAGAGTGGCGGACGCACTCCAGGGATAATCTTACTGTATGGTTTATCAATTGCAACTACCACCCCAATCGTACGAGTCTCACTATCGACACTATCCGTAAAACGGACAAACTCTGCACTCCACTCGGCACTCTCATTTCCCATATCCACCTGAACAGTAGATGTAAGCTCCGCATACTCTGCAAGACCTTCACTCATCTGCAGTGAGCTAGGTGCACTACGATGGCTAGTAAATAGCTTAGAGACTGATGAGAGAGCCACTTGAGCAACTACCTCTGAACGATCTATACCATCCCCCACAAAAAGTTTCTGCCCAGTAGTTACATACTGCTCTCTCTCCATACTTAAATTAGCAATTCGTAGATTAAATGGAGCATAAACCACACTATTATCCAAGTCTCTCTCTGCCTGTGCCAACTTAGCCTTTAAGACCCGTTGTTGAGTAGGAATTAGAGATAGAGAATTGCGAAGATTTTGGACTGAACTCCTTGAATTAAGCATAATCCTCTCAGCACTATCGATACTACTTTGAGATACACCACCTGTAGCAGATAACTGAGAGAGACGCTGAAACTCCTGATTAGCAAGCTCGAAATTGCGCTGCTCAATAGTCAATAAATCATCAGTATTGGTATGTTGAATCTCTAACTCTAAAAGTTGCGCTTTAAGCTGCTCTAGTACGAGCTCATAATTGATAGGGTCAACCTTAAACAGGAGCTCTCCAGCAGAGATAATCTCCCCATTGCGCAACCGAGGATGCATCTTAATAATACGCCCACTAACTTGAGCAATTGCACTCCAAACTTTCGCTGGCTGCACCACCCCATAACCCTCCGCCATAGGACGAATCGCAAGCTTAGGGACAGTTATAGTACGAACCGCACGCACCACCTCCTGCTTTTCACTCTTAATAGGAGCAGTTTTACCACCCACCAATAACACAAAAGCAGCCACCCCAACTATGATCGGGGGGACTACCCATAAGATAGATAATCGTTTTATGGTTGACCTACTGCTCATACTAATTTCTCCCTATCTTATAGAACCAACTTAGCGGCGGCCAGAACCTTCCTCCCCCCTACTGTCACCAGTTACTTTATCACCCATTACTTATGCGTAATGATACGCTATGAATAGTAAAAATAGTAAAAAGTTAATTTAATTATTTTAAATATAACGCTCCAGTTATTATATTAAGCTCTATGATTATGTGTGTATGCAAGAGGGAAAAGATAAATGAGGTAGAGGAATAAAAATAACTTTTATCTCAGTATTGATAATTAGGGACATTATAATAGGCGGGGTAGATTTACAATTAATCTCAAAAACAAAATAAACTCGTACAATGTTTGCACCTACCCTCAACATTGACTATAGTTTCACTTATTAATGCAATTACTAATACGAAACAATAGACCATGACGAATGTAGCAATACTAGGTGCAAGCAACAAGCCTGAACGGATGTCGCATAGAGCACTGCACTTGCTAAACAGTAAAGGCTACAATTCAATTCCAGTCAATCCCAATGAAGATACCATTAACGGAGAATCCTGTTACTCCTCACTAAATAGCTGCCCTTTAGAAATTGATACAGTAACTGTTTATGTAAGACCAGCCACTCTTAAATCTGAAGTTGATAGCATTATACGATGCAAACCTTGCAGAGTAATTCTAAATCCTGGCACAGAAGATCGCTCCGTTGTGCGGAGGTTAGAGTCAGCTGGAATTAAGGTAGAATCTGCCTGCACCATCGTCCTACTAAACACCAACCAATTTTAGATGTTAATCATTGCAGAGAAACCCTCATTAGGCAGGACTATTGCAGCTGCACTCGGTAGCGGCAAAAAAGGTAATGGCTGTATAAATGGTGATAACTGGATTGTTACATGGGCATTTGGTCACATGTATGAGCAGGCAATGCCTGATGCATATCTAGCAGATGAGATACCCACCACCAAAAAAGGGAGCAAGGTGTGGCGTAGTGAAGACCTACCTATTATTCCAGACAAATGGATACTAAACCCCAGAGCAGATGCTCAACGGCAGTTGATGATTATTCAAAACCTGCTTAAAAACGCAACAGAGGTTATACATGCAGGTGACCCTGATCGCGAGGGGCAGCTACTGATTGATGAGATACTGGTAGAGATGGGGTGGCAGGGATTGACCAAGCGTATCTGGCTTCAGGACTTAACCACAGATGGAATCAAACAAGCCTTTAAAAACATCAAAGAGAATAGTGACTACAGAGGACTCTACGATGCTGCCGTTAGCCGCTCGCGCTGTGACTGGCTATTAGGTATGAATGTTACCCGCGCCTTTACACTTGCCTATCAAAAAGCTGGTGGGGATGGTGTGATTAGTGTTGGGAGAGTACAGACACCAACGCTTAACCTAATTGTAGAGAGAGACAGAGTTGTAGAAAATTTCAGACCACTCCCCTACTACACCATCAAAGCACAGTTTAAACAGAAGGAGAGCACCATCTCTGCCAACTGGCAACCAAGCGAATATGATTCTGACCCTGATGGGCGATGTTTAAAGAGAGAGATTGCGGAGTCTGTCTGTAATAAAGTGGCGCAGCAGCATGGTAGTGTAGAGTCATATAGTCGCAAAAAGAGAAGAGAGAAACCGCCACTCCCTTTCTCACTCTCTCAACTACAGACGACTGCAAGCTCAAAGTGGGGTTATGGCGCACAAGAGGTGTTAGATGCTGCACAGAGACTTTATGAGGAGCATAAGCTAACCACCTACCCTAGAACTGACTGCGGCTACCTCTCAGAGGGGCAGCACAGTGATGCAAAAAATATTATCGGTGCGATTGCTAAGGTCAACCCAATACTGGTCAAGGATGTAGATCTCAAGAGAAAATCAAAAGCGTTTAATGATAAAAAAGTCACTGCCCACACAGGTATCATCCCAACCGCTAAAACACCAGATATCACTCGACTCTCAAAAATAGAGACCGCTCTTTACGGTATTATCGCTCGCCACTATGTCGCACAGTTTTTGCCTGATCATGAGTTTTACTCAGTAGAAATTAAAATCAGCTGTATGGATGAGATGTTTATTGCAAAAGGGAGAGAGGTGATTGTAGAGGGGTGGAAGTCAGTTCTTCCTACTAAGAATAATAAAACAGAAGGTGTAGATCTACCTAAAGCCTCCAAAGGTGAATCTGTACCTTGTCTCAGCACAGAGATATTAGATAAACAGACTAAACCATTAAGCCGCTTTACAGAAGGTACCCTAATTAAAGCGATGGCAGGAATTGCCCGTTATGTAGATGATCAGCGTGTAAAGGATGCACTCAAAGAGTCAGCAGGTATTGGAACAGAGGCGACACGCGCATCCATTATTGAGACACTTAAACAGCGCAACTACATTCAAGCCAAAGGTAAGAAAGTTATATCGACTGAACATGGCAGACATTTTATAGACTCCATACCGGGTAGAGTTAAAGATCCTGCGGTTACAGCATGGTGGGAGCAGCAGATGAATGAAATTACTGAGGGTGCAGATGCAGAGCTGTTTTTAGAAAAAATGACTGGATGGATGAGTAAGCTTGTAAGCCACACAACACCAGAGCAGTTTAAAGTTGCTGCCCGAGCCAATCCGAAAAAGATTCAGGACAATGGCAACCCACCGACCAAGAAGATGATGGAGCTTGCCAAGTCTATTGCTAAGGAGCGAAATATTAAACTTCCTAAAGGCTACACCAAATCATTTTCAGTAACTCATAAATTTATTGATGAGCAGTTAAATAAGAGTGTTACATCGCCTGCCTCACATTAACAGCGCTTAAGGTATAGCGGTAAGTAAGAGTAAATACAGCTACCCATTATCAGACCCAATCATAGTTGGAATTTATCAGCATATCTCTAAACTCAAACTAAAACTCAAACTCAGTTATGGAATTATACTACCCATCTCAGCAACTAAATTCATCGCAAGTTTTAACCCATATTTGTCCTCACCACTCTTACTCGCACTCTCATCACTATCTATAGCCAATTGAAGCTCTTCAGCCATTTTGGATATTTTAGGTTGTCCAAAGGAGATCGCGCTCCCTTTTAGAACATAAGCTATCTTACGCATCTCATCCCAATCCTCAACAACTACCGCTTTCACTAAAGCAATCCTATTTTTAACAATACTCTCAACAAATGCGATCAACTCATCATCCACAACTTCATCTACCGCAGTGGAGCTCTTGAGATGAATTTTAAGGACTTTTTTCAGCACCTCTTTATCAATAGGTTTAGCGATAAAGTCATTGCAGCCAGCACTATTAAAGGCGTCTCTATGCTTCTGCATCACATTCGCCGTTAAAGCGATGATAGGGATCAAGTTACCATCTTTACGAATCGCCTTAGTCGCCTCTATACCATCCATTATAGGCATCTGCATATCCATTAAAATAAGATCAATAGAGCTATCTGCAAGAGCATTAACCGCCTCCTCCCCATTATTGGCAACAGTAACTTGCAACCCCATTTTCTCCAATACTCGTCGTTCAAGCATCTGTAGCTCTGGGGTATCTTCAGCAATAAGAACATGGCCAGATAGTTTCTCATTTAATATAGATTTAGAGCTACTCTGACCTCTAGTTACAACTTTCTCGCTACTTATACGGTACGGAATAACTAAAGTAAATGTAGAACCAGCTCCCTCCTCACTAGCCACTATAAACCTACCGCCCATTAGTTCAGCAAGGGATTTAGAGATAAAGAGCCCAAGCCCACTACCACCAAAGCAGCGTGATATTGAGCTATCTGCCTGCTCAAAACGCTCAAATAGATTTCTTAAAGTGACGCTATCCATCCCGATACCACTATCCGCAATCTCAAAATGGAGCTCACTGTTGGCGATAAAGCTCTTAATAGTAACTCCACCCTCCTCAGTAAACTTAATCGCATTTCCTATCAAGTTTATCAGGATCTGCCCTATGCGTTGACCATCCCCAAGAAGCTTGTACTTCTCAATATTATCTTGGACTAAGGCAAGCTTCAGCCCAGCATCCTGCGCCTTTAGAGAGAGCATATCTCTGGTCTCAGTCAGTAGCAGCTCAAGATCATAAGGAGACTCATCAATGGTGAATTTTCCAGAATCTATTTTAGACATATCCAAAATGTCATTTACTAAAGCCAACTGGCTGCGCCCTGCAGACTCAATAGAGCTTATGATATGTTGCTTCTCGCTATCATCCTCCATCTCAAGCAGGAGCTCACTATTGCCAATAATAGAGGTGAGAGGGGTGCGTAGCTCATGACTCATAGAGGCTAAAAACTCATCCTTGGCTATACTAGAGCGTTTGATGCTCTCGGCATTGAGCAGGATACTCATATCGTGCAGCACCAAGATCGCCCCCTCAATAGGTGAACCAGGGTCTTTCTGAATCAGGGTTCCAGAGAGGTGGAGAGGGATATCATCAGCGCCGTCTACAATTAAACTCTGCTGAGAAGATATCTCCTCAACCCATCTACATTCTACTTGAGTATGGGCAGCTGAACTACTGTCTGTTGTGTGAAAGAGCTTGCTCTCTGTATCCAGAGTAGCATCAGCTCTATCAGAGAATAGAGTGTTAAGAGCTACTCCAACTAACTGCGCCTCCTCCACCCCTGCAAGCTCTGCTATATAGGGGTTGCAACGCTCTATCACACCATCTTTATCTACCACCAGCAATCCCTCAGCCATGGAGCTAAGTATCCCTTCAGTCTGCTCCTTCTCACTACGCAGAGCGCGAGTCTGGAGAGCTACATTTCTCTTTAGAGTGCGGTTCCAGTTAACTACCGTTAAGATTATTACCCCAAATACGACGATAATGGCAACCACAATAGTGACCATCTCAATAGTAGAGATCCCTACAGATATAGGGGTAGCCGTCCACTTATTGCGGATCTGCTCAATCTCCTCGCTAGAGATATGTTTAAGTGCCTTATTTAATATTGAGGTTAACTCAGGCAGACCTTTACGCACCCCTATCTTAACTCCATCTAGCTCCTCAAGGACTCGACCGTTAACTTTTAAATTATTTAATCTATGCGCATGTATTAGTGGGGCTGTGACCTCTACTGTCACTATTGCAGCATCAGCCTCTCCAGAATTTAACGCCTGCAGCACCTCTAGTACCGTAGGGTAAGTTATGAGAGGTATTTCTGGATACTCAGTTGAGAGGTAGTCATGAGTCATAAAGTTCTCACCCACCGCTACAGTTGCAGAGCTAGAGAGTAGATCCTCAAAAGTTTTGAAGTTATCCGTTTTAGAGTTATTGTTGTTAGTGATAATAGAGATAGTAGGAGAGAGGTATTTATCGGTAAACTCCATAAACTCATCTCTTTTGGTAGTTTGAAAAAGTGCGGGGGTTAAATCAATAGTTTTATCCTTAACTCCACTCATCACCTCACTCCAACTTAAGTTGGGGACTAGCTCAAAATCTATATCTATTAGCTGCTGGAGCTTTTTAATCAGGTCGGAAGAGATACCGGAGTGTTTGCCATTCTCATCAGCAAACTCAAACGGAAGCCATGCTGGATCTATCCCCATACGCAAGCTCTTGTGGTCAGACAGCCAGGCTCTCTCGCTGTCAGTAAGACCAATGTCTAGTTTACGCTTAGTAGCTAACTTAAACTCTACAGGGTATATTGTCTTCCCCTCAGAGATAAGGTCTGCAGGGAGCTCTACCCCGGCCTGTTTTAGGAGGAGTTTATGGACTGATATATGCCAGCGCTTATTGGTATCAATAGGAATCTGCTCTGGAGATATACCAGATAGAATCAGCTTAGCACGGTCGGCAACCCACTCCCCCTGCTCCTCTGGCTCCTTAGCCATCGTAAATGCCACTAATGATTTCATCCATGGGTAGTAGCTGATGCTTAGCTGCCCCTTTAAACTTAACATTAACTTCTCTGCAAGCAGTTGATTCCAGTTCGCAATTCCCGCATGATTCTGCACCATCACCAGGTTATGAGGAGAAGAGTCTTTTAGAGCCTGCTGCCACTGATCAAAGGTAGAGACAAAGTGGGGGATTAACTCTATATTTTTATCCTCTAAAATTTTCTCAATGTGGAAGAACTCCTTATGGGCAGTAAAAAGGTCACTATCAATATAGTCAACCACCAGCTTCTCTCCGCTCTTGAGCTTTCCCGCCTGCTCTAACATTTCTCTAGAGTGGCTTATTATCTCAATAATAGGGGCAACCTCAACCATTCCAGTAGCATTGGAGTAGGGGTATCCATACTCCTCACTGCTCCAGTTAATCCCACAGAAAAGTACCGGAGTGGTGCTATCTTTAAGATAGGGCTCTACAAAATATCTAGAGGCGTTATCATCAGCAGCAATAACCACATCAGGCTGCCACTGCTCAACTATCTGGTTAATCTGTTTAGCCTGAAACCTAAGAAAGTCAGGATCAGCGTTGCGTTTAGAGTCCATATAAAAACGCCTAATTTTGCACTGCCCCTCTAAGCCTGCGCTTGCAGCACGATCTATCCCATCATTCCAGGCGTAGCCCTTATGGTAGGAGTAGACTAATAGACATCTACTCTCTTTTGCCTTATAGCTGTCTCTTTTAGTTATAGCTATTGGATTATAGATAAGCCCATCTATAGTGCTCTCTGCGGAGAGTAAGCCGTTATTAATATAGTGCTCTCTAACCTTATTCCAGAAGACACGACGCATCTGTCCTATCTTAATTAAGAGTGGCTGGACCAAAGTGCTCATCTTATAGGCCTCATACTTTAAGCTATCAGCACTATTGTTAGAGAGGTTATATTTGTTGAGGATTAGCTCAATTATCTCATCTGAATTTTCAAAAGCGTATCTCCAACCTTTGATTGATGCCTCTCTAAAGCGCGCGACCCGCTGCGGGTTGTTGTTAATCTCCTGCTCGGTGGTTATGAGGACATCATTGTAGAAGTTAATTCCATAGTCAGGAGGCGCTATGTAGCGGTAGTTAATCCCCAGCTCCTGAAGTTTAAATCCTTGATCAGTGATATAGGCAGAGTATGCGTCAGTTCTCCCCTCTATCAGGTCAGAGAGGTTAAAGCTCATCTGCTGGCGCTCGTAGTCACCCTCATTGACCCCGTGATGGTGCAGCATCTCAAAGATCTCAGAGTCACGATCTGTAACCATAATGCGTTTGCCGATAAGATCTATAGGCTCTTTAATACCTGACTCAGACAGAACCAGCAGTGCTAGCGGACTTTTTTGTGAGATGGCAGCTAGCGCAACTAGCGGCTTACCAGCGGCACGAGATACCAACACATTGCTTCCAGTAACTGCATAGTCAGCATCGCCAGCTAGCAGTACATCAATCTCATGGGTTGCTACTTGGCGCTCTTTAAGCTCCACCTCGAGCCCCGCATCACGGTAGTATCCCTTTTCAATCGCGGCATAGTAACCAGCAAACTGAAATTGATGTTTCCATTTAAGTTGCAGCACAACCTTATCTAAATCCTCTGCCGTTAGCCCAGTACTAGAGATGGAGAGTAGAGAGATGTATAAGAGGATATTAATAATTTTTTTCATAGTTGTTTTCAGGCAGATCAGTGGCTGTTGCGTTATAGGGTGACTCTCTTGAGCCTATTTATGAGTCCATTTCAAATAGTTATTTAATATTCAATTATACCCTATTACCTGCCATTTTTGGCTTTTAAATTATACAGCTACGAAGTTCTAACTTGAGGAAATCAAAGAAAGAGCTATCCCAGTTTATTTACTATCTTATCTCATTAATTATGATGGAGCTATAGATCTTAAATAGAAATAGATCTAGAAATAATAATCATTGTCAGCACAGATAGTGCGTACTGGATAGAACCGTTGAGGCTGAAGCTTAAACATGAGTATAAATGAATGGCTGCAATCAATTTGTATTTTATAAAAAACAGTTGACATAGCCGTTTTTTTCTGTAAAATACGCATCTGATTTAAAGCGGGAATAGCTCAGCTGGTAGAGCACGACCTTGCCAAGGTCGGGGTCGCGAGTTCGAATCTCGTTTCCCGCTCCATTTTTTTTACATTGTAGTCCATTCAGGCTGGATGGCAGAG
>Ga0209041_1001371_pt1 | contig 14892 bp, 11 predicted proteins | sample SaaInlV_100m_DNA_4_FD_184647 | JGI IMG/M metagenome (GOLD analysis project Ga0209041, IMG submission 184647) | Marine microbial communities from expanding oxygen minimum zones in the Saanich Inlet - SI037_S2LV_100m_DNA (SPAdes) (version 2) | ecosystem: Environmental > Aquatic > Marine >... | reverse complement strand
ACCGGACCTGTGTGAGACCTACTCGGTGAGTCGCTTTGACCATGTCGTGGCGGCCACAGACCCGGGTGACGGCCGCGGGGCATTCATCGCTCCAAACGTGTGGCCGGATGAGCCAGCAGGGTTCCGGCCGGCGTTTGAGGCCTACTACGCCGCCATGGAGGGCCTGGCGGCACGTCTAATGGGGTTGATGGCACTGGCCCTGGACCTCGACGAGCACTGGTTCGATGACAAGATCGGCGACCACATCACGGGCCTCACAGCACTCCACTACCCGGTGCTGGACCGACCGGCCCTCGGTGGCCAGTTGCGCAGGGGCGAACACACCGACTGGGGCAGCATCACCATCCTCCACCACGACGGTCAGCCCGGCCTGCAGGTCATGGCACCGGATGGTGCGTGGGAGGACGCCGCGACGGTTGCTGGTGCATTCGTGGTGAACCTGGGAGACCTGATGGCTGCGTGGACGAACGATCACTGGGCATCCACCCGCCACAGGGTGCTGGTGCCAGACGACCCGACGGGCGACCGGGTCTCTATCGCGTTCTTCCACCAACCCGACTTCGATGCCCGAATCGAGTGCATCCCCACGTGCACCTCGGCAGACGATCCGCCACGACACCAGCCGACGACCTCCGGTGAGTGGATCGTGTCGATGCTCGACAAGACCACCTGCTGATCGGCGGTGGCCAGATTCCCCCTGTGTCAGCCCTTGACAATGTGCCTGTACGGACCGTCAGGGTCGTAGTGCTGTTCGAAGACCTCGTAGGGGACCTCCAGTTGGCTCGGATCTGATCCGCAACACCACCCGGGGAACACGAAGCCGCCGCCGTGGAACGTGATTGTCGACAGGCCAAGGCTGAACGGCAGTGCCTTTTCTGAGTGCGGGCTGAAACGCCCGACAAATCCGTCATAGGTGAGCAATGGGTCGTGAATGTCGACCCGGCCGATCTCCTCAAGCCACCAGTCGGCGTCCAGCGGTGGTCGAGGTGCGGTGCGATCCTGCGTTCTCCTGATCTCGTTCCTCCAACGGTCAACGGCCAGGAAAGCCACGGCTACGGGCTTCCACCAGTCTGGACCTGGTCTGAACATGTCGGCGAGTTCGAACGTCTCACCGGCGCCGAGATCGAATTGGAACACCGCGATCGGATCGGAGTTGCTGTTCGACATGCCACGTTGGTGCTGGCTGGGCAGCACCACGCTGTAGATGTGATCGTTGAGCAGCTCGACTTCTCCGGGCAGCCTGAACCATCCGGGGAACCTGTCCATCTTGAGGGTCTCGGGCCAACTGCTTTCCTGAAGCGTCCTGCGAAGCGACTCCTGGGCACAACTGGGGTCATCTCCATTCGACGCGCTTATCCCACAGACATAGTCCTCCTGTATCACGAGGAAGTCCTGGAACATCGAGACGACCGTCTCCTCGACGATCCGGTTGATCGGCTCAGAGTGAGGACCTTCCAGTAGCGGGTAGGTGACCTCGAACCCGATCTGGCTCCAGATTTGCTCAAAGCGGGGGTAGCACGAGATTGCGACTTCAGTGGCTGAATGGGTCGAGGTCGTCAGCCTGCCTGGAGTGCGTCTGAGTTCTACACACAGGCCAGCCGCTGATGCACCGACGAATGCCTTGTCAACCGCGCCGGCAGACGCTGCCCTCGGTGGAACATCGACCTCTCTTTCATGGTTCCAGTCGGTGCAGTCCTGGATGAATCCCATTTCGGCCGCTCGGATCGGCAGGCCGGTGGGAGCCCAGTGGAAGGCATCGTCAAGGTCTGTCGCGCTGAACTCGTCCGCGAGCTTGTTCGCCACACAGCGCCTCTCAGGCTCGGTCAACTGCCATGTGCCGGGTCCCGTGAGCGTCTCAGCCACGTTGTCTTCGACAGCAATCTGCGGCTGCCCGCTTACAGATATGCCGGGGTCTGTCGGCGCCGCACATCCGCCAAGTATCCCGGCTGTGACCATGGCACAAAGTGCTCTATTCAAGGTCGGATCACCGATCTCAGCGGACGGTCGCCCGAGATGGTTGCGAACGTCATGATCGGTTCCGGTACCAGGGCTGGGGCGTCTGTTCCAGGGTGCTCATGCCGCCTCACCGGTTACCTTCCGCATCCCGACAATGTGTCGATACGGCCCATCAGGGTCCAGATAGTCGAACAGCGCCGCGTAGGGAATGTCGATGTGTGATGGGCTGGCCCCACAGCACCAGCCCGGATACCGCCACATGTAGGGCTGGGCGTGCAACGACAACGTGTCGGAGCCCATGGTGAATGCAACTGAGTCCATGTACTCGAGATCGTCACCGACAATTCCTGAGGGGTCGTAGTCGGCACCCTCTGCTTCCACCCAGCGGTCCCGGACTATTACCGCTATCGCCTCCCTCCACCTTGAGCCAGCCTTGAACAGGGCCGGGAGTTCGAACCACCGACCGGTGTCGAGATCAAGGTTGAGGCTCGCAACCGGGCTGGCGGTCGTGTTGGCACCCGGGTGATGCTGGTAGAAGTAGAAGAAGACGCTGTAGAGGCCCTGGTCCGAGTAGGTGACGGCACCAATTGCATCGAGATCGCCTTTCGATCTGTACTCGCGACCTCCGAATAACTCGATATGGGCTGCACGCTCTTCAGGGGTTCCGATTCTGAAATCGGAGAAGCGTTCGCGTGCACCGATGAAGTAGTCGTTAACCCCTTCCACCACTGTCAACCGAACCTGGTCATTCACCATGCTGGAGCGTGGGCCGATGGTCAGTGGGTATTGCACGCTTACGTCGTGGGTGAACCAGTACTCATCGGATACAAGGTCGCAGGTGATGAGCACGTTTAGGTCTTCGAGGCCATAGACCTCAGACTCCCATCTCCAGACGTCCTTCTCAGAGGCCTTCTGCCCGACCAGCCTGTAGTCGCATGCCTGGTTCTCGGGAACGAACTCCTGTAGCGCTGCCACGACAACTGGTTCGTCGAACGGTTCTGACAGCGCCGCAAGACGCGTGTGTTGTTCACGGACCTCAGCGACCTGATCTTGCAACTTGGCGACATCGCCCTGTAACAACGCGATCTCGTCGCGCATGAAACCCAGTTCCTCATCACTGGTGGTATCCCCGCATGCCGAGATGATGAGCGCTGCTGTCAGAAGAACCCGTATGGCTGTCATCCCTGCCCTCCGGATTGAACCTGAGCCAGGTGCCTTGCGGGGCCTTCGGGATCCATGTGCTGGGAGAAGTAGTCATGGGGGATCTCCAGCGAATCGTTCTTAAACATGATCTTGCGAGCTATTCCCGAATCGCAGTAGACGGTGCAGTGCAGCACGAGGGCGTCGGCCGTGAGAGTGAACAGTTGGCCCGCCAGCGCTGCCGGGGCCACGGGCACGTGGTCGAGGACGAAGGCACGCGGGTGGTAGACGTGGCCGGTGCGGAGAACGACGCGACGGTCGCCGGGTCCACGGCGACGGTTGAGGTCGTCCGTTTCGAGGAGGTAGTAGTCGTGGTTTGCCACGGCGAGGCTCAACAGGGCCTCACGTGACTCGACACCAGGCTTGAGCAGGTCCGCCAGGAAGAACTGATCGCCGGTTTCCAGATCAAAGTTGAGGGTCCGAAGGTAGTTGTCCGATGTGTTGGCTCCCGGGTCATGGGCGCCTGAATCCAATGCGACGCTGTAGAGCCCGTCGTTCATGAACGAGACAAATCCGGTGACGTTAAGCGAGCCTTGACGGAGCCCTGACCGAGCGGACATGTCTTCATAGGGCACCTCTCCCAGAGCGGAGATTCGGGTCCTGGCCACGTCGTAGTAGTCGGTGACCATTCCCGCGACATCCATCCTTACCTGTTCGTTGATCTCCGCGGAGTGCTTTCCCTTCTTGAGGGGATATCGGATCTTCAACTCAAACCAGACCCTGTTGATGTCATCTTGAACAATGCACTCGATCACCGCGGTCCTGATGAATCCATGGGGATGGGGAAGCCCCCAGGTGACCCCGTAGACACGCCCATCAGGGTCCCATCCCCATAGGTCATCGGTGTTGTAACCGGAGGACAAGATGCAGTTCTCCTCAGCCGGTGCCACCGCAGATATTGCCGCCAGGACCACCGCTTCGTCCTCGATCATTGAAGACGAAGGGTCGTCTAGCACCGTCGCCACTACGACGATGGCGACGAGCACGACGCCGGTCGCCATTGATCTGATGTCACCTCGATTCACGGACTGCATCCCTGTGGGGTCTGGCCTGGTGCCGTGGTCAGCGTTCGCTGCCGCAGCTGGGGCAGTGGCTGTCAGAGGACTCAAGCCACTCGTTGCAGGCGTTGCAGTGCTTGCCTGAGCGGCTGGAACCGCTGTCGGACGAACCGCCCGAGTCGTGGTCGTCGAACATGTCAGACATCATCTCAAGCCTTCTAGCGTCATGGATCGGAATTGCTCCGACCTGACCGCCATCCTCGCGCGACCCTGTGACAATGGGCCATCGCCCCCGGGCGGGGGCGACCAGACATCGGATGACTGGTGGTGTACGACTAGTGGGTGGACAATATTGAGGCGAACCCGGACCGGGAACTCCAGTTCAGGCTTCAGAGAATTCGTGTTATCCAGAGGGCGGCGGCCCGGGTACACCTGGAGCGGGTCGCCTACCACGAGGCCGGCCATGCCGTTGTAGCCCTCTATTCGGGTCTCGGCGTCGAGTACCTGACAATCAGGCCTTCACCGGAGCATGAGACCCTTGGATCTGTCCGACCCCTGAACTCGCGACTGTTGTTCTTGACTAATAGGCGGATGCGCCGCCTTCCCGGCAGCGACTGGCGACGCAGAAAGGCGGGCAAGGTCCTCTTCCAACAGGAGCAAGCTCGAATGCGGTGCCATGTTGCAGGGTGGATGGCTGAGCAGACCAGGTTCGCCCGCAGATCGAAAGACGGTTCCAGCACGGATCGACGCATGTTCCACGAGGACGCCAAGTTCATTTTCGGTCGGAGAAGGGGTGCGTCTGATGGCATTATCCGATCCGGGCAGGACGCCTTGTTGACAGGTAGTGAGATCTTGGAGTTGAGGAGACGCTACGAAGATGAGTGCCGGCAGATCTTCAAGGAACCCGGGGTGTGGGCCTGGGTGGAGGCTGTTGCACAGGCGGCTCTGGATCACACGACCCTGAGCGGTGGCGCTATCAGCGCCCTGCGCCCCGCGCAGGTTGACCTCAGCCGGGTCGCCTAACTGTCGAGAGCGCCAACGGTCCGACAGTTGGTGCCACCCGACTTCACGCGGGTTCTCAACCTGTTGAGGACCGATATCCGGTCCATGCCCGGCGTCGGGAAGAGCTGAGGGGTGGGTGCCTTGAACCAGGGAACGATCGGTTGCGTTCCCTCGGGAACAACGACGTGCGTGATGGTCCTGCAGTCGACGAGGCCTCGAAAGGAGTGGGGTGAGAGCAGCCAGTCGTCGTCGTTACGTTCGGGCCACATGACGCCTTCGTCTATCTGTGAGCTGAGCCGGTTCCTGGCCCTCTCGTAGGGGCCGTCGGGCGACAGGATGCATCCCCGGTTGTAGCCGGCCCACCAGGGCGAGATCCGGGAACAGGTCACTGCTAGCTCGGTAGCGGACACGAAGCGACAGTTCGCCTCGACCTGGAAGGAGATCAAGGACGCGGCCCGGGAAGGTCGGTTCGAGAGCCGAACCAGCCCGCTCTGCGACTACTGCGACGCTCAGCCGATCTGCCCGGCGTGGACGTAGGCGCAGCAGGCCGCCGTCGCATGACCGTGTTGTCCTATCACTGGTCGTCCAATGTTCGTCGTATCTCCCCAAGGACGTAGTCCGGGGTCTCGAGAACCTCGGCGCCGGTGAAGTCGACGACCTGGTAGCCGTTTGCGGCGAGCGTCGCCTTGCGTGCTTCGTCCGCGGCCCGACTCTCAAAGTGCTGGCCTCCGTCGACCCTGACAACGACATCACGGACTCGGCCACCGATAACGAACTCCTCCTCCATGTCGGCAATGACCACGTAGTTGTGGCATTGGATGCCTTCAAGCATGAGGAGTCCGAAGAGTTTGAGCTCTGCTGGGCTGCTTTCTCGGATCCGTTCGACGAGTGCGCAGTAGTTCACGAGTTCCTTGATGATGCCGTCCTGACCCCTGCAAAAGTCGGTGTCAGCAACCACGACGAGGACCTCCCTGGCCCGGGTGACGGCCACGTTGACGCGGTTTTCATGTGATGCCCAGGCAACCGTTCCCGAGCGCATCCCCTGTGCCATGACAGGGCTGAAGACCATGGCGTCTCGTTCGCCGCCCTGGAATGCGTCGACCGCCGCGGCCTTGACGCCGGTGATTCGACGGTTCTCCAGAAGCTCGTTGATGAGGTCGGCCTGCGGTCTGAACGGTGTGACGATCCCTACGTCGGAGATGAACGGCTCACCGAGCAGGGCAGTGGCAATTTCGATGGCCGCTTCGGCTTCGGGCTCGTTCACCCACGAAGTAGAACGGCGTTGCGCGTGGCCCGATACGTGCCGCAGGTACACGCCGGGCGGATAGTCGGCCCCTGTCCGCTCCTCCAGGGGGCGGCGTAGTTCGAGAGCCTGCCGGTAGATGTGCCGGTTGGAGAATCCGATGATCAACGGGTTGCTCCGGTAGTGCTCGTCCAGACTACGGACGTCGCCTTCCAGGCCTGGGAGGCAGTTGATGCCGACGCGGTACACGTCATTCTCGTTGTGGCGAAGCCAGTAGTCGACCTCCGCTAGCCCGTGTTTCGCGAAGAGGGCTTCCTCTTGGGCCGCCGAGATGTTCGGGATCGGCTGCAGCTGGTGCCTATCGCCGATCACCACGATGCGTTTCGCCCGGTAGAGCAACGGCAGGAGGTTGGTCAGGGTGCACTGGGTTGCCTCGTCGATTACCACCAAGTCGAACATCCCGGGTTCGAGGGGGATGCTCTGGGTGGACTGGCCTGTGACGATCCAGACCGGGAGGACGTCGAGCATCCGTTCGAAGTCTGTGGTGGCCCGTGGTTGGACCCGCAGGTTCCTTCGATAGGCCGTGGCTAGTCTCCCCGTTGCCTCAAGCCCGTCAGCGTTGGCGGTGACCCTCTCAAGCCATGCCCGCTTGGCGCCGGCAAACGAGCCCGCCTCGAGTTGCGCGTCGATGCCGGCCATGTCGGCCATGAGGGAACGGGGATCGAACTGTTCGAAGAGGGCATTGATCTCGGCAACGGGCCACGGGTCGCCTGTCGTGAGGATTTCGTCGATCCGCGCCTGAACGGCCGCCCCAACTTCGCCCGGAACGCTGGACGCGGCGCGACGGAGTTCGGTGTCGGCCCGTTCGAGTTCGTCGGCCGCGCGCTGTTCGAGGGCCGGACCGGTCGTGGTGGTGAACTCTTCCCACTCTGTGACCCAACCGGCGATGCGGCCGGCGTGGACCACTGCGGGGTGTCCTGCAGCGGGAAGGTCCTCGGGGGTCTCAAGGTCGAGGAACGTGGTCGGCCGCCCTTGCCACCAGGCGCCAATCCGTTGGTCCGATGTAGGGATCTCGTTGATTTCTCGGTCGAGTTCCTCGATTTCGACATGTGCCCGGTGTGCACCGCTCCATGCTTGGATGAACTCGTCGGCCGTCCCGGCGCTGAGGACCTCTCGTGCAACCTGGAGGACCTGTGGTGTGGGCGACCCGTCGAGGTCTTGAAGCGAAGCGCGTAACGGTTGGCCCGGGCCGCCCAGGAACGCCCTCCAGGGGGGAGCGGCCGCGGCCTTTGCTTCGAGTTCGGATCGGATCTCTCGGATCGTCGTGGCGGTCTGCTCGACTTGTTCATGGCGACTCCATGCGTCCGCTGCCTTGTCGGCGTTGCGGGCCGCTTCCTCGAGGGCGCGGGCGTGTTCGACCCAGGTTCGTTCGACGTCGACCAGGTCCAGGGGTGGAAGTTCGAGGCGGGCGGCCAGTCTCGCCTGCTCGTCGACGAACTTTTCGGTCTCGGCTACCTCTGTCTCGGTTTGGGTGAGGTCGGCTTGGCGCACGGATAGGGACTGGAACGCTTCGCCGATGGGAAGGAAGGACCCATGGGGTGAGTTCTCCGCGTTGTTGATCTGCTCCCACAGCGATGCCGGCAGGTGATCGCGCACGCGGGCCAGTGCGGCGTCGAGCCTGCGTCGAGCCTGGCGGCAGTGGCCGAAGGGAAGGCTGGCCTTCCAGTCCGCTGCGTCGGCTGCGCTGACGCGGTGTTCGGCCAGCCAGTCGTTCAGCGCCTCGGTGGGAACGACGACTTCAGGGTCGACGCCGAGGCTGCGAAGCCCAGCCACGGCTTCGCTGCAGAGTTCTCGGCTCTGCTCCCTGCGCTCCAGGCGTTCGGACGCTGTGCGGGCGTTGGTCCGCAGTTCGGAGGAGAGCCAGTCAGCTTCACCAACCCGGGTACGGGCTTCCTGGCTGGAGGCGAAGCGGTCGTACCCGGGCAGCCACGGGAACTCCTCGACGTCGCGTCCGGGAATACCTTCGATCACCGAAACCAAACGACGAACCCACCGTGCCGACTCGTCGAGTGTTCCAGAGGTCGCCAACCAAGCGAGGCCTTCGTCGATCGGGAATTCGAACCGGTCGAGTTGCCCGCGACGGGTGGACTCCGCCCGGCGCCTGCTGTCGGCCAGGTCGTGGCGGCGGCGGGTGTCCTCGTCGATGGCGGACCGCACGGCCGGCCTCTCGTCGAACCACTGCAAGGCCGCCGAGTGTTCGGCGTCGGCTCGGCCCGAGGTGGTCAGATCCGGGTGGATGCCGGCGAGGCGTTCCAGCAGGCCGTTTCGGATCTCGTCGCACTCGGCCCGGGTCCGGGCGCTCGACGCGTAGGCGTTCAGCGCGGCATTCTTCTGCTGGTCGATTTTCGAAGAGACGCCGCCCCTAAGGGCGGTCTGGAGCTCTTCGCGTCGGTTCCGGAGCTCGTTCGTGCGGTCGTCGGAGCTCTCCGTGGCGCCGGTCCGTTTTGCCCGCTCCACGATCGCCGATGCGTGTTCCATCGCCTGGTAGACGCGGGCTCGCTTTTGGGATCCAGCGCGAACGGCGACCGGATAGTCGGATTCGAATCGTTGGAGTCGTTCGAGCACTACGTCGACGGCCTGGTTGTTGGTACTGGCGAACAGGGTCCTTATACCGAGGCGCCAGGCGTTGAGGATGACGGACATCACGACCTGGCTCTTGCCACAACCCGGTGGTCCGCTGACCGCGGTGACGTGTTCATGGCCGAGGATCGCCCGTACGGCTTCGCGTTGTGAGTCGTTCAGGCGAACAAAGTCGGACGGGTCCTCGTGTTCTGTCGGGTCGACGTCGCCGAGGCGTTCGAGCACCCGGAGGCCACCGATGTCGGCCGGGTCTTCGGCCAGGCGCGACACGAGGGCGTCGTAGTCGCGCATGAGGTTCACGTTGAAGGTCGAGACCCCGCGCGGTTCGACAAACAGGACGTACGACGTGGTACTCGCCGCGAGCCGGCCTTCGAGCCCGGGGAAGTCGCCGAGCACCTCGTCGACTAAGGCTGCTGAGAACCCCCTGCCGTCACGTTCCGCGACCCTTTGCGCACGTTCCAGAGCACGAGCGAGGATCGGCTCCACGTCGTCGAAGCGTCCGGCTCCGACCTGTTCGATGCGGTCGAAGAGCACCGGTGTCGGCGACCACTTGCCACTCTCGGGGCTCACCTCGAGGTGCTGGTTGACGACCGTGACGTCGACTTCACGGATGAACAACGGCTGGACCACGTCGACCCAGTCATCGCCTACTTTCCGACGGGAGTCGATGCAGCCGAGGCCGATGAAACAGGCGTCGTCGGATTCTCCGATCTCGTCGATGAAATTCGGGTTGTCCAGGGTCTCCGGCCCGAGCGCCCAGGGACCGACAATCCCGGTTTCGTTCAGGTCGCCAACCGCTGACCACAGACGCGACCGGTTATTGCGGGACAGGGAGTAGAAGCCTGCTTCGCCCTGCTTGATAATCTCGCGGTGCGCCCGGACGATGGCCAGCCAGTCCTGCTCCGGCGCTCCGGGTGTTGTGGAGCCCTCAGCGTTCACAACGGAAAGTCTTCCACCGGAGCGACCCCTCTGGCTAGGAAACCACCTGGTGCCGAACATGAGCCCTCTCCACGGAAGCCTCGCTCCGTGGTGCCACGGTGTGGTGCCAAAGGAGCCTCCTGAAGGTCGTCAACAGGCGCTTCTTGACACTGTGAGGCGGATTCCTGGTCCCACTCACCAGCCGTCAGGTCGGGTTTCCTTGCTGGTCGAGTGGCTCGATCCGGAGTTCTTCGGCGCCTGCGACAGCTTCGGCTAGGGCTTTTTGGGCTTCCTTGGAGCGTTCGCCTCCGTTGCGTTGGGCGATCATCACGTACCCGATGGCGGCCCATTCGCCGTCACAGTCGGCGCAGGCGAACAACACGTCGTGGATGAGTGTCTCGTCGTTGTTGATGCGCTGTGGGTTGAACCCGAAGTTCGCCCCACTGTTCGATGAACCACAATGCGGGCAGGTGTTTGGGTTGGCTGTAGCCATGGTTTCCTTTCGTCGGTCACGGCGGGGCCACTGCACCCGGGGTTGGGCCAGTTGGCCTCGGACCAGCTCCTGATCAGTGACTTGGCGCTTTGTGTTCGGATCGTTACCGCCTTGACCTGTGTAAATGATCAGGTCCCCGTAATCCCTGTCATCCCGGTATCCGCCAGAAACGACGATCGAGTCAGCCCCGTCGGTCTTGTTTCCAGAAATGCCTGCCTGTGTTGGGCGGTGCACACCGGTCTGGCTGAGGGAGCGGCGGTCGGGAAAGATCGACCCAACTGCTACGCCCGGGATGTGTCCAAAGACTCGGTCAGCCACCCGACGAGTCTCGCATAGACAGAAGGGACGATGGCCTTTTCAGAACTATGAGGGCGTGCCCGGGTCGAGAGGCCTCTTCCTCGCCGACCCTAAGGGTCGTGCCCGAGAAACTGGGCCTGCGGCCTAGCCGCTGATCGGCGGGAGAACTGAATAAATGGCCTGATGCTGGTCTCTGGTCGGGAGGTCGTCGCCCATTCCCCCGGCGAGTGCCAGTACGAAGAAGGTGGCCACGTGGCGGGCGAGCTGCCTCGGTTGCTTCCTGTAGCGCTCGAAGCCGTCGATGGCGGCAGGCATGGTGCGCAACGCGAGGATCTGCTGACCGTCGCTGTCTTGTCCGATCGCGTTTGCTCCTCGGGCCACATCCCGAAACAACGATCTGGTGACCTGATTGTCAGGCTGTTCGAAGCCGATGTTGGCCGCCGTCACACCAGAGTTCGATACGCACTGGACGACCGCGTATTGGCACCGTCCGAGCAGCATCGCTGCAGACATCTCGGCGTTGCGCTTCTTGAGCCCACCCTCCTGGGTTTGCAGATGGATCTGGGAAACAGCCATCCACGGCAACGCTGATGCCTGCTCAGCGGTAAGCAATTGAAAGGCGGCATCGAGACCGTCGGCCACCTCTTCTCGTCGGCCACCTGCAATGACGCTGAGGTCGATCCCGGATTGCTTCCTCCTAAACACCTCAAAATCATGGCATGAGTCGAACCCTCCTGAGGAACTACCCGCCGGGAGCCTGGACGTTCCCATCTACTGCACCCTTCGTGATGACTCGTCAAGCGGACAGCGGCAGTGCCCCCCTCATTCAGTCGGGGGCGGTTGGTACTTGGTCTCTGACGCCCTCGGTGTAGATACGCGCAGGCATCGCAGGGCTTGACAGAATGTCCTCATGGCCCTTTCGTGGAGTCCCTGGTACCCGCTAAGTGGAGCCAGCCGCAATCAGGACATTCCGAGGGCGCCCGGCCTGTACCGGATCCGCAGAGCCGACATCCCAGGCCTGGACTACGTGGGCCAGACAGGCGTCCTTCGACAACGGATGGGCAACTTGAACAACGCCTACGGCGATGTGATGCCCTACAACGCACCACATACCGCCGGGCCAGGGTTCTGGGCGTTACGTCAAGACCACGATGGCGAGTTCGAAGTATCGGTGGCCGAAGCGCCCGGCGGCGTGGCGGTCCGCAAGGGCATCGAGTGCCTCATTATCTCGGAGCACCGGGTCGAACACGGCCGTTCGCCGACGTTGAGTTTTGGGCGAATGCCCGATGGATGGACAAAGTCGTCGGACAACACGGCTCGGCTCGTAGCAGCAGGTCGGAGACATCGCGGCCAACGAGACCCGAACGCGACCAGAGTCTTGGACGCGCCCCCGCCGGCGAGCCTCATGGACGACCCGCGGGCCGGATCCTGGCTCGGGCATCGTTGGATCAGCGCTGCCGAAACGCCACCGTCGGCCAACTCAGTCGGCCTCTACCGGTCAATACGGCTCGACGGAGAAGGTCTCGTCTACGTCGGCCAGGGCCGAATCGCTGCCCGCATGAATAGCCACGTGGCCAAGGGCGAAGACCCTGACCACAGCCAACACCGGTTCTTCGCCGGTGATCTGACCTGGGACTGGGTGGACCTACCCGAGATCGACAGGACCCAGTTGCTGGAACTCGAGAATGATCTGATTGCCAGCCATGTCCGCGTCTACGGCCGCACTCCAAGCGCCCAGTTCCTCGGCTAGATCAAGTACGCGCAGCCTTGGTCTAGCCGATCTTCCGGAACGACACGGTCTGAGCGTTGAGGTCAAGGTTCTCAGTGTGGTAGCCGACGTCCATCCATGAATTCGAATGCGTGTGCGTCCCGCTCGTCTCGTTTGCCCACCACGCTGGGTGCCGATGTGCCGACGGCGGCAGTGGAGCGCTGAGAATCTCCTCGACCTGAGCGAAGGACAGGGTGATCAGTATCTCGTCGCTCTTGGCGAAGAATTGGAGGAGCGGCTCGTACTTCGACACGGCTCCCACTCTACGGGCCGACCAGTAAGGCTGCCAGAGATGGCCTGGCCGGCTGGGGCTATCCGCCGGGTCGACGGTGGCTGGTGATTTTCTCTCCAACGGACTTGTAGTTCCGGATCAAACTCTGGCAATGGCGATTCGGCCGGCGGCGGCGAGGAGATAGTTGACGGCGACAATCGCCAGGGTGTCGTCGTCCTTTCCGACGCCCAGTGCGGGGATCAGCGGGAGGAATGCGCTGTAACCGCCGGTTTTCCCGTCGTGCCACCATCCGCCAATCAGGCTGAGAACTGGGTCGGCTCGAAACTCTGCCAGGTTCCGGATGGCGGCCTCGATCGGCGAGCCGGTCGGTAGATCGACGGCGGTGACCGCTAGGCCAGGTCCGTCGTCAAAGTCGCCGTTGCTGAACTTGGGCCTGAAGTTTCTTAAGAGACGGACCTCTACAGGTGTTTTCCCTGGACCGGCAAAGAAGGTGAAGCCAGGCTGGTTGGTTCCGGGATCCTCGAGCGGACAGACCCCGAAATCGGCCATCTTCTCCGACATGGCATCGGCAAGAGCATCAAGATCTATGTCATCTGTGGTGGGCCGCATGGCCCCGGGAGTGCCGGTCAGCATGCCGTCTGGGTCCGGACGAAGGCCGGACTTCGGGTGGGGAGTTGTGGCAACCGCTCCACCGAGTTGCTCAACGACCTGATCGGCTAGCCACTCGGCGTGGTCGATCTGTAGCCACACTGCGTAGCTGACCGTGAACTGCATCCACTGTGTCTCCGGATGGACCACCAAGGCGGTCGTACTGCAAACCGAGCGCCCGACCGGATCCCACCCGTAGCTGGTGAGGACTGACCGGCGGTTGAGGTCCGAAATCACCCGGCCCACCTCATCGTCGGGAGACTCGACGCCTTTGACCACCTGGGTGGCGATACGCACTACCGAGTACGGCGGGTTGGCCTCCATGTGCGGTGGTTCGACGTCTATGTCCTGTCGAAGACGGTGAGCCCACCACGACCAGCCCCGTTTGCGGTCGATCGACCACTCGTCGTCAACGGCCATGATCTGCCGGCAGTGGTTGATCATCCCGAGCCCGACGTCGGCCCACTCCTCATCGCCTCCGTGCACACCGGCCATTTGGTCGTTGCGAACCCGGAGGAAGGCCTCCCGGATGTGAGGAAACATCCAACTGGTATCAGTCGGGTTCCCCGCCTCGGCGGACGACATTGGTGGCGTCGCCAAGGCCTGCATCAGGTCCACGAACAGATTGAAGATGCGATCGTCAGGATCAGCCTCCTGCTGTAGATGGCCCGAAACGATCGATTGGGCTCGGTAGAGAAGTTCTGTGGGGTCATCGGCGAAGCGGCGGGCAGAGTCGGCGGCCGCCTCCCGGTAGTTGGCTAACCCGGCGTAGTGGTCTGCCATCGGGTTTGCCGCGCCGTTGACGAGAGCGAGCATGAACGCCCCCATGTGGGAGTTGACGGCCAGATCGAGAGGGCCCGTCTGCCGGTCCCGTTCAATGTCAAGGCCAACGGTGAGGGCGAATTCCACGCCGACGATGCTGTCAGCGGTCATGCCATTTAGGGCTTGCCGGATCTGGTCATCGATCCACTGACCGGCATCGTTGCCCCGACTACGCCGTCGAAAGATCCCCATTGTCCTCCTCGATCGTCTCGACTAAAGAAGAGTTTCTCGCGTTGGTTGGTCGAGTGCCACTCGGCCCGCGTGTAGGGCTATCTACCGGGCCGACCAGCAGGGCTACCAGAACGGCCTAGTCGAAGATCACTCCAGCGGTGAGAGCAAGTTCGTCGATCTTGGTTGCGTCGTTCATGAATCTTCCCTTGGCCACTCGTCTGTAAACACCGACCGCCCCTTGCCGATAGCCCGGAGGTCATCAGCCGTCCACCGGTGGCCAGCGGAGCACCCGGCGGGAGTGCTTGAAAACAGTTCTTTGGCTTCCGAGTCGGTGATTCCGAGGAGTGCCCAGGCTATGTCATAGACCATTTCCGTCGAGTAGTGGTCCGACGGGATCAGGGGCACCGGAGCCACGACCTCCCAGTCGAGGAGGGTGGTGTCGCCGTCGGTCCAGACGGTGGGATGCCAACCCGAGAGGGCTGCGGCCCACCCTGCCAAACAGGC
>Ga0209041_1001322_pt1 | contig 15213 bp, 16 predicted proteins | sample SaaInlV_100m_DNA_4_FD_184647 | JGI IMG/M metagenome (GOLD analysis project Ga0209041, IMG submission 184647) | Marine microbial communities from expanding oxygen minimum zones in the Saanich Inlet - SI037_S2LV_100m_DNA (SPAdes) (version 2) | ecosystem: Environmental > Aquatic > Marine >... | reverse complement strand
TCACAAATACTTTCTCAAGTGAAATCTTTTGGAATTCCTTCACCTCTTGTTTATTTTGTTAATTTAGAGAAAAGTATGATTGTAATGCAAGAAATTCCTGGAAAATCTGTACATGATTTATCAAAATTAAAAATTGTTGAAGTATCTAAAGAAATTGGTAAGTTAGTTGGACTTTTACATAAAAATGGAGTAATGCATGGAGATTTAACAACATCTAATTTTATTTTATTCAAAAATATTATTTACATGATTGATTTTGGACTTTCACAAAACACAATAAAACCTGAAGATCATGCAGTTGATTTACGATTAATTAAAGAAATACTTAACAGTGCACATGCAAAAATTATGGAATCTTCTTGGAAAAATTTTCTAATGGGTTACAAATCTATAGTTGGAACTACTTATCAGACTAAAATAGTAAAATTAGTTTCAGATATTGAAAGTCGTGGTAGGTATGCACAAGTTGTCTGATCTACTCTTTGTATCTTCAAATATTCATAAATTCAAAGAGGCAAAAGAAATTTTAGATTCTTTTGGGATACCAATTAAATTTTTTAAATTAAATTTAGTAGAAATCCAATCAAATTCTATTAAAGAAATTGCAATCAAAAAAGCTAAAGATGCATTTTCAAAATGTAAAAAACCTCTAATTATTGAGGATGATGGTTTGCACATTACTTCTCTTGATGGATTTCCTGGTCCTTATTCCTCTTACATTCAAAAAACTATTGGAAATAAGGGTATTCTCAATTTATTAAAAAAAAACAGAGGTGCAAAATTCGTTTCAACAATAACTTATTGTGATAAAAATAATTTTGAATCTTTTGAAGGAAAACTTATTGGTACCATTTCTAAATTTGAAAAAGGAAAGGGTTGGGGCTTTGATCCAATATTCATTCCAAAAAATACAACGAAGACTTTTGCTGAATTAATTAATAAAAATAATCTTTCACATAGATACAAGGCGTTAAAAAAATTTTCTAATTGGTATTTGCATAAGTAGGAATATAACGATCAATAAATCTTTCGTTGTTTTGTAGAATTGATATTCTTGAAACAAGACTTTCATCCATCACTGAAAATATTTTACTTTGTTTAGCTATTTGTTCACTAAATTTTTTCACTTCATGCATTTCTAACATATTTTCATGTTCTAGTCTGTTTGTTGAACGTCCAATATGCATGTATGATTTAATTTCAATAAAATGTGGACTAGCTTTTCTAAACATATCTGCAAATGCAGGTATCATTTCTTTTTGATTATTATAATCTCTAATCAGTGTAATTCTTAGAACTGTACGTGTGTTTAGATTTTTTAACATGTCTAATGTACGATTCCATCTTTCCCATGAATCATCGTATTTTGGTTTGTTAATTTTTATAAATGATTCATAGTCTGCAGCATTTGTTGATAGATACAATTGTGTTGGTAGCGCATTTTCATCTTGTAATTTTTGAATCATATCTGGTTCTTGTCCATTTGTAACAAGAAAAATTGATTTTGTTGCTTCAAGTGATTTTAGGTATTTGATTAGTTCTGGTAATTTTGGATACATAGTAGGTTCACCAGAAAGTGAAATTGCATAATGTGTTGGTAATAATGATTCATCTAATCTTTGATTATCATTTCTTGAATCACCATAAAATCCGTCAATCAATTTTTTTCTTTCACCCATCAATTTTTTTAAAATTTGTTTTGGTTCTGCAACTTGTTCTGGCTCCATTTTCATTGAATCATAAAATTCCATAGGTCTCCAGCAATACACGCAACGATTCTCACAATGCATTCCAGCTGGTGAAAATTCCATGCATCTATGAGTTAAAATTCCATAAAATTTATGCTTGTAACAACTTCCTTCATGTTTAAATGACTTTTTAGTCCAATGACATAATTCAACTGTTGAGTGATCTGCAACCCCATATTTTGCTTTTTTAAGTTGAGCCGCTATGGCTGGTTTGATTTGAATAAGATTTTCATCCTCATTATCGACAATTTCTCCAGAACAACTCATACATTGATCTTTATTTTGATTTACTTAAATTCATTTAGATGGCAAGTATTTGGGCAAAATAGTACATTCATCGAACTAAAGTGTAATTTAATAACTGGATTTACTGAAATATATCATAAATTGAAAGTCAAATATGCTATAGTATTTTTGTTCTTGCTTGGTTCTACACTAAGTATTCCAATTTCTCCTATTCTCGCAGCATCTGATATTGATAATGATGGGGTTTTAGATGATATTGATAGTTGTCCTCGTTTGCAAGAGGATTATTTTGGTGATATTGACGGTTGTCCTTCTAAAAATTTCAACTGGATTGATTCTGATAATGATGCCATTCCTGATAATATTGATCAATGTATTTTTGAACAAGAATTCTATAATGGTTATCAAGATGAAGACGGTTGCCCAGATGAGATTTTATCTGAATTGATTTTTGATCAAGACTTTGATAATATTCCTGACTTACAAGATAACTGCCCATTAATTCCAGAAACTTACAACAACTTTGAAGACACTGACGGTTGCCCAGATTCACTTGCAATTGACTCTGATTCTGATGGTATTCAAGATTTTTTGGATAAGTGTCCTACAACTAATGAAACATGGAATGGTTTTGCAGATTTTGACGGTTGCCCAGATGAAATAATTAATCTTGATACTGATTATGATGGAATTTTGGATGTAAATGATCAATGTATTAATGAACGTGAAAGAATTAATGACTTTGAAGACACTGACGGTTGCCCAGATATTTCACCAAAACATTTAGCTCTTGACTCTGATTCTGATGGTATTAGAGATACTATAGATATGTGTACATATGCAAAAGAAACTTACAATAATTTTCAAGACACTGACGGTTGTCCCGATGAACGTTCAACTGAATTATTTGTTGATAACATGATGAGTGACTCTGATTCTGACGGTATAATTGATAAACTTGACAGTTGTCTTACATTACCAGAAACTTACAACAACTTTGAAGACACTGACGGTTGTCCTGAGTTTTCTATAGATTATGATACTGATAATGATAATATTTTTGATAATATTGATAATTGTAAATTTGAACCAGAAACTTACAACAACTTTGAAGACACTGACGGTTGTCCTGATAAACTATCTGTTGAATCCATAATTTATGATTCAGATGGTGATAACATTTTAGATAATTTAGATAATTGTTTAACATTACCAGAAACTTACAACAACTTTGAAGACACTGACGGTTGTCCAGATTTTATTCCACAAACTGATTCAGATTATGATTCAATTTTAGATGCTTTTGATGATTGTAAATATGCCGTAGAAACTTATAATAATTTTCAAGATGAAGATGGTTGCCCTGACACACTTTATGATCAAACATTTACTATAGATTCAGATAATGATGGAATTGTAGATAATGTGGATCTTTGTCCAAATACACCTGAAAATTATAATAGATTTTTAGACACTGACGGTTGTCCTGATGATCCGATTATTACTGATTTTGATCAAGATGGAATCTCAAATTCCATAGATCAATGTCCAAACGTATCTGAAACTTACAACAACTTTGAAGACACTGACGGTTGCCCAGATTCTGTTGATACTGTACAATTATTTTCATATCAATTAACTGATGTTGATAATGACGGTGTTAATGATAGATGGGATTTATGTCTTGATGAACGTGAAAATTATAATGGCTTTGCTGACACTGACGGTTGTCTTGATGTTGTGGGAATTTCAAATTCAAAAATATCTTCTGTAATTGACTCTGATGAGGATGCTATTCCTGATGATATAGATTTGTGTCCTACACTACCTGAAAGATATAATGGTTATTTTGACACTGACGGTTGCCCAGATAATGTTATTGTTAATTCCACAGTAGATACTGATTTTGATGGATTTATTGATACATTAGATGATTGTAAATATGATAAAGAAGTTTACAACAACTTCGAAGACACTGACGGTTGCCCAGATGTCATTCCTAATGATTATTCTGCAATTTCTCCAAAATACCAATCAACAGATAATGATCTTGATGGAATTGATGATAGATGGGATCAATGTCTTGATGAACGTGAAAATTATAATGGATTTTTAGACACTGACGGTTGCCCTGATGTCATTGGTGCACAATCTACTGTAGTCCCAATCACGGATTCAGATCAAGATGGATATATTGATGAATTAGATTCATGCCCTTCTGAGCCTGAAACTTGGAATAAATACAATGACACTGACGGTTGCCCTGATTCACTTCCTTGAATAATTAATATTTATAAAAATTAAAATTTTCTTATGCTTCCAAAATTTTCAAGTAGAGCATTTTTAGCTCCTATGGCTGGAGTAAGTGATCCTGCACTTCGATTACAATGTAAAAAAATGGGTGCAGGGTTAGTTGTTACTGAATTTACCAATATTCATAGTATTATTGCAAAAGAAAAACAGCTTAAAGATCATATGAAAACCATTCAGGACTTTATTGAATTTTCTGATCAAGAACGCCCTCTTTCAATTCAATTATTTGGTTCAGATTTACTTGCATTAGAAAAAGCTGCAAAAATTGTTGAACCTTATTTTGATATAATTGATTACAACATGGGTTGCCCTGCTCCTCATATTACCAGTCAGATGGCAGGAGGTGCATTATTACAACAAAGCAATTTAACTGAACAAATTTTTAAAACTCTTGTTAATGCTGTAAAAAAACCTGTAACTTTAAAAATTCGTTCAGGTGTAACTGATGCAAGTCGTTTTTTATTTCGTGATATTGCTGAAATTGCGGAGGATGAAGGTATTCAAATGATTACTTTTCATCCTCGTACAGTTAATCAAGGATATTCAGGAAATGCTGATTGGAATTTAATTAAGGAATTAAAAGAAATTTCTGGAATACCAATTGTTGGAAATGGTGATATTACTACACCCGAAGATGCAAAAAAAATGATTGATGAAACTAATTGTGACTATGTAATGATAGGCCGTGGTGCAATGGGTAATCCATTTCTATTTGAACAAATTAATGATTACCTTAAAACTAATACCTATCAGGAATATTCTTTTAAGGATAGATTAAATTCATTTTTTGATTATTTACATCTGACAAGTAAATACAATATCAAATTTGCAAATCTTAAGGGACAAGCAATGCGTTTTACTAAAGGCATGACGGGCGGTTCAAAAATTCGTTCTAAAATTACTTTCACTAAAAATATTGAAGAATTAGAAAAAATTATGACAAATGCATATTCAACATTTTAAAAATTTATTTTTATGCTTAATCTAACTGAAATCTTATGATGTATTTTTATACTTATTTTGTAATACTAACTAACCCTTCAAAAATATATCCTCCAAAAGGATAACGACCTGAGAGGAGTTGTGACCTCTCAGCAGATAATTTTTAAATAATTTATTCTATGCTTTTCATTTGTTATTTTAATTAGAGGGCTTCAGAATTATTTTTTTTTGATGCAATATTTAGTACATAATCAATACTACTAACTGCTATAATTCCATCACCTTCTTCTCCTGTAAATACTGCATCGCTAATTGCTTTAGATACTTTTTCTACTTCTAAATCATTTACAATTGTACTGATTACTGCAACTTTGTTATATTCTGCAGTAATTATACCTGTACCTCTTTCTGATCCAATATTTTGTCTTTTTCCTGAACCTCTACCATTTCCTTCTATAATTGTAAACCCTCCTACAATTTCTTTTATTGCATCTGCTACAACATTCACTTTGTTACTTTGAATAGTAGCTTCAATTTTTTTCATAAAATATATGCAATTTCACCTCAAAATATACCCTGTCTTTTATTCCTAAACATCTTCTTCCTTTGGTTATTCCATTATACTCTTTTCTTTTTAATATGGAAAATAATCATAATTATGAAAAGTGATGAAAAAAGATCACACAGATTGAATTATCTGTTAAAATGTTATTTAGTAGATCCACAAGAAAATGAACTTTATCGTAGAGCTAAACAAATGGGTGTAACTGATTCTACTGCTAAAGATTACATTAGAACTGTCATTATCCAGGCCCAAAAAACACTTTTAAAATAATTTTTAATTATATATGGAAATTAGTATAATTTCTTGGAGTATTGAGAAATTATTCGAAATGTTAAACAAGCTATTCATAAATAATGAATATGTGAAAAAATTAACATGACTGATGTGTTACTTGATGATGTTAATTCCCTTTTAGATGGAGATTTTGGTGATGATCGAATTTTAAAGCAAATAGCCAGAGCATGTAAAAATAACGAAGTAATTAGTAATTATGAACGAAATTATGTTCAAAAACTAGCAGAACAATATTTAGGTAAAAAACCTCAAACTACGCCTACTGAAAAACCTGAAACTATATCCATTCCTGATGTCATAATTCCAAAAATTGAACCCACTATTTCATCTCAAATATTTGAATCAAAATCTAATCATAGTTCAAATTCTAATTCAAAAAACTCAAAATTATTTTTAGGATTTGGTGGTATTGCTGTTGTGATAATTATTGCTAGTGTAATCTTACTTTCTAATAATACCGATTCATTTTCATCTAATTCCAAATCCAACATTGTTATAGAGTTATCTATTCAAACTGATTTGTCTTCATACTCTCAAACAGATCTTATTTCAATTAATGGAGTTTCTCTTAATAGTAAAGTTGTTAATTTATCTATCTTAAACCAAAATGATCAACTTGTATGGGCCGAACAGGTTTCTGTAAAAAATAATGGTAAATATTCTACATTAGCTATAGCTGGTGGTGCAGGATGGGAAAATTCTGGTACATATACAATTGAAGTAGATGATGGCTTAAAAATAAAGTCAGATAAATTTTCCTTTACTTCATAATTTTTCAAATTCTTTCCAATGTGAATCTATTAATTCTCTAAGTTTTTCTACTGTAATTTGATCCATATATTCTCGATAAACAATGAATTTATTTTGTTTATTTGAATTTTCATTGTAAATATCACTTTTATTTTTTGGAATAATATTATTTTTCCATTGTTTCATTTCAAAAATCCATATGGGTGAATCTGGATTTGAAAAGTCAATATCATCACATCCTACAATATACAAATAACATTTTGTAGATTGATTTAATTTCTCATGTAACTTTTCATATGCTATCATTTGCCCTTGTGGAATATTGATTTTATCATTGTGAAATCCTTTGAATTCCAAAATTATGAAACTTCCTTTGTGCTCTATGAGCCAATCAATATCTGTACCACCTGAAGCTATCATTCCATGTACGATAATTTCTCCTAATACCTCTCTTCCACGAGTAAATTCTGATTCATCAAAAATTTGATATTTTGCTTTAGAACTTTTTTTCAAAATTTTTTCAGATATATTTTGGACTTGATTTGGAGTGTTTTTATCATAAATTGTATTAATTAGATCTTGTGTTTCATCAACCATTACGCTTTAAATTTTTTAATTGATGATAAGATCTTTTGTAAATTTTAGTACAGTTATCCCTTTTTTCTAATTTATCTCGAGAAAAATTCATTATTTTGATCTTTGTACAACACAAAATATTCATCTTGATTTTTTCTATCTTTTTTTGCATTTAATGCATCTTGATACATTTCAAAATGTTCAATTAAATATAATTGATTTTCTGAATCTCCAAAATAATCAATTCCAACTAAATTAAACCCTGTTTCAGGTGTTAATTTGATTTTTTCTTCTGTAAATGTATCTTTAATCATTATTTTTCTTTTTATTGATCATACACCATTAAATTTTTTTCTTCTAATAATGAATGTAAGTTATGTACAGAACGATAAACTTCTGTTTCTTTTTTGGCACCAGTACAAACCAATTTTCCTGATGCAAAAATCAAGATGACTGTTTTTGGGTCAAGCATTCTGTGAATCAAACCTGGGAATTGTTCTGGTTCGTACATTCCTCTTGGCAATGTTCTTGCTGCTTGCTCCAAGTTGACTTTGCCACCCAAGTTAATTGAAGATACGATATTTTGAATTGAAACTACAGCGTCTTTTTTGATTTTAATTTTAGATTTTCTCAATTTTTGAACTACAATATTTACAGATTTAATTGATAATTCTTCAGATTTAGCACCAGTACATACCATTTTACCTGTTCTAAAAATTAAAGTTGCAGTTTTAGGATTGGTCAATCTAAATACTAATCCCGGGAATTGTTCAGGATTATATTCTGTTTCTGGAAATTTTTTTGAAATTTCAATTAAATCAATTTTTTGATCAATTGATGCTGATGATACTACATTTACTATACTTACAATTGGTTTTGTTTGTGCCATGCGTGGGAGTTTATATATTTCGTTATATATACTAGCAATATTTTTTGTAATTCAATGATGTCCAACCCATTGATAACTAAATTCTTCTTCAATCATATCTGTAATTATTTTATTATTTTCAATTTTTGGTAAATCTACATCAAAAAAACCTAATTGTCCTTTCCATGGGATGGGAATTCTAAATGGTTTGGCATTTTTTAAAATAAACCCATAAATTTTTTCTTGAGATGTATTTAATGCAAAATGTTTCTTTTTATCAATTTTAATTTCTTTTAATGATTCATATTTTTTTACACCATAAATCTCTACTTTACCTATTATTGCACCTGTTGTTAGTTTTTCTTTAATTTTCAATTTTTCATAAACTTCTTTTCTGATTTTGATTGGAGCATGTACTAAAAATTCTCCACGAAAACTCGTATTCCATTTTCTTAATTCTATTGTTTTTTTATTTTGAATAATTAATTCTGCAAATGGTTGACAAATTGAAAGACATTTCATAATTATTTTAATAGTAAAAATTTTATATAAATTAAAACTGTGAAGCTTGTTTAACTAATTCTGAGAGTTGACTATTTCCTGCTTCAGGAAGTTCTGTAATGCCTCCAATCAAACTATCTGTTACTATTCCTTTTTCTGCTAATACATTTGCAGCCATTAGTGAAGTTCTTCCTGCCATGCAAACCATTAGGGATTTTCCTTTTGATTCTTGAAGTGAGTTATTAATTTCATCTGGTATTCCTTGTCCTGATAATAGTTGTTGTGCTGTTCTTGCATTTGGTACAAAAATTTTACTTTTATCTATACCTAATGATTTTGCAAGTAATTCTATTCCTCCTTCTTGAGGTGTATATTGCGTGTGAATCCAAATTATTTTATCATAATTTTCTGAATTTGAGGCTACTTCTTCTTGTGAAACTTGTCTAGGAGGTTGAATTTTTCCAATTTTTTCTAAATTCTTCCTATATTTTTCTATTCCATCACAAATCATTACTACAAATTTATTTCCTTTATTTGCACTAGCCAATTGTAAAGTAGCATAGAGCTCTAATGCACTACTTTCACCAATATCATGACCCTTGTCTACAAAGAATTTTAGAAGTGGTTTTGCTTTTTCAAAATCTACTTCATATTCTCCTGCATATCTATCTGGTTGATAATATTTCAAACCATCTGCATTATTGTGAGTTCTTATTCCTGCAACATCTTGTCCACCTGGTGGAAATATAACGTGAACTCCTTTTTTATCATATTTTTCAGATATGTATCTACTTAATCCGCCTGAAGTTCCTCCTGTTCCAAATGTACATAGAATGTTAAAGTTTTCAAGTGAATTACCATCTTCATGTAATTGTTGATCTATTTCAGCTCCGGTAATTGTTCTATGGGCATTTACATTCAAATCATTATCATATTGTTCTGGACAAAAACAATTATAAATTTTTGAAAGTAATTTTGCTAAATTAATAATATCTTGTTTGGCTAACAATGATTCGATTTCAGTTATTGAATTATCATAAATACTTGCATCAAAACCTAATTGAGATAACTGTGAACGTACATTAGCAGCTGTTGCTTTTGCAACTAATTCATCTTTTTTTCCTTCCATTCCTGGTGCAGGACAAATATCCATTTCTAAATCCATTATTTTGATATTCATATTTCTCAATTCATGAAAAACACCTTCTTGTAATTTTCTTGAAACAATTGTAACTACCTGTAATCCCAGTTTTGATAACATACCTAAAGCAATTCCAAAATTACCTGATGTTGCTTCAATTACTGTTTGACCGCTCTTTATTTTTCCTGTCATGATTGCATCATGAATTATGTTTGCAGCTGGTCTAACTTTGATTGAACCTGTAAGTAATGTAGAATCTAATTTACCATAAACTTGTAATTCTGAATTTGAAAGATCTAATTTGTAAATTTCTTTAGCGCATTCTTTGAAATCTGATGTAATGTCTACTAGTGGTGTCGCATTAACAATTTTTGCACCTTCTTCATTATTTTCTAAATGTGGTACTTTATTCCAAATTTCTTCTTCAAATTTTTCAAGAAGAACTTTATCAATAGTATTGTTCTGATTTTGTTCCAAATTTGTCCCCATTTTTCAATAATTTTAAAGGTCATATAAAATATCTTATATTTTCAACTTGATTTTTCCATTTTTTTAAAATTTACTATTTTTATGTATCTAAAAGATTGATTACCTTATTTGGAATATCTTTTAATCGACTAACTGCCATAGTTTTATCATATCCCAAATGTTTGAGATTATTTGCTATTGTTGTAGCTCTTACTGTATTTGGTCCTAATCCTAAAGCAACCATAGAAATTCCTAACCCTTTTAGTGCTTTTGTCATTTTTCTAACTGCATTAGAATCTGATGGTTCTCCATCAGTTAATGTCAAAAAAATATTTGGTTGTTTTGCTTGTAATGTTGAAAACATTTTATCATAAACTTCTGCTAATGGTGTTGAACCATTTGCAACTATTTGTGCTAATCTTTTTGCAGTAATGTTATTCCATTTTACATTTTCTTCTTTAATTGACCAACATATCATTGATCTATTTTCTGTACTAAATGCATATACTGCGAATTTTACTTTAAGAAATGCTAAAACTTCACATAGTGCTATTGTCGCTTTTTTATATTCAATTGCATCTGAAGATATACTTGATGAATGGTCCAATAAAATTATAATTTTTGTTTTAATTGATTTTTTAATATCTGTAAAAAATGGTTCATTTCCTTCGATATAGTTTTCATCATCAAATTCATCTCCTGATCTTAAATGCTGTTCTTTCCAACCTACCTTCCATTCTTTAAATTTCATTTTTAATCCATTAATCAAACTCATGTCGTAAATGATTGTTTCATCAATATTTTTTGTTGATGGAATTTGTATTCCAATTGTTTCTGATGAGAGACCTTTATTCTCAATTTTTTTATTTTCATCAACTAGTACTTTGTATTCATCATAAACATTATCTCCTTTTACAACTGCAGAAGTGTCTATCGTACCAAAATCACTTTCTTTATTTTTTGCAATTATTTTCAATACTTTTTGTAATTCTTCTTCTGATAATGCCATTCCTGCTTTCATAAATGCTACTGATATTGGAATTGTTAAAAGGGAGTCAATTTCTAAAATTTTAATTATTTCTGCTACATTTTTTTCAATCCAGGTTGTTTTTTGATTATTTTTTATTGATTCATTTATAATTTTTCTTGCAAATATACTTGCTTTTTTAATTTTTTCAAAATGACTTTCTTGAATTTCCCCTTTGATTGCACCAAACATGAAAAATTGATAAAATGCTTCTACAATTCTTGCTTTACCATAAACTGTATGAAGTTGTGGTCTGGCAACTAACATGTATGAATAATTAAAAATAATTTCCTCATCCATTCCTTTCCAAATTCTTCGTCCTAATTCTTCCACTCTTTGTGTCTCCATAGCATTAAGAATAAAACCAAAAGCATGATCATCGCTAAGTATTTTTTCAGAATATTTTATTTTCATTGCTTCATACCATGATGATGTTCTAAACTGTCTATATTTTTCAAAATCACTTCCTATTCTTTTTTCTAAAGGTGTTAGAATCACTTTTTTTTCTTTTAATCTTGTTTTAGTTTCTATATTATTTGAAATTTCAATTGTAATGTTTTCTTTTTCAGACCATCTTCTAATAAGAAAAGTTGCAATTTCTACTAAAGAATCGTTTTGAAGTTGAATTGATTGCATTTAATTTCCAAACATTGAGGTAATAATGTCACTTACTTTTTGATATTCAATATTTCCCCACTGTGTGTAGACATTTCCAAAAACAATATTGGCTGCCTCTTTTGGTGACATATCTTTATCTAATAATTTTCCAAATGCAATAGTTTCTCTCAGGCTAGGCGAATAAAATAATTCTTCAACTGCTGCAGCCTGTCTTAATGTATTTGCTAGTTTTATGGCTTGTATGATTTCTGATTCATGATTTCCTGAAACATGTTTTTTTACAATATTTAATTCAATTTCTTCTGGTGGATATTCTAATCTTATTCGTACTGGAAATCTACTTAGAATTTGTGGTGGAAGTTCTTTTGTTCCACTATGTGTTAATGGATTAATTGTTGCTATAACAAACCAATTTTCTTTTGCTTTTACTACTTCACCTGTTGCTTCTTTTAATACAATTTGTCTTCTATCATCTAAGGCCTCATCTAATCTAAGTAAAACATCTGCCTCAGCTGCATTCACTTCGTCTAAATAAAGTACATCTCCATTTTTCATTGATTTAATCAATAAACCTTCATCAAAACTCACTGTTCCATCTTTTAGTGTTTTAGTTCCAATCAAATGACTTTCTCTGGTTCTTAAACTAAAATTTATTGATTCTGAATTAATATTATTATTTTCTACAAAATCTCTTACTAGTGAAGTTTTTCCAGTTCCTTTTGGTCCAATAATGAGAACAAAAAGTCCTGCTTCATATGCTTTTTTGATAATTTGATTTGAATTATTCCAATCTAAATATTGAATTTCTTCCAAGGCTTTTTTTATTAATTATAACAATATTTAATGTTGGATCTATTTTCCAAATGCTTCTATCTTAGCAAATGATTCATCTAATCTTTGATGTAATGCCTTATTCCATTGATCAAATCCAGATGGATCCTTTGGATAATTATTGTAATGTTCAACTAACCATTGATTTTCAGTAGATGTGTACTTGAGTCCTTTTGCAACTGTTTGATTTAATGCACCTCTAATTATCATTCCAACTTTCCCTAATCCTGAAAAGTCTGGATGTTCTCCTTTACTAATTGCCTCAACATCCATATTTCCCAAAAAGTGTTTCATACCATAACTGATTTGTTCATTATTCATTTGTTGTACTAATCTTCTAAAAAGTTCAAGACCTGCTGTCTTGTATCCGTACTCTTTAATGAAATCTAAATTATATTCCCATAATGATGCTTCAGATGTATCATTTGCTTCTAATGCTTTAGCTACATTATTTCCTAGGATTGTTCCTGCAATTAATGCTGGTCCTATTCCTCCTGCATCAATTGGTTTTGGCATCCATGCAGAATCTCCAACCATCATGTATCCTCCAGAAACCATGCAATCATTTTGTCTTCTGACAGATACTTGGAATATTCCAGAATTATTACCTCCTAACAAGTCTGTAGGATCTTCAGAAAGTTTTGCATTTTTAATTGCTGGATTTCTTTGAAGATATTCTTTCATTAATGATTCAACATTATCCTTTTTCCCCAATCTGTTGTTTCTCTTTTCTAGAAATGCTTTCTCTACACCTAAACCAATATTGACTTTGGTTTCTGATTTAGGAAACACCCATCCATATCCTCCTGGAGCAATGTCTTGATCTAAATGTATTATACAGTAATCTGGATCAAATTGTGTAAGATCTTTTTGTCCTGGTTCAAAGTCCATGATATATCTTCCAGTAATTTCTAAATCTTCTATGTTGATTTTCTTTTCAACTTTAGTTGAGTTTTGAAGTCCATTTCTTAGAATTGACGTTACACCCGTTGCATCAATTACTAATCTTGATGTTTTTTTGAAAGGTTGTTTTGTTTTGTTATCTATTCCTTGAACTCCAACAACTTGTTGACCATCATAAATTAAACCTGTTAAGCCTATTTCATATTCGAATTCAATTCCCATTTTGTGACATCTTTCATTTTGGATTCTTGGTAATTCTGTACGATTTAGCATAAATCCATCCCCATCAAATGGAATTGCTGTTTCTTTATCTGGAGAAAATGCCATTACTCCTTTAACATCATGTTCAATTTCTGGTTTAGTCCATTGAATTTTGATTCTTTCTGACATGAAATCTACTGCTTCTTTTGAGCATGCATCTCCACATACCCACCCTGCCAGTCCTTTTCTACCTGGTAAAGTTTCTGGATTTCTGTCAACTACAAGAATTTTTAAATTTTGATTAGAATAATGTGAGATAGATTGTGCTGTAATTGTACCTGCTAATCCTCCTCCTGCAATTATAACATCATAATCTGCCATGTTTGTAATTTTGTTTATCCGTATTAATACTAAACCATGTTCTAAAAATAAAATTTTTTTGTATAATATTTGATTAATTTGGGGTCGGTTCGTCGCGGCGTCTTCAAGGCGTTAGCTCAGACTGGAGCGGCTGTTATTTCCTCATTCCCAAATTGAATGATCGATCTATTCCTATTTAATCTAGTTGACCACTTGAAATACTTCTAAAAATTTTCTAATCGATTCTTTTTTGTTGTAAATTGGAGTGTAAATTCTAATTTTTATTGTGTCTTTTTCACTTAGTATCACTACTCCTTTAATCAATTCTTGTTTGTCTAATCTTAAATGAAATTTAGAATCTGCAATTCTTTCTTCAATTTCTTCAGTTAATTGATTAATTTGATTACTTGAAAGTAATTTAAGAAATTTTTCCATAAATGATTTAGCTTGTTTTTTTACAAGTTTTACATTTAGCATAATTATGGGATTTTCATAGTAACCGGTTGTTTCTGTTATGGAAAAACTCTCTTCTTTAATTTCTAGGACATCGTTAAATGATTGGAAAATTTTTGAAATATCTTCTGTTGCGTGAACAATTACATCTATTGTAATTTCTAATTTATCAATCATAATTGTAAATAGATAATTCTAATTACTTATGCTTCTAGTAATTTTGTTTCTTTATCTGCAGTTCTAATTAGTTTGACTTTTTCAAGACCTACATGTCTAACTTTGATAACTCTCTTAAATGCAGCCATAAGGTCTGAATTAATTTTACTATAAACTGTAGCTTGTACAAATTGATCAATTGTCATTTCAGGAACTGTTTTGTTTATTACATCTCTAGCAATAATTCTAAGT
>Ga0209041_1001313_pt1 | contig 15297 bp, 14 predicted proteins | sample SaaInlV_100m_DNA_4_FD_184647 | JGI IMG/M metagenome (GOLD analysis project Ga0209041, IMG submission 184647) | Marine microbial communities from expanding oxygen minimum zones in the Saanich Inlet - SI037_S2LV_100m_DNA (SPAdes) (version 2) | ecosystem: Environmental > Aquatic > Marine >... | reverse complement strand
CACGCCAAAGGCGTAAACCTGTACTTCCATCAGCAAGGTATAGATACCACTACCCCATCAGGGAAGATGATGTATCAGATGTGCGGGGTATTTGCGGAGTTTGAACGCTCCATGATTCAAGAGCGGGTAAAGGCGGGATTACAGAGGGCTAAGGCGCAGGGTAAGAAGTTAGGCAGGCCGAGAGTGCCACCTATTACGATCAGGAAGATACAGAATCTTAGGGCTTCTGGTTTGTCCCTGAGAGCGATCTCCAAACGGACAGGAGTCAGCGTAGGTAAGGTACACGCCATAGCGTAAAGAGGCGTTCTATGTACCGTATACGAGTTGTGTGGTTAGAGGTTGATGCGCTATACGCATTTAAGGGCGGAGGATTTGGTTAAGAGGTTGGGGTAGCGTAGGTAAGTGTCACGCTGTTGCTTGAGGTTATAGGGATGGGCTACCCATAAAAATAGCCCACCGTAGTGGGCTATCTTGTACCTGTTGAAAGCATCTATCTCTCAGAGAGGGATGTTTTGATATCAGTCTCCTAACCACCAGACCCCACACAACTAAACAAATCCAACACAGTAAATTTTGTTGGCTTACCCTTCTCCACCTCAGTAATCTCAATCAGTGGCGGCAGGGTAAAGGCCATGTCAAATATGGATGTTTTCATGTGTTCTCCTAGCAATGGGTGCAGGGTGACAGGGAGTAGTTAGCAGAGTTGCAGGGCATATCCTTCACCACCTCAGTCATCTCAACCAGTGGCGGCAGGGTGAAGTTCATATCAAATATGGATGTTTTCATGTGTTCTCCTAATAAATCACCACCTCAGAGAGTAAGGGCATATCCTTCACCACCTCAGTCATCTCAACCAGTGGCGGCAGGGTGAAGTTCATATCAAATATGGATGTTTTCATGTGTTCTCCTAGCAAATACCTTGATAGCCACAGCCCAAAGAGGCAGTGAAGTGGGATCCCATATCCTTCACCACCTCAGTCATCTCAACCAGTGGCGGCAGGGTGAAGTTCATATCAAATATGGATGTTTTCATGTGTTCTCCTAGCAATTGTTATTAATAGTCACTCAGCAATACACTATTTGCCGATAAGTTGACCTTAACATAAGGGTTTGAGTGGGGCTATTAAACCCTATGGTGGCCGATTGGCCTTAAGAAAGGCTTGGGCAACCCGTGTTACGGATAAAGGCAGTTCAGACCCCTTTTGTACCTGACACCAACCAAAGCCCATCTGGGCTTGATTGGCCTTTTTGTTGCGTCCCAAGGCAGGATAAACCCTGCCCCAGTTATATCGTTCAGCCTTTGATGAAACCTTTACCCGGTATCTTGTGCAAAAGCGCCGATACCCTCTGGCACAACCCGATAAGGTCGATGCAATCCTTAAGAATGCCGGATGCCATTCGGTCAGTCCATCAAGGCTTAATCGGTCATAACTGCCATAGTTGCTCCAGCCATACCAGAACCCCCGGCGTATCCTTGCCGATTTGGGATTCCCGTGGATATAGCGCAAGGCATACAGCACCCTTTGGTCATCGGTGATCGGTTCACTGTAATAACGCCCTTCCCAGAAGTGACCTGAGCGTCCCAGCATCCGGTTCAGGGCCATGGCGCTGTACCAGTTCACATAATGCATAAAACGGGGCAGTTCGGCACATTCAATCAGGTAATGCACATGATTGTTCATCAGACACAGTCCATAGATACGACAGGGTATCTTCTGGAGTGCTTTTTTGAGGGTATATAACAACACATCCCGACATTCAGACCGGCCAAGATCAAATACCCGGTTATTGCATCTGACCGTGACATGGTAGGTTGCACTCTTACCTAACTCCTCTCAAGGAGGAACTTCTTGAGAGGTTTAAGCGAATAAAAACCGATGTAATCCTGGTACACTAGGGGGGGCGTTAGGTAATAACGAGAAGTCAATGATGGGGTCTCAATAATCCTCGACCGGACTACTGGTCTCAGGGGAATCAGATATTCTCAACTGGAAGAGCGCCCGAATAAAGGAATCATAATCGTCCCGAGCGACACTCTTCCTTCGCCCTGAGAAAACTGTTTTTTGAACCTGTAATTGTTTTGCGTATTCACTGCTGGTACGAATAGGTGGAACAATGAGTTGTTCAGGATATCGTTTGGACAAGAGATCAAGCATATCGTGGGCAAGCCTAATTCTTCTGTCGAACTTAGTGTAAAGCACTTTTACGAGTGGAATGGGCAATCCGAATGTTTCACAAATTGCCTTGATTTCCTGAATAGTCAATTCAACAGCTTTCAAGGAGAATTGATCACTGTTAGTCGGAATTACCACCATATTTGCAGCGCAGATTGTCGAGATGACTGCTGTACCAAGAGATGGAGGACAATCAATTACAATCAGGTCGAAGCCGTTTTCAAAAATTGCAGAACACACGTCCCGAACAGCATTTTTCTGGGCATTTGGATTTACCAGCTGCACATCCAAGAGGCTATTATCTAGGCTCGACGGCAGAATCGAGACTCCAGTTGAATGGGCTCGGAGCGCCTGCGGGATGTGTTCACTCGGCTTTTGCCAGACATCAACAAACACTGCATCATCTTCGTTGGGTAGAACACCTAGTGCTAGCGATGCTGAACCTTGAGAATCCAAATCGAGAATGCACGGGCGAAAACCATAATCCACTGCCCGCACCGCAGTGGTCACACTAGAAGTTGTTTTACCAGTCCCGCCCTTGAGGCTGGTGTATGCCATGATGCGAGGGGAATAATCCACACCATGGCTTTTTAGAAGCCTGCGGACACCTGCGGGATTCAGCTGGCATTGCCCAAGATCCAAATGATTGAGCTCGGACTGATCGAAACTACCCGCCAGTTTTTCGGGTGTTACACCTTGAATATTAAGCGCCTCTAAATAGGAAAGCATAATGGCCAGAAGTATTTTAGATTTTCTCGATTAACTCACATTAATCGCTCAATCCCTGATTTATCCGGTAACTTTCAGAAGAATCGATCAAGGCCTCAAGTTTATCTTGATAACATTTCTTACCAAGGGTGCGAGTTGCTTTTGTCTTGATCAGATCTCGGCACTCAGAAAGGTACTCCTTCAGGTCCCGGCTAACTAGTGGGTTAACATGGCTATATTCCTGCACGTCAGTAATTGTGTCGGCCATCGCATCCGTGTTTGTCTCATTGGTCGGCGCCACTGAGTAATTTGCAGTCAGCGCGAATGGGAACTCTTTGACGTTCCCCGAAAATGCAATCGAAGGGGCAACTATGACAGCGGCGCACCAGAAACAATTGATCCTCATCTAATTCTTTCCAGTCAATATCATCGCAATAATTTCTTGCTGAATCTCAAATCACCCTGATTCACGATGTTCAGTTTAGATCTTGATCGTATACTATTTTAGGGATAACCGCACAGGTAATTAATCAAGATCAAACAGATTATAATTTGATTTAATCTGAATATGATTTGCATGATATCGTGCTACTAATTAGTTATACGCGAAACCCCCTATCTCTTTTTTCAGGGCAAGACTAATTTCTTTTACAAAAAAGTTGAGTTGATTGTTGCCCATTTCGGAAAACACATAATAGAATGATGTTGAGCTCAGATATATCTCAACGTGAGAAGCGCCTGAAAAGAGGAATTTACTACGCCGCCTGGAGTCTGAGGGATCGCGATCTTCCCTGAGGCTATACAGAGTCTTGGCTTCAGGATTTTATTAAGAGGCACTTCTCTAACTTCCGATTGAATCAATTCAGTCAAATTAAATTCACCGCTGATGACTGATTCAAAACTGTCCGATAATCGACTAAGGAACAAAAAATGCTGACTTCGTTCGAGTTACAACAGATTTACCACAAAGCGCTATCTTTGCAAGAGCGCTTTAAAGACGCTGACAAGAAGAAGAACATTGTTGGCAAAGACTTCGATGAGAGAATTCTTGCCCGAATGAACAAATGGCGCCAGTTATCAGCGGATGGTGACCAAGCGCTGTTCGAACGCCGGCTATCAATAGCTGGTCTTAAAATTGAACAGCTAGACGATATTCTTGCCGACAAAGAGCCCTCAGAAATTCCCACACCTAAATGGACGGATATGCTCAAAGAGGTTCTAGAAGCGGTTGGCAAATTTCCGCAAGAATCGATAACACAGGATAATCCAGAGGGTTGGGGATTTTTAAAAGAGGACGCCCCCATCCCATTTCAGGACCTTTTTGTCCCTATCGTCCAATTTGCTAGAGCTAAAGCTTCGGCGACTATCAAAGAAGGGTATTCCCCAATTCTTGATACGGCTAACTCAGATTTGGACAGGCTTTTGTTATCCCGTCTCGCCGAGTCATGTGGCCGAGTCCTGGAAGTCGAGTTCAATACTTACCTAGCGCTGCTTCAACTAGAAGGTCTGGACTACCGGGAGATTATCAGCAATTCAGATTCAACACAGTACTACCAGAATTTTATTAATCGATTATTCGATGGCGGATTAGAAACAATCTGCTGCGAATATCCGGTTTTTGCTCGTCATCTAGTCCATCGCGTTGGGCAATGGATAGAGATAACTATCGAGTTTGGCGAGAGGCTGTCGACGGATATAGAAGATCTGAGAGATCAGCTAGGTATCCCGGAAAACTCTCGGGTCTCGCACCTAAAGCCCGGCTTGTCTGATCCCCATGACAACGGAAGAACCGTGATAGTCGTTGAGTTTGAAACAGCACATAAAGTGGCCTACAAACCCAAAGATCTCGGTCCAGACGCTGGATACTTTGATCTGGCACGATGGTTGAATGAAAAGGGGGCACCCTATGATTTCAAGTTACTGCATATTGTCCAAAGACTCGATTATGGCTGGATAGAATTTGCGAAACAGGATCCCATCAAGGATGAGCAGGGGGCTTCTCGTTTTTACTTAAGGTCTGGGTCGTTACTCGCCTTGCTTTATTCGCTGGATGGCCTTGATTTTCATCATGAAAACATAATTGCATGCAATGAATACCCGACACCAATCGATTTCGAAACGATAGTGCAGCATGAAGCCAAATTATCCAATAAGGACGAGGAAATGATTAGTGCTGCCCAGAAGTCGATTGGTCGCTCAGTACTGAAAACACACTTTCTACCGCAACTTTATAAAATTCGGGGAAACTATGTCGATATCTCAGGCATGGGGGCAGGTGCCAACAAAGAAATCTCCATGGAAGTTCTAAAGTGGTCGAACATTAATTCTGATGCAATGAGCTATAAGATAGAGAAACATAGTCCTTCATTTGATTCTGAGCATGCTCCGAAAATCGGCGATACAGCACTGAATCCGGAAGACTATACAGAAGAGATCATTCTAGGCTTTTCGGACACTTATCGATTCATTTGTGCCATACAAGACGAACTTCTCGATCACGAATCTCCGTTTACCCAGATTTTTCGACAGCCTGTTCGTTACCTTAATCGAGCCACACAGCTCTATGGATCTGTACTAAGTAGAATTGCACATCCCAGCTTCCAGCGAGACGGAATCGAGTTGGGAATTGAGCTGGAGGTGTTGTATCGCCCGTATTTATCTCTGGAAGAACTCAGTCCTTTACATCCCCTGATCGAAATAGAACTAGCGGAGTTGAATCGCCTCGATATCCCAAAATTTATGGCAAATGCAGACAGTGAATCCATCGAACTTACTGATGGTACGCTAGTTCGATCATGTTTTAAGGGCTCGCCATTAGATACAGCATCTCGCAAGGTTCGTGCATTCTGTGAGGCGGATCTATTATGGCAGACCGAACTTATACGCAGCTCAATGGCTGTCCGCACAACAATAGAAATCCGGGAGGAATTCGGTCGATCTGATGAACAACAGCCAAGCGTGGAAGGACCATTACTTGATCGCGGGCAAATTCTAGATATCGCTGAGGGTATTGCTGACAAAATCCGAAATCGAGCAATAATGTCTGATAAAGGCGAGCCAAGTTGGGTAACCATAAGTCCATCGGAAGACGAAAAACAGTTCTATCTGGATGACATGAAGCTTGATTTATACCAAGGAAATATTGGTGTTGGTGTTTTCTTTGCGGCAATGGAGAAACTAAATCCTGGCAAGGGTTATGGTGATTTTGTTTATTCAACGATCAGCATGTCTAGACGATGGATCGCGAGGGCGAGACCCTTAGATATAGAGATTATGGGTATCGGAGGCGTGTCCGGCCTAGGGTCGGTTATTTATGGTTTGACATCGATCTCGTCTATTCTCGACGATCAACCTCTGCTAGAAGATGCCATTCAAGCCGCAAAATTGATTACTGAAAAAGCGATCAATGACGACACTGTTCTGGATATTTTAGCTGGGACCGCTGGCATGTTATCTGCTTTGCTTGCATTATTCCGAGCGACAGGTGACCGAAGCATTCTAGGCAAAGCATTGCAATGCGGACATCACCTGGTAGGGAAACGACAAGATATCGGCGATGGTTTAATTGCCTGGAAACCTACTGATGATTCACCAGCACTGACAGGCTTCTCCCATGGTACTGCCGGTATAGCCTACGCCCTGTTATCGCTCTACCGGGAAACGCAGGAGCTTGTATTTTACCAGGCAGCAGAAGAGGCGATTGCATTCGAAGACACGCAATACAATGCAAAAGTGGGAAACTGGGCTGACAATAGAGTGGACCCGACGAATCCAGATGAAAACAGAGAGAATGCCTTTATGTGGGGCTGGTGCAATGGAGCACCCGGTATCGCTTTGGCTAGAATAGGCACACTCGACGTTTTTGACAATAAAACAGTAAGAGCCCAGATTGAGACTTCTGTTAATGCTACCGCTAGCCAACCTCACTTGCGGTCTGACCATCTTTGCTGTGGCAACGCCAGTCTCGGTGAGGTGCTGTTATCGGCTGGTGAAAAATATCAGCATCCAAGTTGGAAGCGGGCGGCACTCAAAACCACTTCTACAACAATTTCTCGGCACACTTCAGAAGGTGGGTTCACACCGCATTCAGTCTTTAACGAACTATTTAACCCAAGTCTATTCCAAGGAAGCAGTGGCTTCGGTTATCATTTGCTAAGATTGCTAGAACCTGCTGATTTACCTAACATTCTACTTCTTGAATAGAGTATTCACCGAAATGGGTGTGTAACAATTCCATCACGTTAATGTACAGAAATTGCAGAACTGTCTGATTAAGATAATGTGTTAGATCAATAACGCTAGAGTAGGAAGCCATGAACTTAGATAGCAAAGTGCAGATAATTGATGAGGACGAGTTGAAGAAGGTGTTGCCTGACATTTTTAAGCGCGCCCAAACATCGGATGAATTCCGTCAATTATGTCTAGAAAGTCCTGAAAAAGCAGTGTTTGAGGTTACAGGGAAGCGGTTACCAGACGGGGCCAATTTATCATTTTCTAATGATGATCAGGCGAGTGGCACCTAACCAAGTCAGTGACCATAATGTAGTCAACAAGATATACTAGCGTTTATTGGTGCGTTAACATTAATTCGCTTATTCTTCAAACTTGGAGATCCTAAGATGACTGATAACCCTGAGCAAGCTACGGCTGATAACGAGAATACCTCAGAAGAGGAATTACCAAATGAAACGTCAGAGACTCCTGAGGGTGACGAATCCATCGACTCAGAGGCCCGCGCAATAGTAACAAATTATTGTGTCGCAAGTGCTGCGATAGGCTTTATACCAGTGCCTCTGGTTGATTTGGCTGCGTTAACTGGAGTGCAGCTGAAGATGCTTCATACCCTGGCTCGAGTATATGACGTACCATTCAAAAGTTCGTGGGGCAGGTCGGCTATAGCGTCGCTGGTTGGTGGCTCAACTCCACTCCTGGCAAGTCGGGGCACGATCAGTTTGTTGAAAACCGTTCCAGGTATAGGAACTGGACTTGCGATGATCGCCCAGCCAACTTTGTCTAGCGCTTGCACATATGCTGTTGGAAAAGTCTTCATCCAGCACTTCAGCTCAGGGGGGACTTTCCTGACATTTAGTCCAGCTCGCGTTCGGGAATACTTCGGTCAATTATTTGCTGAAAAAACCGCGACTGAAGCTCAGTAACGAACACCCTTCAAAGAGCAGGGACATGGGCCCCCTGCGAATCGCGTACCTGGATGTCAATCAGGTAGTCGCAAGCCACGAGTTGAGGTCGACCCTGACATAGTGCTGACGCATGCTTGCATTGGTTGGGCAGGGCTTTGATTTCTAAAACGGTTAACGTTGCAATAAATGGCACTTTTTTACAGTACATAAAAGTACTGCCACTGACAATCTATACTTACCTCATCCACAGTCGCTGAGTTGGTTTCTAATCACGTATTAAGGTCATCATAGTTGGATTTTACAAAATTAAAATCGGTTCCAAAGTGGCTGCCTGTCAACGAACTCTTACAACTGATTTATTTTGAGTCGGAGCGGCCTAAACTCCGATTGGCCACCTTAACTGTAATTTCTGGAGCATCAAACACGCTGCTGCTGGCAATAATCAACAGCGCCTCCCATAAATCCGCCGACTCGGCTGTAAAGGCCGAGACTTCTACATTTTTTATTTTCGCAGTTATGCTTTTACTCTTCGCTTATTCGAAGCGCTATACCCTATCTCAGGGGACCATAATGGTTGAAGAGATAATGCGAAAGCTGCGCGTTCGGATAATTGAAAAGTTGGGTCGCACCGATCTTCGTTTTATCGAAACGATAGGCAGAGGCTTTCTATTCAATCGCTTAACCCAAGATACGGCGCTTGTATCCAGTACCGCTCTACTATTGTTTGCTTCAATGGAGTCAGCTGTTATGTTGTTCGGAGCCATGGTGTATCTGGCATGGCTTGATTTTACAGGAGCATTGATGACACTTGTTGCTCTAGCTTTGGGCACGGTCTATTACCTGAAAAAACGACGACAAATAATGCTCAACTTCACAAATGCTACCCAACAGGAAACTGAATTTTTTGATTACTTCCTACAACAAATAAATGGATTCAAGGAAATCAAGATCAATCGACGCAAAGCCGTCGCTCTTTTAGCAATTCAGGTAGAAAAAGCGAAAGCGGTGGAATCAGAAAAAGTAAAGGCCGGGGTGAGCACGACAACAGTGATCGTTTTCTATCAGGTCTTTTTCTATGTTCTATTGGGCGTGATTATATTTGTGCTTCCAAATTTGGGTAACACAAGCATTGATAACGTCATCAAATTGACAACCGCTATTCTGTTCATTATTGGTCCGGTCGAGATGTTGGTCGGCTCATTACCAACATATATGAGGACCAACGTGGCAATTGCCCGTTTGAATGAACTGGAGTCAATGGTTGATGAAGCGATTTCAGTAGAGGTGCAAAGTGACATCGTCGAGTCAGATATTGGCTTTGGAGAAGTCCAATTTAGAAACGTCTATTTTTCCTACCGAGAAGAGAGCAAGGAAACCGCGACGAGTGATGATGGATCAGCCGGGCAGAAGAGAAACCGCCGCTTGTACGATCCTCCTACAGGCAAGCAAGAGCAAATTGGCTTCACTATTGGACCTTTGAACCTCTCGATTGGGCGTGGTGAGATAATATTTCTGATTGGTGGGAATGGCTCCGGTAAAACGACATTGTTAAAATTACTCACCGGATTGTACAGGCCGGATTCTGGAACTATCCGCGCGTTTGATGAGTCGATCAGTACAGAAAATTATCAGCAATACCGGGAGCTCTACACTACAATCTTCTCTGATTTTTATCTTTTTAAGGAACTTTTTGGTGTGAAGGATTTAGATAAAAAGCAACTTGACAATTGGCTTGAGTTGATGGGATTGAGTGAGATGACAGCACTTGAAGACAAGCGTTGGACAAATACTGAACTTTCAACTGGCCAACGAAAACGACTTGCTTATATCAATTCGTTGATTGATGATAAGCAAATATATGTATTTGATGAACTTGCGGCTGATCAGGATCCGGAATTCAGGAAATTCCTTTATCGGACTCTCCTCCCCGATTTACGCAACAGTGGTAAAACCATATTCGCTGCAACGCATGATGATCACTATTTTGATGCTGCAGACAGAGTCCTCAAGCTAGACAAAGATCTAGGGCTTATCGAACTTCCTGCGGCTTGAAAGTAGGCGTCACGAGTTCGACTAGTAATCTGTTATCCCCTGTGAGATGAAATTAAGGCGTAGAGTTCTTGCGTCAATGCCGTAACTGTGGCTCCTCCTTTTGGTTCGGAAAAGCACAAGCGTGGTGTGCGCTGCAGACCGCAGTCGACTCGACTAATAGCCGCGTTTTTTCTTGGACGTTAAAAGCAAAAGAAGGCCAATGACCGGTGTCAAGAAAATCGACGTTAGAAATAGACCCCAAAATCCCAATATCTTTTTACGTCCCATCAGGCCTACAATCCAGCAGGTCAAGACGTAGAGTGCAACTATCCCCAGCAACGGCATATACTACCCTCCCTTTTTGGCTTCATCCTCAGTACGAAATTGTAGCTCTCCGGAATCAGTTCTGACGAGTCGGTTAAAGAAATATTTTCGGTGTTTATTAACCCCATTTTCTAAAAAACCGAAGATGCCCGATGCTCCAGTCCAAGGCGGCATGGTATATCGAAGGGCCAATGATACATGCAGGGGTTTGCTACTATTCGCCTTCTCCATTGCCTCATTAAGCAAGTAAACACTGTCGTATCCAAGGGCTGCACTGGCATCTGGATACGCGCCTCCCGTGTACTTCACAAATCGTTTAGAAAACTGTCGAAAAAAATGCGTCGTTTCATCGATCGAAGTCGGCATAACTGTCCCGATCCCGAGTTCCCCAACATCAGAGATAAATCTTTCGGTTGCTGTCGCCGGCATCACTATAAAGGGAAGTTTGAAACCAAAGTCTTTCGACCCTTTAATGATACTAGCGGCTATAGCCACATCAGATACGATCAATACTGAGTCAATTTTTTTGTCGTTGGCGGCCTTTGTGAGGCTCGCTACTATTGATGTAGTATCAAAGTCGGACCAGTCTCCACCCCTAAGGTATCGATTTGGAACGGATTGCTGGTGTATTACAACTGAAGTTGAGCTACGGTGAATGCTCTTTTGTAGAAATTCTACAAAATTGGCACTTTTCCTGTCTCGACTAAAAAGCACAAGCATGTTCTTAAAATTTCTACTGATGATGTAATCGGCCATTTGCTCCGCGAGCCAATTATCGGGCGAGCTCAACTGAAAGGTAAGTGGCGAATCGAGGTGAGCCATTTGAGGATCAGTAGAGGCAGACGAGAAAAAGAGTATGCCGTTGTCCTGATAGGAGAGCGCTGCAGGTAGCGCGGTGTTGTACTTGTCGGAATGACCGATAACAGCAACAATATCGGGATCTAAGCTAAACTCTTGTGTCAAGCGTTTCGCTAGCCGTTGAGAAGCATTCCTGTACTTGCCCTCGCTCAAGCGGTCGAAACCCGACAGGGTTGAATACTTATTCTCGTTGACAACAACTAATCGATATCGAAACTCCTTACCCTCTTTCTCTGCGTTGATTTCCTCTACTGCGAGACGTGCTCCTTCGACGAATTTACCATCGCCAGCTGACCAAACAACACCAACCACTAACTCTCTTGGGGTCTCAGATTGATTTAACTCCTCAAACTTTACGCCCCTATCGGCAGGCGCCCTGAAATTAGTTGATTCCTCGCACCCTATCAATGCCAAGCAAAAAACAAGGATAAGTAACAGCGATGACCGACTCAACTTAAAGACGAACTCCATTGAAAACAATCATTGATTCCCAAGTATGATTGGCAGACCTTGTTCGCCCGAGCCAATAACGACAACTTTGGAGTTCTCTGATTTTGCAATTTCTAAGGTTGCCTGTATTCCCTGCCAGCGCAGTAAATTCTCATCCAAAGTTGATGAAATAATATCTTGGTAGACCATAATTCCCAGCGCTTCGATTCGCTTACGCTCAGCCTCTTGCTTTTCCTGCTCTAACCGGAACTTATAAGCCAGGTGTCGCTGTTCATATATGAGTTTTTCTTCTATTGCCGTTCTTACCGGTTTAGGCAACTCTACCGTCCGTATGATGATCTCATCTACTTCTACGAACTTCTGTCCAACCTCCTCGATTGCCAATGCGATAATGTTACTTAAGACACCCTCTTTGTTGGTATAGATTTCCTCCGGTGAGTGCTGGCCTATGCGTCGACGTAGTACGGACTCTATTTGTGGCAGTATTATTTTTTTTGGATAGTCAACTCCCACTTGCTGATGTAGCACACCCACAAGCTCGTAAATGGGTCTAAAGCGGATAGCAAGTTTCAATGTAATGGGTAAGCCGCGATTAGTAAGCACAGTGAAGTCATGTTGAATAACCTGCACCCTCGTATCATAGATTGTCATTTTGTTTAACGGGAATAACACCTGTAGACCTTCCGGGTATACGTAGTCGGTAACAGTTCCCGACGTGAGCGGTCGATAAAGTGCCCCTGCTTGGCCGGGACCAATCACGACAAAAATCCGATTCCAAAAATAAAGGATCAACAGCGTCAGCACTAAAACCAGGGTGATCAAATAAGGTAACTTACCTTTTACCCATCGCCAAATCTTTTGAACGAAATTTCCCATAATAGCTTTCTCAAGCCTCGTCATATTTTGGAATCGAAATCTGGGATGTAAAAAAGTAGATTCTTTTCACGTTAGTAGCTTCTGCGTTCTGTAATTAGATCAAAAGCTGTAGGAAATGTTGATAGATGAAGTCATGTCTATATTACCGTCAGATGAATCAGGTGGATCGCCAAAATATGTTATACCAAGAGTCAAATTTAGGGAATACTTTTTGTCGATCGGAAACCAAACAGTATTGTTGCTTGTGGTATACGAATAAGAAGTATCTTCTAGTGAGACACGTGTACGAAGATCGCTGTCAACACTAATCCCAGATTTTGCCGAATACTTAAACGTGGCAAACAATTGGGGAGCTATATAACTGTAGGAATCTGAGCCAGAGATTGACGATACAGTGCCACTTGTATACATGTCTTTTGCCAGAACGAGACCCAAATAACCTCTTAGGCTTAACTTATCAGTCTTCAACAATTGATCCAATATGCCCGCACCAACCCCCAATGAGTAGGCAACCCCGAAGTCGGATAAATCCGTCGTGCCACCTGAAGACGGGTTAAGGTAGTCCGCTATTACAACGACTTCTAAGTTATCTTTGAGCTTTTTGATCGTTTGCATAACATCTGCGTCTATATAAGTTGCATCAGTCGTGTCGTAAACATATCGGGCATAGCCTACACTTAGATCGGTCGGTAATTCATTAAAGCTTTGGTAGGTGATCCCTAAAGTCATATCCCAGTAGTCGTTCATAGTAGAGGTCAAGTCTGCACCGACCGAAATCGAAAATACGTCGGGCTTATCTGCCGACCCACTTTGGTCTTCGAAAGATGATTCGGTTATATCATCGCCTGCTCTGGCGGGAGTCGATGTGCTGACGAACCCAAAGGATAAACCGCTTAGGATGAATAGGACGTAAAGTGGTTTCATGATTTAGCGCTTTCCCCTAGAAAGATATGAATTCCTACCCAATTGATCTATCAACGTACTGCACGGTTAAAAGCCAGCTTCAACTTACTCGCTTTGAATGAGTTCGGCGTGTACGGATATACCTAGTGAGTTCACGCCTGACAGACTTGATATCAAAATCATCCAACGTTCCCCCTTCATTAAAGTGTGTTGAGAGTGCTCGACCAAGCACATAAGTGATACTGGCATTGAGTCCTGCCAAGGAAACAACTGAGACAAGCGGAAATAGCAGTCTTGTCAATACAATCATACTTGTACTTGAAGTGAGCCCCCCAAGTAAAGCGGTAATTAATACGTTTCCTTTGCGCCATGAAAACTTGACACCATATGCATTGGCCATTTCTCGAAGCATCAATAACTGAGCCGTCGAAACAGCGGTCAATTCGACACCCGGGATTGGAATAATCCCATAAATGGCTGAAAATCCGCACCAACGCTTAATAATCTTTTTCGATTGCACTGGGAAGTGTGGCTTACCTGACCCTTGCTCAGGCCCAGCGGGCTTTGTTTCCGTGGCTGAATTATCGGGTATATCACCATCAATGGATGATGATTGATCAGTAGCCTGATAAAGGCGGCGCCGACGCACTTCGCTAGGCATTTATCATTCAGGACCGGTCTATATAGACAAGAGCTTAGGGGTACACAGGTCCCATATTACGATATTAATCATTACTCTTTTGTCTTTCTCAGTTGATCTAGCAAACGAGGTCAGGCGATAGTCGGCGTTACCAGTATATTTTCCTCCACCTTTTTTATTCCCACTAATAGTACCAAAGTGGAAGTCATATCAAAGATGGATGGGTTCATTTTGATTGCCTAGCACTAGTTTCTAACGGCCACTCAGCAATGCATGACTTGCCGATAAGATGACCTTAACATAGAGATTTGAGTAGGGCTACAAGACCATTAAAATCCTATGGTGGCGGATTGTCCTGATGAAAGGCTTTGGCCACAAAATCCCCCATAAGCGGGGTTAAAGACAGGTATCAGTAAGAGCAATGTATACACTGTAACGTAGAGAGGCGCTCTATGCACTGTGTGGTTAGAGGTTGATGTGGTTTTGTATGTAAGGGCTACCCATAAAAATAGCCCACCGTAGTGGGCTATCTTGTGACTGTTAGGAACCTGTCTATCTCATGTCAGAGATGGAGGTTTTCATGGGGTTCGCCTACCCAGCCATCGCAGTAGTAAGAAAGTAGTCCATTCATATCCTTCATCACTTCACTCATCTCCACCAGTGGCGGCAGGATGAAGTTCATATCAAAGATAGATGTTTTCATGGGATTCTCCTAGCAAAAGAGTTTGCCCCTAAATATGGAGCAGAAGTTGTACGAAAAGAAAGGCATCTCCTTCTCCACCTGCACCATCTCCACCATTGGCGGCAGGGTGAAGTTCATATCAAATATGGATGTTTTCATTGTGTTCTCCTAGCAACATTGAGTAGCTTGCGATCCACCAGCATCAGAGTTGTATACAGGAATATCCTTTACAACTTCAGTCATCAAAACCACTGGCGGCAGTACAAAGTTCATATCAAAGATAGAGGTTTTCATGTGTTCTCCTAGCAATTATAAGCAGAGCAGGAGTGCCGCGCGCAAGAGAAAAGAGAGAGGAATGTTGGCATCTCCTTCTCCACCTCAGTCATCTCCACCAGTGGCGGCAGGGTGAAGTTCATATCAAAGATTGAAGTTTTCATGGGTTCAACACAGGCACCAGCGGAAACCCAAAGAATCAGCAGCAGTAATGGCACACATATCCTTTTCCACCTCATG
>Ga0209041_1001264_pt1 | contig 15755 bp, 1 predicted proteins | sample SaaInlV_100m_DNA_4_FD_184647 | JGI IMG/M metagenome (GOLD analysis project Ga0209041, IMG submission 184647) | Marine microbial communities from expanding oxygen minimum zones in the Saanich Inlet - SI037_S2LV_100m_DNA (SPAdes) (version 2) | ecosystem: Environmental > Aquatic > Marine >... | reverse complement strand
TAACATCAAAGTCATAGTTTTCATTAATGCGCAATTCGCCATTATCAATAATTAAATTTTGATCTGTGTCTATATTGTCTTTATACAAATCAAAACTAATATTGTTAGTTAATTTTGAGGTGTGGTTAGCAGCTTGCTCAAGAGCGTACAAATCTGACATGACCTTCAGGGCTACTTTATTACTATACAACTGGATGTCGTTAAGTTGAATCAGATCCATCTGCTTACTGCCACTTGGGCTATTTGCGGTATAACTAAATGCAGTTAACTCTCCATCTGCCCCAGCTGTCATTGTAAATCTAGGGTCAGTTCTTGTCTCGCCGTTATATAGCCCATCAAAGGTTATGTTTGCCGTGGTAGTGTTGTCATCCCAGGTAACTACAATATTACTTAAGTCACTCCAGCCTGAATACTCAAGCGTTAGTTTGACAACATCATTCATATTAGCTGCACTTTGAATGTTTTTAACCATACCCTCAAGTGTATTAATCTCAGTATAAGTATCTTTAACAATACCAACTTCACTTACATCAAGATTAGCAGCAGTACCAACAATAGTGCCTACATCAGAATGTTCTATTGAAGAATCATAACTAATAATATTACCTGCATCATCAAAAACAATGGCTATATCTCCGTTAGTAAAGTTATGATTAGCGGTTACTCTGTCAATTTCCACCAACACTTCATGACTTAGCTCTACTAAGAATAACTCTGTGTCACTTAAATCGTATTTATTAAATGTTTGCAAGGCTCCATTAATCTCAGCCATGGCGTAATTACCCGCTTGAATGACAAATTTTTCAGCATCATTAAGATTGTATTGATTGTATGAAACATCATATGTATAGCCATATTGATTAGTGATAGAGCCTGTGCTGCTATAGTCATTAATATTGCCACTAGAATTTGTCGATGCGACAATCGTAGCATTAGTAATTAAATTACCATCTAATCTCGCACTATTTACCTCAATAGTCGAGGTTAAGAGCTCCCTATTCCAGCTACTTGTTAAGCCGCTAATTTGCTCATAGCCCAATACCTTAAGGGCGATCATTGCAACATCAGAGCTGGTGCTTTGATCGCTGATGGTTTCTAATGCGTCAATAGCTAAATAAGTTTGCTTAATAATTGCAAGTTCTGTAGTTGTTAAGTCGGACTTCGTTAAAGAAACCCACTGACCATAAGATGGGATATATGTAGAACCACTGTAACTACTTACATTGCCATTAGTATCAAGACCCAAATTCATTGAAATATTGGTAATACGCAAACTTGATAAATAAGCGCTATCCATGCTCACGGTTAGTACATCGTTAGATGTTGTCCAATTAGAGGTGAATCCACTGATAGACGAATACCCAAGTTCGCCTAATGCAAACATCACCACTTCTGATATCTCCGCCTGAGATAAGGTAGGATCAGCGCCATATACAATAGCCTGAGAGCTATAAGCGGTGATGTCACCATTTGAATTACTCGCAGATACTATCTTGGCATCATTAATAATACGGTCTTCGTATTTAGCGCTATCAACTTCAATAGCGTATGTCTTATTAAGGCCATCCCAATTACTTGAAAGTCCAACAATATCACTATAACCTAGTAACTCTAGGCTGAATTGGGCAAAATCAATGTCTGTTAAGTCGACAGTGGCAATAGTGTCTAATAAAAGCATTAAGACGGTAAATGCTCCCACTTCAGTAGCACTTAGATCTGCATTTGAGATATTTATACTGCCAGCATCGCTATTAAATAAAGATCCACTAACTTCTAGCGTTTTGGTATTTGCATTAAAACTAACATGAAGAATGTAATTGGTTAAATAAATGCCGCTCAGATATGCGCTATCAAAGCTAAGATCCATCTGGTTATTATCTACATCATAACTAAATGAATAGCCGTTAATATTGCTAAAGCCATCTTCCAGCATTGAAGTTTTAAATATATCGCCAATATCATCTAATGAGATTGTTGGCATGTGCTCAATTAAGGAGAATGAATTGTTGGTGGAGCTGTCAAAAGACAGGTTAAGTGTGTTAGTTACTGTATTCCATGAGCTTTCCAAATTTGAACTAGAAGAAAAACCAAAATCACCCAACATATTCTCGACAATTTGACCACTCTTAAGGGTTAAGTCAATATTTGGATTGGTTGTATCAATTGCTTGAGGTGTTGATATTTTAATAATAGGAGGATCATTTACACCTGTAATAGTCATTGTACAAAACCAATCATATTTTTAGCTTTGACAGATAGCTGATCTAAATCGTATTCAGTACCATCGATATTTACTTTTGGTGTTTTTTCTTCTTTAATATTTTTGGTCATTTGCTATCCTTAGTTCGTTTTGTTAGCATGTAATTTATATATAAAAATTTAACATAAACATGGTTCAATTGTACCCTTAATAATACCGTAAGTTTTATCAAATATAAGTCAATCAAATTAAACTTTTAGGCGTTATGTTTTCCAATAAAAAACCCGGGACAAGCCCGGGTTTTTGTTTTGTTGGTAAGCAGCCTTTCTTTTCTAAAGGCTATAGATTTACAGCACTATACAAGGTCACTAGTCACAACATAAGCATCGGTAAACCCGCTACCACTCATATCCACATTACCATTGGCAACCAGTGTCCAGGTTGGGGCTTCGCCCGTAGCGTCAGCATCTAGCTGAGTGACTATCGCTCCAGCACTATCAATAATATCGAAAGTGTCAATGGTATCGAGCTCAACCACGTGCCTTAAGATATCGATGGCGTCAGAGATATTTATTGTGCCATCATTATCAACATCTGCCGCATGGTAGCCAGCAGTGTTAGCTGTCAGTGCCTCCAAGTCAACAATATGTCTGAGTACATCAATCGCATCAGAGATATTGATATCGAAGTTATAAGCATCGGTTGCTGCAAGCTTGACGGCATCGAAGGCTACTGTGTTGTCGATGGATATCTCACCACCATCTACAACAACCGATGTGCCGGTATCAGCACCATCATTCCAGAGGTTGATGGAAGTACCAGTCAACTTGGTTATTGTTGTATCAGTAGCAGCGGTTGAAATAATTGCATCGTAAGTTTTAGTAACTATCTCAAGACTATGACTTAGCTGGGTAAATGAATCATCACCCTGGTTAGCTGAGACAATACCACCGTAAGTTATTTCAACGTCATCAACGGTATCAATAGGATTCAGGTAAATCGTTGCCAAATCTACTTCAGTCGGACGATCTGTCTCCCCTCTGCCAGTTGATGTAACACTATCTATAAGTGTCAATACTGGTTTTGTCGAAGTATTCAGCGAGGAAAAAACAATCTTGCTAAATTCACCGTCATCATTGGTTACTGATCCTAGGAAGAGCTTACCTTCATAATCTTTATTGATTTCAAATGTTTCGGTGCTGTCATCATCGTACACAATGGATTCGAATTTATCCCAATCCATTGAAATATCAAGTTCAGCTCCAGTAACTGAGGTGTATAAAGCACCATTTGCATCATCAAAATTAGTAATGTCACCACTGAGCGTTAATTTAACAATTGTTTCATTTGCCTCTGATGAATAATCAGCGCCGTAGAGTTCGATAGATGCGTCACTAGCCGTAATCAGCTCTGAAGAAAACATGAACGGCTTATTAGTGGCAGACTGAGTAACAGTGCTACTACTGCTTGTTACTGTCTCCGCAGTATTACCGCCATCGGTATAAGACGCTTTCACACTGATTGCAGCATTGATATCAGTCGTAGTAATTGTATAGGTTGCATCAGTAGCACTATCAATTGCTACGCCGTCTCTCAGCCATTGATAAGAAACAGCCCGCATACCATCCGCGTCTGTTATTGAATGAGAGGCAGTAAGCACTTCATCAACCGCAACTGTACCGCTAACGGTTACACTGCCTACCGGATCACTATTAGCTGCTACTCCGGTGATATTACTCGTGGTAGCATCATACTGGCTAAAGCTAACTTGACCTTGATTAGCCTCAATTGTGCCACTCAGCGATATGGAAACTTTTTCAGTTGGGTCGACTGGCTTCAAGGTCACTGTAAGTAAATCATCAGTAGTGCCTACACTAGTCGTACTTTCGTCTGTGTCGACTAAGGTTAGTAACGGAGGACTCAAGCGCAATGATGCGAGTGTTAAAGTGTCAAAAGTAACTTCGGAGGATGTTGAGGAAGAATCCAACACTATTATCTTTTCAGCTAATGTTGTAATACTATATTTCTCATCACTATCAGCAAGGGTAGAAAACTTATCCCAATCAATATCCAGATTCAAGTCAGCACCGGTTAAGACGGTGATGTCGCTTCGACTATAAATGGCTTCAACATCCGCCTTAAGTGTCAGTGTCAGTGTACCGTCTTCAGCAACATCGCTTGCCACAAAAGAGAACGGTTGGTCCAGTTGGGTGACTGCATCAGTAGCATCACTTGTTTTAGATTCAGCGTTACCGACATCGTCTGTATAAGAAGCTTTAACACTATAGGTATTACCAACATCCTCAAGAGCTACGGTATAAGTAGTAGCAGTTTCGCCAGGCATTGCGGTGCCGTCAACATACCACTGATAACTGAAATCACCAGCTATACCATCAGCATCTGCCAAAGTATTACTAACGGTCAGTGCTTGGTAAGGTTGTGTACCGCCTGTGATTGTTACCGCACCGGTCGGTGTATTGTTGGCAGCTATCACATCAACACTTGCATAACCTGTTGCTGTATCACCATTCGCGTCTGTAAGAGTATAGCTAAAGACATCAGATTGGACTGAATCTCCTGGCTGGTAGTAGATAGAGCCTGCTGCAAAAGTAGTGGTTCCGTAAAGCGCATCTCCTACTGATGTTATGCTGATGGTATCTCCGTCAACATCGGTGTCGTTCGAAATCAAGTCAACCTCGATTTTGCCTGAACCTACTTCCACAGAGTCAAGTGTATCATTCACCGCAGTAGGATCATCATCTACTGCAGTAACTGTTATAACCACTCTTCCTGAACTGATACCACCATTACCATCGTTTGCGGTATATGCAAAGTTATCTGTACCCGCAAAGTCAGCATCAGGAGTATAGAATACTGAACCGCTAGACAGTTGAACAGTACCATTCTCACCCTGGGTAACACTAGCAACACTTAAGGTATCGCTATCAGCATCAGTATCATTAGCAAGTACATCAATCACATTGTTCTTGGAGTCTTCAGTAACTGTTCCAGTGTCAGCAACAACCGTTGGCAAGGTATTTCCAGCGCTAACGGTAATATTCACGGTTCCGGTAGATTCCGTAGTTCCGTCGCTCAATTTATAGGTAAAGCTATCCGAACCGGTATAGTCAGCCTCCGGCGTATAAGTCAAAACGCCATCAGTAAGTGATGCAGTACCATGCAGGGCATCCGTAATACTAGAGATTGATAAATCATCGCCATCTACGTCGCTGTCATTGTCAATTACGCTAACGACATTAGAAGAAGACCCGGCATCAACCGTTAATGTGTCACCTACAACACTCGGCGCATCGTTAACAGCAGTTATGGTAATTGCCACGGTTGCTTCGTCTCGACCTCCATTTCCATCTTTAACAATGTAGGTTAAGCTATCAGTGCCATTGTAATTGCTGTCGGGTGCATAAAATAATTTACCATTCGATATCTCTGCAGTACCATATTCAGGATCAGTATTGATTGACAATACTGTTACCGAATCTCCATCCGAATCAGTATCGTTATCTAAAACCTCAATCTCTGCAGCATCAGCATCTTCAACATATGTCACCTTGTCATTGATAGCATTAGGATTAGTGTTAGAGGAAATAGTAAAGTTCACTGTAGCGGTGGATGTCTCGCCATCCTCATCAGTGATTGTATAGGTAAAGCTATCTGATTCACCTGTTGAGCCTCTAGTAGCATTAAAGCGGACAGAGCCACCACTGATAGTTACATTGCCGTAGGTTGCCTCACCAACATCGGAAATCGTAAGAGTGTCTCCATCATCAGGGTCAGTGTCATTTGCCAATAAATCGAGTGTGGTGGGCCTGGTTCCCGATATAGTACCCAAAGTGTCATTAACTGCTGTTGGTGCGTCATTGGAGGCAGTAACCGTAATACTTACTTCGCCTCTTGTTGAGCCACCTTCTCCGTCAGTTGCCCAGTAACTAAAGCTATCCGATCCTGAATAATTTGCTTCAGGCGTGTAAAGAGCGACATTGTTCGCAATGGTTACAGTACCATAGCTTGCAGTACCCACTGAATCAAGGCTTAGCGTATCGTCTTCAGGGTCAGTATCGTTATTAAGTACAGAAATTCTATTGCTGCTCGAATCTTCTGCAACAGTAGAAGTATCTGTAGTGGTTTCAGGAGCGTTATTAATTACACTAACGGTAACTGAAACAGTTCCAGTCGCTTGAGCGCCATTTGCATCCGTAACCACATAAGTGAACTCGTCAGCACCGGTATAGTTCGTGCCATCTTCATTCTTTCCCGGGGTATAGGTAACCGTTCCATCATTGTTCTTAACTACTGTGCCGTTTGTAGCTGTACCAACAGAGGTAAGAGTAAAGGCATCATCCTCACGGTCGTAGTCGTTGGAAAGCAAGTTGGTCGTTATACCATCACTTGAACCTTCCTCAACATTTAAAACATCAGTAACGGTGACAGGGGCGTCATTAGAACCTGTAATAGTCAAGGTGACAGTCTGAGTGGCTGAGGCACCTGATGAGTCAACAACTGTGTATGTCATGCTGTCGGTGCCAGAGAAATTTTCATCAGGGCTATAGAACAACGCTCCTCCCATCAATGTCGCCGTACCGTCGCTCGGATTGGTGAAGGAGTCAATCGTCAACACGTCGCCGTCTGCGTCGGTGTCATTGGCCAGTACATCAACCCGAATTGAATCAATATCTTCCTCTAACGTAAGAGTATCAGCAACGGCAACCGGGGCATTATTTAATGCCTGATAATTTATAGTTACTTGTCCTTCGTCATAGATGATGTCACCATTTTCATCTTTAGCTCCATCTGTTACATAATAAACAAATGTATCCTGACCATAAAAATCGTCATTAACAGGAGAATAATTTACAATCCCGCCAAACACAGAAACCTTGCCAGATTCAGCTGTTTTAGTTGGTGGAAAACTCGGGAAAACGCCATAAAGACTCAGTTCGTCACTATCTGCGTCGGTATCGTTGGCAAGAACATCCAGAACTGCAGTACCGCTGCCTTGGATGAACGTGAAGCTGTCATCGACAGCTACTGCATCGGAGTTGACACCAGTGACAGTAATGCTGACAGTTCCCTGGTCTGTACCTCCCTTGCCGTCAGTCACCGTGTAAGTGAACTCATCAGCTCCGGAATAACCGAAATTAGGGGTATAAATTAATGAACCACTGGCAAGATTAACCTCACCATAAGAGGCATCACCGATTGACTTAATTGATAGATTATCGTCGTTAGCATCGGTATCGTTATCAAGAACATCAATAATGACAGCTTGGTTTTCATTAATAGTTTCCGCATCACTAGTAGCCACTGGATCGTCGTTATCGGCAGCTTTGTTACCAATCACAGTTCTAGTGTCGGCAGTTGCAATGCCGTCAACAGTAAAGACCAGTTTTGGGTCACCCCAAGGATGGGTGCCGTCCATAGTGATGGTTGCGGTTTGATCAGAGCTATTTTTGGCAGTACCCGATACAGAAGTTGCCTGCCAGTTCTGATCTTGTTCAACAACTACATTGGCACTAGTGTAGGTTTCACCCATAAACTCTAGCGTTCCCACAAGTGTGCGGGTGGCAGAGTAGTCTTCATTGAAAGCTATTGTTTGAGTGTAACTCTCAATAGTCACACCGTCTTCGGTGATGACGACTGTTTCAACTTCCTCGTATTTGTTAGAAGTGCTATTAAATCCAGGCGTTCCAGAGCGTGTCTCAACGTATACTGAACCATCTATTGTCTCACTCATCTCAAAGGTATAGCTGCCGTCATTTGACCACGTGTCTTTAATTGAGCGGGTGTCACCAGAGACAGTATTTGTCTCTGTGCTGACTCTGGTCTCACCATCGAATTTATCTATTACGGTCCAAAGTTCACCATTATGGTCAGTGTATTGCCACTGTTGAAGTTCGTTAATTGGTCCTTGATTGGGGCCACCGCCAGAATCTTGATCTTCTTCAGTCAGTTTGTGCATCGTACCATCTCTATTCATAGAGACAATTTCCATACTTTGGTCATGATGACCTTTAAAGAAATCGACATTGGTTCCATCAAGCTTATTACCAGTTCCCTCAATCCTGACGTCTCCATTCGGGGTAATCTCTGTGTCCATGTCGATGTTTTTATAGGTTTCTCCACGGAGCACTTTAGTACCAGTTAGCTCAATCTCGACATCAAAACGTTCGTTGAGGGTATAGGTTCTTATGTAGCTTTCGCCAGTATCGCCTTTAGTACTTGTGACTGTTTGCACAATTTTATTAAGCAAACCAGCATCATCAGTGGTGCGAACTTCGGTCACGTTAACTGTTTGTGTCTGCTTCGAGTTTTCACCTGTGAATGTGGTTGTTCCCTTAACTGTTGTGTTATCAAAACTTGTTTGATCCCAGGTATAGTTCTTAGAACCTGCAAAGCCCTCTGTGTCTTGAATAATGTATCTGTCGAGTGGGTTGCCCTCATTATGCATTTGGGCCTGACGGTCTGCGCCCTCATCAAACATATCAAACTCTTGAAATACACCCTCGGACATTTCAACAGTCAGCTTAATCAGAGGTCCACCCCATTGGTCGGTACCACTGGAAGTAATGACAGCGGTTTTACCGTTCAAAGCTTCCATTTGAGAACCTTCTGGAGCCACGATAACGCCGGTACCATACATATCCGAATACTTCCAACCATCTTCCAAGACAGAGGTAACAGTTATGTTGCTCATTAACATACCTGGACCCATAGCTTTGGTGCCTTCTGCGACCATTGTTGCCGTGCCATCTGGAGCATAGTTCACGGTTTGTACAAAATCTTCTCCAAAAGAAGAGGTTTCAGCACTGATTTCTTTAAAGCCATACTCACTGTCCTCAAAAGTGCGGACCCTTTCGGTCCACCTGTACGGAGTGTTAGCATCTAAAGCATCTGAATTGGTGAAGTTTTCTTCGCGTTCGGTTTCGAAGTGCTCGCCGTTATCGTCGAGGCCCTCGGTACGAGTTCTCAGGAATATTCCCCCATTAACTGTGTTAGTTTCCTTGGTTGTAAAGGTATCAGATATATCGAAAGTCACGGAAAGATCAGTTGTGCTAACGCCATTTGAAACTAAATATGCTTCAACACCATCTTCAACAAGGCTAGACTCTTCTGCTTCAGTAATATTATCGAAATCGATACTCTCATCTGACCACAATCCCCCATACCAGTTTTCTATTGAGCTGTAGTCAAACCCGGTTACACCATCTGTGCCGCTACTTGATATTACTTCAGGGAGAGGGGGGCTCCCTACTTGACCTCCTTGATCCCACGCATCTACTGCGCTTATATCGAACACCACACTGATATCAAGTTCATCAGTTGTAAGAGTGACAATATCTGTGATTATTACTTCTTCTTCCACAGATATTTCTTCACCTTGGTCGTTGGTAAAAGTGAATGTCCACGAACCACTTTGCATTTGATCAAGCTGACCCATCATATTTTGATCGAAGTCTTTGTAGAAATCATCACCCATCCGGTAAATGCTCACACCATCAATGGTAAGATCATTTGGGTTATTTGGATCATATGACAGTGTTACGCTGACACCATCTTCATTTTTTGCTGTTGCAGCTGACGCTCCATCACTGGCGGTTACTGTTTGGATTTCCCAATTTTGGTTTCGAGTGATTACGACGTCAATGTCAGTGTAGACTCCGCCAACATAATCCCAGCCGATATGATCAGTATCACCAGTAACTGTTATCACTGATGAACCATCATTAGCCCAGGTCTCTGTCATCTTATAGTCAATACCACCATCAGCAGATTTGTATTTGATAACATTTTTCGATTGTTGAGCATCGTTATCCCAATAATTTGAGTTAGTTCGCACATCGCCATACTCATTGGTTTCTTCTGAGATCCAAGTTCCATCCTGCTCCGATTCTACGACGGTCCATTCAATGCCATCGTGGTCGAAGTAAGTCCATTCATTCTGGAAATTGTCAGCCGACATGGAAAAATCACCCGGCCCATGAGTCGACAAGATATCGCCATCAACGGTGATTCCATCGTCCCAGCCGATAGTCACTGTTTCACCTGCTGCATTAGTCGCCGTTCCGGAGAGACTGGCTGTATTCCAGTCAGTGTCACGGGTTTCGGTGACGTCGATATTGGTATAAATTTCACCAACATACATCCAGCCAATATGATCGGACGTGCCGGTAGTCTTCATTGTTGAAGTTCCTGAAGTTTCGTTGAAGATTTCAGTCTTTGTAAAATTAATAATATCTTTGGCTTCTATACCTGATCGACCAGCGTTACTAAAGCTCTCCGACCAAGTATTAGTCTTATTCGCTTCATCCCAAGTGGACTCCATGATTCGAACATCACCATTAGAGCCAGTTTCAGTAGAGGTCCAAGTATCGCCTGATTGTTTGTCAACCACCGTCCAAGTTGTGCCGTCGCCGTCTTCCCATGTCCATGAATTCTCAAAGCTCTGACCAATATCCCCAGCCACTAGATTACCGCCGATTGTCAACTGATTCTCGTTAGGACTATAGCCAATTGCTATGTTTGTATCGCCATTTGCATTTGTGCCCGTACCCTCAATACTTTTTACATTCCAGTCCCCATCACGTGTAACGGTAAGGTTAAGATCGGTGTAGATTTCACCTAACTGCATCCAGTCAATATGGTTAGTGCTACCAGTAATCACTTCTGTAGATCCACCTCCTTCAGTGAAACTTTGAACTCTTGTAGCATTGGAGATAGTAACGTTACTATTTGCATTCGAATCGGTGAAAATTTCAGTCATTGTTTGGGTTTGAGTGTTATTATCCCAGGTATGACTTTCAACACGCTTAGCGCCTTCCTGCGGACCTGACGTTGCAGTTTCAGTGCGGGTCATAGTGCCATCCGCTTCCTGCTGTGTCATTGTCCATACAGTGCCATCCCAATCGGTCCACTCTACCGTCAATGCTGCGCCATCAAAGAGGAATTGACCATCAACATAAGTCAATAATGCTGAGCCAACCGTACCGCTGGCAGCGGTGATAGTGTGTGTACTATCGTAGGTTATAGTGACTGCAACTTCTTTCGGTCCGTTAAGAGGCATCCAGTCGATATGATCGGTTGTGCCGGTAATAGTTCTTGTTTCAGTTCCAGCATCACCGTCCCAGATAGATATTTCATTAACTTTATCGCCATTTGTATTAGTCTCAGTCATCGTCCGAGTGTTGGTCTGGTCGGCGTGACTCCAGACATTGGTTTCAGAACGCTCCGCACCAGTCGCGTTAGCTTTAGAAGAATCTGTATATTGGGTTTCTGTTCGAGACCAAGTTTCTCCGTCCTGAATTTCTTTAACCACCCAAACTGTGCCGTCCCAGTCTTCCCATTCTGAATCGTTTTCCCAGTACTGATCTTCGTTTACCTTGAAATCATCAGGGTTTTCGACACCGCTGTCGCCAAAAGTTATCTGATTATTAGACCAGCTAAAGTCATCAGTCACTCCGTCAGTATCCGTACCGGTGCCAGAGACTTTATAGATTTCCCAGCTTGCATCGCGTTCAATAGTTACACTAACATTGGTATAAATGCCATGCAGTGGATACCAGGCAATATTGTCTGTGCTGCCCGTGATTGTTTCAGATGAGGTGCCGTTAGGGTTGTAGGTTTCTACTCGAGTATAGTCAAGATGTTCTCCGTTCGCATCAGTAGAGCCATCCTCATCATAGGACTCACTCCAAACAGATGTCTGTTTGATAGAATCCCAGCTTGATTTAAATACTCGAACGGCGCCATTATCACCAGTCTCTGTAGATGTCCAAACATCTCCCACTTGTGACTCGACCACACTCCAAAGAACGCCTTCCCAATCTGTCCACTCCCAAGTGCTTTCCCAACTTTCTTGCTCTTGGCCGCCGCCGCCGAAGTTGCCAGTGTCTTGAATTGCTTCACCACCGAAACTCAACTGATAGGTATCAGCATCCCAGCCAAAGTCATCGGTCACTCCGTTGGTATCTGTACCCTTACCAGTAATGCTCTGAGTATTCCAGTTATTGTCACGCACAACGGTGACTTCTACATCGGTATAGATTTCCCCAAGATAAATCCAGTTAATCTGGTCGGTCGCTCCCTTGGTAGTCTCTGAGGAAGTGCCGTCTTCATTCCAAGTCTCGCGAATCGAATAGTCCCGGTTATCGGTGCCGCTTTTGAATGAAGAGGTATAAATATAGTCGTTGACATCACTGTCCCAAGCAGAAGAATTAATGCGCACATCGCCATTACTACCCTCCTCCGTCGAGGTCCAGGTATCGCCATCCTGCTTATCGGTAACTGTCCAGGTGACGCCATTGCCATCTTGCCATTCCCAAGTATTAACGTAAGCTTCCTGCATAAGATTGGAACGATCGTCACCGCCACTCTGATAGGCTACGCCGCCAATAGTCAGCTCTCCATCGACAAAACCGAATGTGACGTCGCCATCGGCGCTGCCACTAACAGAGGTAATATTCCAGTTTGAATCACGTTCAATAACAACTTCGAGACCAGTATAAGCAGTTTGAAAATCCCACCAACCAAAGTGGTTATCTTTGCCGGTGATTGTTTCGGTCGACGAGCCGTTAGTGTTTCTCACTTCAACTCGGGTAACGTCGATAGAGCCATCGGCAGAGGTGAACGTGTCGGACCAAGTTTCTGTGTCACCACTCCAAGTATTTTTATGGATACGAACGTCACCATTATCACCTCTTTCTGTGGAGGTCCAAGTGTCGCCTTCCTGTTTATCAGTTACGGTCCAGGTAACGCCATCCCAGTCTGTCCATGTCCAAGAGCTTTCGCTTGTCTCAACATTAGCGTGCCCGCCATCGCCTTTGAAATTAGCGATAGCAACGCCATCAATCAAGATATCTCCAGAGCCTGAATCAAAGGTTACATTTTTTCCGTCTGCGGTTCCAGTTGCTTCGGTAATAGTCCAGTCTGAATCTCGCTCTATGGTTATATCAACACTATCATAGCTACCAAATTTATCGATTTTTCCGGTTATTTTTTCCGTTGAAGAGCCGTCAGCTCGCTGCGTCTCGACACGTTTAAAGTCGGTATTTCCATCTGCTGATTTTTCAGAATCGGTCCAGATACTGGTCTGCGTTCTTTCATTCCAGGTAGATGAGTGCACGCGCTCATCGCCAGTCTTTGTTCGTTCGCCAGCACCATCTTCTGTATAAGCGATTTCTTCGGAAGTCCAGGTTTCACCTTCTTGGGAGTCGGTAACCACCCATATCTTGCCATCCCCGTCTGTCCATTCCCAAGAGCTTTCCCAATTTTGGCTCTCATTAAAGTTAAAGTCCATATCATCACCGAACTGAACAGGTTCACCGTCAATCAATAATTCTTCATTTTCATTTAAACTAAATACAGCGCCCGAGGAAAGATCAGAACCACTAAGCGTCATTCCTTCCCAAGTATGTGCGATTGTGACAGAGACATTATCATAAGTCTGAGGCAGCCACATCCAGCCGAGTTGGTTGGTTTTGCCGGTTATCGTTTGGCTTGAGGTTCCATCATCGTTCCAAACTTCAGTTCTGGTGTAATTCTGTTGACCGTCATTACTGACGTAGGTTTCCGTCATTGTTGATGTGCCTGTGTCGTCATCCCAGCTCGAGGTATGCGTACGTACGTCTCCGTTTGAGCTTGTTTCAGTCGAAGTCCATACACCACCAATTTCTTCATCACGAACGAACCAAGTAACGCCTTCCCAGTCTGTCCATGACCATTCATTTGCCTCACCCTCTTTGAAGTGAGGCTGGTTGTTTTGCATATCACTGACAGATTCACCATCAATCAAAATATCATTGTTGCTAAAAGTCACCACGAGGGTTGCACTTGAAATATCTGGATCTTGGACGGTACCAGAAATGTTTGTTACGTTCCAATTGGCATCACGCTCAACTGTGGCATTAATGCCATCGTATGTCTGACCTAAGAAATACCAACCAATCTGATCGAATGTGCCGGTAATGGTTTCACTAGAAAGGCCAGTCTCTTCATTCCAAGTTTCAGCCCTAGTAAAGTCAAATCCCATTTCAGTATTAACTTCATGCACGCTCCAGGTGCTGACTTTTGTTGTGTCATTCCAAGAACTAGAGCTAGTTCTTGAATTTCCTGTCGCATCACCACGACTTCCATCATCATTCATTTCATAGGCAGTTTCAGTCGAAGTCCATACACCGTCTACATCCTTCTCTACAACCGCCCAGATTGTATTATTCCAGTCGTCTGTCCATTCCCACTCGTTGGTTTGGTCACTAGCAAAATGGTCGTCAAAACCGAAATCCATTTGAATTGACTCGCCGTCAATCAATAATTCATTATTAGCATAAGTAAATGTCACTGTTTTACTGTCCGAATTGACAGCAGTTCCAGTGATATTTATGGTGTTCCAGTATTGGTCTAAGGTTTCAACAACATCTATACTGGTGTAGAGTTCATGCAGCGGCATCCATCCGATTCCATCGGCTGTTCCAGTATAAGTCTTTGTTGCACCATTCGGACCAGATTCTTCGACCATCGTCGAATTTATACCTCTACTTTCACTTGTAAATACTTCAGTAAAGGTGTTTGTTTGTGTTGAATCATTCCAAGTACTACTATTGACACGTGTATCACCATTGCTACCCGTTTGTGTTGAACTCCAGGTGCCGTCAACGTCTTTATCAACAACTGTCCAAGTAGTTCCTTCCCAGTCTTCCCAGGTGTAGACATTAGCGTGGGTTTCTTGGTGGGATTCGTCTCCTTCAAAATAACCACCGTCCTGCTGGTCATTCTGTCTTTGTTTGTCTGGGCCAGAATATTCATACCAAACTTCAAGAATGGCATCATTAAAAATATTTTCAAGCGCAGTTGTTGAAATAGTTGGGGTAAATTCTTTACTATCTATACTTCCATCGTCAGAAAAAGTAAGATTTATTTCGTTAATATATATTGATTCTGTTCCATAATCGACATTCTGACCACCAAAGCCAATGGTTATATTATCGTTGCCGTCTTCATCAAATGAAGCTGAAGCAGTAACATTATTATAATTCGTGATACCAACTTGCTTAAGCAACTCTTCAGCTGCAGTCTTTGCATATTGATCATTATTATCAGGGTCTGAATACTGGAACCACATTTCGATACTTTCTTCATTAATAGCTGAAATACCAAGAGTATCTATCCCCGTATCATCAAGGGTAGTCAGTTGACCAGTTTCATCAAAACTCCATGTTATATCTAGGCCTGTAACTGAGGCACTAGCAAAAGTATATGAATCGGCTGTTATGTTAAGTGAAACGGGACCGGCCTCTTCATCTTCTTCCGCATCTATAGCTACATCAAGGTTAGAAATGTTAGTTAGTCCTTGCATTTCTAAGTAACCTTTTACAGCTCCTATGACATATTGTTGCATAGGGTCAAATTCTTGGTTGTTGTTAGTATTACTGTTAGTGTTAGTATTACTGTTAGTGTTAGTATTACTGTTAGTATCAGTATTAGTATTAGTGTTAGTATTAGTGTTAGTATTAGTGTTAGTATTGTTGCTAGCGTTAGGATCACC
>Ga0209041_1001245_pt1 | contig 15899 bp, 12 predicted proteins | sample SaaInlV_100m_DNA_4_FD_184647 | JGI IMG/M metagenome (GOLD analysis project Ga0209041, IMG submission 184647) | Marine microbial communities from expanding oxygen minimum zones in the Saanich Inlet - SI037_S2LV_100m_DNA (SPAdes) (version 2) | ecosystem: Environmental > Aquatic > Marine >... | reverse complement strand
AAAATGGTATTGCAGATTGGGATGGGCTGCATCCGTGTTGCCATAGACAAAGCCGCCCATCTCCCAGATATTCGATGCACCGACGCCTGAGCGTGAAGTCAGCCACTTGAGCCCGGTGCTGAGTTTGGTTAGGGGTCGGGCCAGGGTATGCAAAGTCACTGCTTTCTTGCAGTAAAAGGCGCTGATAATACTGAGGTGATCCTGCAGGTTCTGTCCGACACCACTGAGATTCACAAGCGGCGTGATGTTCATTGATTTTAGATAATCGGCTGGGCCAATCCCTGAGAGCATCAGCAGTTGCGGGCTCTTGATGGCGCCACAGCAGACGAGGACCGCACGCGATGCATGGACTTGGCTCACCTGGCCATCTTTTTCATACTCGATGCCGCTCGCACGGTTGCCTTCGATAAGGATCCGCCGAGTCAGAGCCTTTGTGGTTAATGTCAGGTTCGTCCTTTTTAATGCGGGTTTTAGATGGGCAACCGCAGCACTACAGCGCCGGCCGTTGCGGGTAGTACTGTCAAGACGGGCGATGCCTTCGGGTTTAAACCCGTTCAGGTCGTCTGAGGTGCCTTGCCCGGATTGCTCTCCAGCGAGATCGAGTGCATCAAAAAGCGGATTCTCCAAGGTGCCCCGGGTTACCCCGAGCGGGCCATTGCCCCCGCGCCAGATGCTCTCGCCCCGATCTGAGGATTCACAACGTTTGAAATATGGCAGGCATTGCGCAAAGGTCCATTCGGCCAGCCCGAATTTATCTGCCCAGCGGTCATAATCTTTCGGGTGGCCGCGCATGTAGACCATCGAGTTGATCGACGATGAGCCACCGATTACTTTACCTCGCGGCAAATCGATCTGCCGGCCATCGCACTCGGGTTCGGGCTCGCTCTTGTAGTTCCAGTTGATACTGGGATCCTTGTATGCGTGATAGACCCCAGCCGGGATATGTACCATCAGTTTGCGATCCATGGGCCCGGCTTCGAGGATCAGCACCTGGTTACCCGGGTCTTCGCTCAGCCGGTTGGCCAGGACACAGCCGGCCGATCCGGCGCCGATGATGATGTAATCGTATTCCGACACAGTGTTTAGTTGATGATCATGGCACCATGAAAACTGCAACCCGTATTTTCATGGTGCAAAGCCTCTTTGCTGGGGTGCCCCGCATACCCGGTAACGAGCCAACAAAATTTCAGGGGAAAAGTCTAAATTAAATTTAATCATAAAAACCAGCCCTGTATGGTAAAAAGGTCGTGGCTTGGCATCCCGAGCACCCGCGAGGCTCGATCTCTCGTCACATGAACAAAGAGCAGGGGTGCTGTAGCCCCCCTAATAACTGGCATCTAAAGAAAAACTGGCCTGGAGAGCTGAATAAATGATCAAGGCGTTTTACAAGGCCCGACAGTGGGCGCTATGGGCCTATGGTGGCGGGGCACTACTGATATCGTCCCTTTGGCTGCAGGTACAAATGACAGTCGCGCTTAACGAGTGGTATGGCCGTTTCTATGATTTATTGCAAAATGCGGCCAGTTTCTCTGATGAGCCACAAAAAGGTATTGATCAATTCTTTGGAGAGCTGATTTCGATCGGTTACGTGACCTCCGGTTTTGAAGGAACGCCATCGTTTGTTGTGATTGCGTTTCCGTATGTGATTCTTGCCATCTTCACAGGGTGGTTCACCCGGATCTATGGGCTGCGCTGGCGCGAAGCCATTACCTTTAACTATGTTCCCCGCTGGCGTGCGGTTGAGTACGAGATCGAAGGGGCCTCACAGCGGATTCAGGAAGACTGCAATCGTTTTGCTCGCATTGTGGAGTCCTTGGGCCTTCAAATCGTACGCGCTGCTATGACTTTGATCGCATTTATACCGGTACTGCATAAATTATCGGAGAAGGTTGATACTCCGATACTTCGCGATATCGAAGGCTCACTGGTGTGGGCGGCTTTGGTAATCTCGCTCGGCGGCTTGTTTGTTTCCTGGTTGGTGGGCTGGAAGCTGCCAGGGCTGGAATACAACAACCAGAAAGTCGAAGCGGCATTTCGCAAAGACCTGGTTCTGGGCGAAGACGATAAGGTGAACCATGCCGATATGGGGAAACTGCAAGGATTCTTTGTGGATATTCGGCGCAATTATCACCGGCTTTACTTTCATTACACCTACTTTGATGCCTGGGCGACTTCCTACGATCAGTTTATGTCGATATTGCCTTATATCGTGATGGGCCCTGGCCTTTTTACCGGCATGTTGACTCTGGGCGTGATGGTTCAGGTATCCAATGCCTTCGCTAAGGTGCACGGGAGTTTTTCACTGTTCTTACATAACTGGACAACTATTACTGAACTGCGCTCGATCTGGAAGCGATTGAATGAGTTTGAAGAAAACCTCGATCGCTACCCGGTGGCCGTAGCCATGTGAGTTATCCAGCGCTAGGGCATGCATTGTGATTAGCCAAAGGGTGATCGGGTGGCAGATGGGTCAGATGACGAACAGTTTGCATGCCCCAGCAAAGGCGTACCGTTTGGTACCCGCCAGAAAAGGTAAGCCTTAGGTTATGGATCCGAAAGACTTTGTTTGAGAAATATGGTGGGTTTTCCACTATCCACCAGGCGGTCCAGAGCTTTTATGACGGGGTTTTAGACCACGAGGTGTTATCTCCATATTTTGATGGTGTTGATATGGCCAGGCTTATAGACCATCAGAGCCGTTTTTTTGCGTCGGCTATGTCTGGGCCATCATCGTTTCTCCGAACTGGTGGAACGAGGCAACTGCTTCCACTGCACAGTCAGTATTCTGGATATTGATCATTTCAAAAAGTATAACGATGGATATGGCCATGAATTTGGTGATTTTGTTCTAAAAGAATTTTCACAGCAGAGTCGTGATCGACTCTCTGAGAAAACCATATTTGCCCGCATAGGGGGCGAAGAATTCTGTATTGTTGCTTATTTCGGGAGCGCAGAAACGGCGACAGATGAACTCCAGGAAGCACTGGATTTGGTGCGGGATATGCAACTTTAAACTCCCAAGACCGAATCGGTTAATATTACATTCAGCGCTGGAATTGCGGAGTTTGGTCCTGACAGGAAAACCCTCGATAAATTTCTCAAAAATGCAGACCGTGCTCTTTATTTCGCCAAGGCAAATGGACGCTCGTGCGTGATCCCATACTCAGCAGATCTGTTCGAAAAACGCGACACCACACTGATCGCGCGGGTTGATCAACAGCAGGATAAGCAGTCTGATACTCTTATATGGGGCAAAATGTTCGAACTCCGACCGACAGTCAGCTCGGGCGTAATCACGTCCTGGACCTGTTTTAGTACGGGAAACGGCAACTGGATTGACCAGGAGTACATCAAATCGTGTATGTGAGAAATTGACAATCCGGTTTTGATCCTGACCGGGTGGGTTAAATAAAAAGCGTAACACCATCGACCACGCCGACCGCAAGCGTCAACAGTACGCTTGCCAGATGCAGCCGTTTAAAAGTGGCCGCTTTTGCTTCGTCCCGCGCCCGATTGGTGGCTGGGATCAACGCGTAAGCCAGTAGCGCAAATCCCAGGGCGAGCCCTCCAAGTATGGCGCCTGCCGTGAAGCCAGCCAGTTGGCTGGTGATACCCATTGCGAGACCCAAACCGGCAAGAATTAGAAAGAAGCGTGGGAACAGGGCACGCAGAAAAGGACCACTGGCACCGTTCTTCAGCTGCACAAACACCAACGGGGCAACCACGGCACTTTGAAAAACAATGATCCCAAGGGAGACCCCGCCAAGAAGGTAAGCCAGTTTAATCATGGTTCTTTAATGACCTCGAGGTTCGACTGGTTATCGTATAGGAGAATTAATTAGCAATCTGAAAGCATACATGGGTACAGCCAAGACGGTGTGAAAGGGAGCCCGCTTGCGGTAATAGTCTTTTGTCTTGATCCAGGTGAACAATAGGCCCCAGGTATAATGCCTTTATAGATCAAGCGTATTATCACCCGAATGTTAATGGCCCTTACGTTGAAATGATTCCGGTTATTCTCTCTGGTGGCGCCGGCACACGCCTGTGGCCGCTATCACGATCATTGCACCCAAAGCAGTTTCATGCCCTGACTGGCAGTACAACGCTGATCCAGCAGACCGCGTTGCGTCTGAAAGATGCCGGCTATGCCAGCCCGCCACTGGTATTGTGTAACGAGGATCACCGCTTCATGGTGGCAGGCCAGCTGGACGAGGTGGGCATTTCGCCCTCGAGCATCATCCTCGAGCCCGTTGCCCGGGGCACGGCGCCAGCTATTGCCTCGGCAGCTAAGTTGGTTGAAGCACAGCACAGTGACGATGTGATGGCCGTGTTTCCCGCAGATCACGTCATTGCAGATAACGATGCATTTAAGACAGCGCTGGACCAGGCTGTGGCGCTGGCGAGTGAGGGCCACCTGGTGACATTTGGCATCACACCGCAAAGTGCTCATACCGGTTATGGCTATATCCGTCTAAAAGGCGAACTCGAAAAGGGGGTGGGGCAGGTCGATAAGTTTGTTGAAAAACCCGATGCCATCACTGCACAGGCTTACCTGGATCATGGCGGGTATTTCTGGAATGGTGGGATGTTTGTTTTTAAGGCATCAACGATGCTTGAGGCCTTTGCCGAACACGCACCAGACATGCTGGCAGCCTGTAGCACGGCGGTATCCGACGCGCAGTCGGACGGGTATTTTTTGCGCCTGGAAAAGAGTAGTTTTGAATCGGCCCCAGCGGACTCTATCGATTATGCCGTAATGGAAAAGGCATCGCGCACGATGATGGTGCCGCTGAATGCGGGCTGGGGCGATGTTGGCTCGTGGGCTTCCCTGTGGGAGTCTCTTGATAAAGATGAGCGCAACAATGCCAGTCAGGGCGATGTCATCCTGAACGATACCGACAACAGCCTGGTGATCTCCGAGCGTGGCCTGGTTGCCACGATCGGTGTGAACAACCTGGTGATTGTGGATACACCCGATGCGTTGCTGGTCGCAAAGCGCGATCATAGTGGTGAACTCAAACAGTTGGTAGGAGACCTAACTACGCAGGGCCGCCCTGAGGTGCAGCATCACCGCCGAGTCTATCGACCCTGGGGCAGTTTTGAAGCTATCGACCAAGGCCCGCGCTTTCAGGTTAAACGTATTGTGGTGGACCCAGGTAAGAAACTTTCTTTGCAGCGCCATCAACACCGGGCAGAGCATTGGGTCGTGGTGCGTGGTAGGGCGCAGGTAACCGTTGGGGAGGAAACCTTCATACTGGAGGAGAACCAGTCGACCTATATACCGCCTGGCACCATACACCGCCTGGCGAATCCGAAAGACATGCCGCTTGAGATTATCGAAGTGCAGTCGGGCGATTATCTGGGCGAGGATGATATTGAGCGCCTCGAGGATGACTACAACCGTAGCAGCGAAGGCTGAGTTTGTTTGATTCTTGGCCCTGGTGTCAGGGGTCGTTAGGCCTCCCTGAGATGGCGTGATATTTTTGAGTTGACTCCTGTATCCGTGCGACCGCGTCTTGCGCCAACCATTCGGTAGCAGGCTGGTCGGTCTCATAATGACCGTACCGATCTTTTCCGCGGATCAGCAGTGCCGAATCGGAGTCGGATTTTTTCTGGCGCATGCGAGGATTGATGTACTGGATATTAAGACCAATACGTCGATCATCACTGGTGTTGGGGCTCGAGGCATGAATAGTCCAGCCGTGGTGCAGTGAGGCTTCTCCGGGTTTTAATGGGCAAAGCACTGCATCTTCTTCACGGACATTTTCTATTGTCTGCGATTGCAACAGCACATTGTCAGGGTCATTACCCGTTGCCTGGTCGCAGATACCCCGCGTATGGCTCCCAGGGATCATCCGCATACAACCACTTTGGGCAGATGCCACCGAGAGTGCCAGCCAGGCGGAGACCTGCTCATCGCCATCAAAACCCCAGTAAGTCAGATCCTGGTGCCAACTTACAAAAGCCGGTGTCGCGGGTTCCTTAATAACGTAGGTCACGTTATACAGCAGTATGTCAGGGCCCAGAATCTCCTCAACAAGATCGAGCAGAGTAGGGTGCGTCGCAAGCTCATAGGGAGACCGAAGAATCGTATGCACTTTACTGTGATAGTGCAGCGCACCGACTTGTGCCTCTGTGTCTTCTAGTATCTGCCGATGGTGGGCCGCCGCATGCGCTGAAAGCACGGGTGCACCTGCGATAAAGCCATCACGGATGTAGCACTGCGCCAGGTCAACATTATTTGTCGAGCCCATGCAACCTCCCTCATTAAATACTGCCCAAATGATGCCTTTGGCCGGCGAGTTAAAAATATCAATTGGCGACAATATCTTGCTTTGATGCGCCGCAGAATCAGGTAATACATCTGATACTTTTGACTACATCGAACGATTTTACAACCGAAGGAAAATGCGTAAGCTAGAACAAACGGATCAAACTGCTCTTAACTGAGTGTCCGGAGAATCGGGGTAAAACCAACGCCCAGTTCCTGAGCGGAACATGTTTCTACTTAGGGCACCTGTTATAGGGAAGTTTTCAGCTTATGCTGACATTGGAATGCGGTAGGATGGGATTGGAAACGGAATCGTCACTGAGTAGCTGACCGTTATGAAAAATGCAGCAGTCATCATCTTTGTCTATCTTCGCCTGATACATGGCCCCGTCAGCCTGAGTGAGCAGTGAGCGCACGTCGGTCGCAGATTCGGGGCAAAAACTGATACCAAGGCTCCCGGAGGTCTGGATTGTTTCCCCGCATACTTCAATCGGGGCTTTTATCTGATGTGCGATGTGTTGTGCGAATCGGGAGATCTGTTGTTTGCTCTGCACCTTGTCGATCACGATCAGGAATTCATCGCCTGCAAGGCGGCCGATTACGGCGTTGAGCGTGTTTAGCGCTCGAAGCCGCTTTGAGATTTCAAACAGCACAAGATCCCCAGCCGCATGACCCCATTTATCGTTAATGGACTTAAAATCATCCAGATCAAGAAAGCACAGCGCCAGAGTCTCCTTGTTCGCTTTTACCTTCGCGACTGCGCTGCTAAGGTATTCCATAAGCCTTCTGCGGTTGGGAAGACCGGTAAGCGGGTCGTGGTGTGCTTTGAAATCTAGCGATTTATATTTTTTTATCAGGTCCTTTTCGATCCGTTTCTGATTGGCCAACTCCGTTTTAAGCGCTGCGTTCTCCTGCTTGAGTGATCGGGTGTGTTGTTTAAGCTGGGATTCAAACAGGGCATTGGCACCTGCTAACTCGGTCTCCAGCTCCAGCCGTCGAACAAATTCTTTTTGCAATGCCCAATTGGTTTGCGTAATGCTTCCAATTATCGGGGGCTGAATCGACGGTACCCGTGCGGATTCATCAGCTCCCTTTGGTGCTCTAGCCTGTGTTGTGTCTTTTGCCCCAACAATGGAAAAGTTCATGCTCAGGGATTTCTTCTTGACTTCTTCTGATCCCTGCTTGATCTTGTTCTTCGCTTGGCGATCCTTCTTGAGTTCAGCGATTGCCTGCTCTTTTTGCACAGGGGCTGTGCCATAAATCAATGATCCTTCTTCAAACAAAGGCTGACAATGAACCTTGATTGTGGCCATAGCACGTGCAGGGTGGATACGGAACCGCTTGCCCTTGGTGTTAAATCGTTTCAGCTCTTTGCGAGTTGCCGCCTCGGCCTTGCATGGATTCTCGACTAATGCGGCATAAACTACTGTAGCCTTGCGTGGAGTGGTGGTAGCCTCAGCCCGCTCATTGACCGGCAAAGAGAGATCTTTACTGGAATAACCGATTTTGACAACGCCATCTGCGTCAGCCAAGGTAGCAATGTAGACCCAACCTTTCATGCCTAAATAATACTGACGCTCTTAAAATGTCAGTAGTTAATACCCGCCAAAGTCCAATCAAATTAGAGGCGCAGGTAGGCGCGTTCAGGAAGATTACATTTTGTACGCCTCAAGCACGAGACGCAGTCTGGAAGTAACTTCAATAGGGTAATGAAAAAGTGTTGCCCAGTCTTTTCCTGGGGTAATCGATCGCGTCACCAGGTTCTTGTTGAAGTATTCTCTTTCTAGGTTGTTCGGCGATCGGGCCGAACCTGTATATCTACTTTTCCCAATGGAATTCGTTTAGTCGTTAGGGCGAGAACATGACCTATCTACCATTCTGATAGGGCTGCGTTGGGATAGAAATAATCATTCCGATATTCGATCAGAATCACACCTGTGCCGCTGCGATCTTCTGAGTGTGATACGAACCTTGTTCTGCCTGACGTTTCTGTTCTGATGACTTTCCGAATCTACCGTTGGATGCACTGTGGGCCACCACTCTAGATTCCGCTTGTCCGAGGGTTGATCTGTTTTCGAGATCGACGCTTTTGATGCTCCATTGCTTTTTGATTGTCAAAATACGCTCCAGAATTTGTTCGAACAGCGCAACGAGACGAGCATCAAAATGAGTGCCGGAATCGTTCTTCAGCTTGGCAATAGCTTCATCCACTATCCAGGCCTGCTTATAGGGTCGCTTTGTGGTCAAGGCATCAAACACATCGGCGATGGCCACAATCCGGGCGGATTCTGGGATGGCGTTTTTGGCCAATCCATCGGGATAGCCAGTGCCATCCCACCTCTCATGATGAGAGCGAGCTACCTCAGCCGCCAGGGTGAACAGGGGGGTGTCGCTCTTGCTTAGGATTGCGGCACCGATCACAGTATGATTCTCCATGATCTTGCGTTCAGTGGGTGTCAGCACGCGCGGCGCCCCCATGATTGCATCTGGAATCCCGATCTTACCGGTATCATGCATCGCCGCTGCGAGCCTTAACTGTCCTGCATCGGCTTGTGACCAGCCGGCGGCTTTCGCCAGCGCTTGGGCATAGTCAGCCATGCGCCAAATATGTACGCCGGTATCATTGTCGCTAAAGTGTCCGGCTGCCCCTAACATGTAAATTGCAGCTTCCTGGCTTTTTTCGAGTTCCCTGGCATTTACCAAAGAAAGATGGGTGGATATCCGATGGCGGGTCACGGTTGGCGACAGTGGTTTGTGAATGTAATCAACAGCGCCTGATTGAAACCCTTTCGATTCACTACTCTCATCATTGGAGGCGGTAACGAATATCACAGGAATGGATTGCGTGGCAGGGATCTCTTTTAGTTTGCGACACACTGTATAGCCATCCAGGTCTGGCATATCGACGTCGAGCAGGATCAGATCCGGGCGAAATCTTTGAGCCGCTGCGAGTCCGTCTACCCCGTTACGTGCAAATTTTAACTGGTAGTCATCCTTCAGCATCTGTCTGAATAACTGAAGAGTCGAAGGCTCATCATCAACTATAAGTATTGTTGTCTGGCGCATATACTCGATTACCTCGCTGGGCTAGGTTGCAATTTAAACTGCTGTATCAACGCCGCTGCGGCATCTTTGGCTTTGCCAAAGTCAAATGTCCCCAACGCATTCTCAATTCCAGCAAGATCAGACTTTGTCAGATATCGTCGCAGGTCTTTCAGAATCGGATCAGCCAGTTCGGGATCGAGCTCATCCAGCGCCGCGAATAGCTTTTTAAAAAGGGGCTCTATCATCAGAGGGTCTTGAGTTATCTCGAGGTTCTTAGGGCCCGAGTCATCAAATGATGCTAGTTTGCCAATGGCCGTAAATGCCTTGTCCACGGCGCATTTCAAGTGAGTAAAAAGTTCTTGCTGACGGTCATAATTTTCGGCCCGTATTACCGTTTCGAGCTGTTGGCTGGCATCGGCAATTGTCGATAGCTGCAGGTTGCTCGCCGCCCCTCTGAGCGCGTGCAACAATGACAGCGCATCCGTGTCCTTACGGGGCCTTTCTGCCAGATACTGCCGTAAATCGTCGAGTGTTGTGTCGTGGTGAGAAACAAAAGCCTGTAGCGCTCTTATATAGGCCGATAGCGTCTTCCAGCTGGCGCGGGCCTTTTTCGGGTCAGCGATGGCCGCGACTGTAGTGAAGTCGTCATCACTTTCCGGATCTAAGTTCAGCTCGGTTCTATTATTTGGTCTACCCCGGCCTGCCTCAACGGAATCTTCCATAAGCACGAGCAGCTTATTAATGGCGATAGGTTTGCAGGAAACTGCAGTCATCCCAGCGGCATTGCATTTATCGATATCCTCTCGCATCACACTGGCAGTGAGCGCAATTATAGGAACCGGGGATTGAATACCAGAGCGCTGTTCTAACTCACGAATTTGTGCGGATGCTTCAAGACCGTCCATTATTGGCATATGTATGTCCATGAGAACGAGGTCGTAGTCGTTTTCTTGATATGCCTCTACCGCCTCGGCGCCATTTTTTACCCAGTGTGGCGAATGACCTTGCTGGTCCAGCCATATCTTCAGTAGATCAGCGTTGGTCTTTACATCCTCGGCAATGAGGACGCGAAAGCACCTCGGTGAGTGATAGTCGTTTGTTGTTGGTCCATCGTCATCAAACAGGCATTTGATGTTTGCTGCGGCCGGTTGATATTTCAAAGTGAAGTGGAAGGTTGAGCCCTTATTCTTTAAGGTCTCAACCCAGATCTTACCGCCCATCGCTTCCACAAGTTGCTTGCAGATGCTGGTGCCAAGCCCGGTGCCGCCATATAACCGAGTGGTCGACTGATCGGCCTGGTGAAAGGGGTCGAATACTTGGGTTGCCTGGTGTTCAGTCATACCGATGCCAGTATCGGCCAATTCGAAGTGGGTTAGACCAGAGGCACTATCTACGCTAATCCGCAGGCAGATACATCCGCTTTCGGTGAACTTGATGGCGTTGTCCAGCAGGTTGACTAGCACCTGTCGCAGCCGAGTCGGATCCCCAATGACTCGCGCGGCCACCGAAGGATCAATATCCACTTGAAAGCTTAATCCTTTTTCTGTAATGCGGCCCAAATGCAGACCCTTGACATCCGAAATCATATTTTTTAGGTTAAAAGGGATTGATTCCACCTTCAATTTGCCACTTTCAAGCTTAGTCAGATCCAAGATGTCATTTAGAATGCTCAATAGATTATTGGCGGACGAATGGATGGTTTTGATCTTTTGTTTTGTTTTTGCAGGCAAGGTTGTATCAGAGCTTACTATTTCTGAAAATCCCAGGATCGCGTTCATCGGAGTTCGGATCTCATGACTCATGTTGGCAATGAAAGACTCTCTTGCAACTAGTCCTGCCTGGGCGGCATCTCGTGAACGCTCGAGCTCTGCTGTACGTAACTGGACAGTGTTTGCCAGATCATCCTCTTGCCGGCTCGCCTTGCGCCCGATCCAAGTGATAGCGACCAGAACAACTAGCCAAACAAGCAAATGACTCGCGATCAGATTAAAACGGATGTTAGAAAACCGCTTGAGATATGCCGTCAGTGGCAGGTTGATACCGGTTGCGCCACGTACTTCGCCGATTTTGTAGCCCAGGTGACCATGGCACTTCATGCAGCCAGATTCCATTATCATCGGACGTAGATATCGCAGGTGAGGGATACCATTGATGTCTGTTGTTTTCCAGATCTCTTCTGCATCGCCCGGTGAACTGGACATGATCTGCAATTGCTCGGCCTCCCATTCGTCGGGCGCATTGGCGGAATTTAAAAACTTAAGCCCAGTAATGCGACCTCTGACGCCGTACTCATCTTCATAATCGTCCATCATCTGGCGGAGCATGCTGGCGGGGTTGATCAAGGTGAGGTCAAGCCCGTCAGTCGTAGTGACATCTCTACCCGGAACATGAGCCATAAATGGAATCGGCTGTTGGCTTTGCGTGATGGGTACATAAACGCCGCCGTGACGGGTGCCCCACCGACGGAAGGTGATGTCCTTACTGAGGATTGCTTGCGCCTCAGCGTTGACCTGCTGGTTCATGTTTGTCTTAGCATGGTCAACGTTATATGCAAGGGAACCGCCTATCAGCAGAGTCCAGAAAATGATTGATATTATTGTGAAGCGATAAATCATGTTGTTTCTTACCTTGTGATGACGAGCTCAGTCTTTGCCACCAAGATTGAGCGGAATACTATTGGTGATATTGTAATATAATGATATCACAAATACAACGTCAATGAATTATTGGTATAATGTGTTGTACAGTTGGTTAATCGGGTCAAACTCAGTGATCGAAAAGGACAGAAGAAAACGGGTAAACGTCGCCGTTCGTATCAGCCATCACCAGATGCTGCGCCACCTGGCAGCGGCGAAAGGTGCCACTGTTCAGGATATTCTGGACAAACTGCTTGAGAAGAATCTCGAAGGAATAGAGGGTTTGACACTTAAAGAGATTGCTAACTGGGAGCCAGCTGAACCTGGAAAAGCCTTGCCTGAGTGAGGTTTTCAATAAGACTGAGATCCCAGGTTCTTTAATGGCTACGCTGGTGAGCGAGCAACAACCCCACCACTGGCTAACTCTCTTTGGTGTTCCCATTATTGGCCCTCTTTGAATATCCCAAACGGTTTTCAATCGATGTGCAAAGTTTGGACGCCGGGGCGTCTGCAAGGATAATCAGTTCCTGCCAATTGATAATCAGAAAGTGCTGCCCAGTAGCCAGGAGTTAGAGAATAAAAGAGCGTCGCTGTCGTTGTCTTGCATCCTGGGCACCGGTTCGATGTTCGAAAAGCCCAAGTTTGGGTAGCGCAACAGAATTGTCCACCGTAGTCTCGGGAGAAAGATCCGGGTTCACCAGGGCAAAATAAGCACAAACCGGATTTTTGCTTTGGTGATGGCATAATTCGAACCATGACAGACAGTTATTGTGCCGCCCTGTCGACTGGCTTACCCAATCGTTACTACAGTAACCGCGAGGATTTTCTCGCTGAACGCGAAAAGATTTTCGCGCCGATGTGGGTCTGTGTCGGCTTTGCCAGCAATGCACCTAGCCCGGGCGATGTCTTCCCGATTGAGTTCATGGAATTGCCTCTGCTGTTGGTTCGAGGTAGTGACCAGAAGCTGCGGGTCTTTCACAATGTTTGCCGTCACCGCGGCCATGTACTGATCAGCACTCCCGGTACGGTCAAGCAGTCACTGCGCTGCCCGTATCACTCATGGACCTATACGCTTGAAGGCAAACTGGCACGTACGCCGAACATCGGTGGTCCCGGTATCAACCAGATCGAATCACTGGATCGCTCAAAGTTTGGTCTGGTCGAGGTCGCCAGCACGCAATGGCACGATCTGGTTTTTATCAACCTCTCCGGGGATGCGCCGCCTTTTGCTGAGTTCATCTCCCCATTAGCCGAGCGTTGGGCGCCTTACTGGGGAAGTGAGGGGCCGTCACTGCTACGCTTGGGTGAGTCATATTCCCGCATCGAGCTCGAGCTTTCGGCTAACTGGAAACTTGCTGTTGAGAATTACCTGGAGGCTTATCACCTGCCGACGGTTCATCCTGCGCTTAATAAGGTTTCGCCACTTGCTGATCATGAGATTTATCTTGCCGAGGATTTTGCCGGCCAGTTGTCGCACTGCTATACCCTGGGCGCAGGAGCGGATGGACGCCTGCCAGTTTTTCCTGCCTGGCCCAAAGACGCATACCAAGAGGCGCAGTACCCGGCTTTGTTCCCCAATACCTTGCTGGGATTACAGGCAGACCACCTTTTTGTCATGGTGGTTATTCCACTGGCCTACAACCGGACGCTTGAGGAAACCCGACTGTACTGCGTTGGCGACCAAGCACTTTCACCTCGTTTTGCCCAATTGCGCAAAGCACAGCACACGTTCTGGCGCGAGGTATTCGCTGAGGATATCGACGTGGTGACGGGACTGCAGGCTGGGCGGGCCTCTTCAGGTTTTGACGGCGGCGTACTGACACCGGTAATGGATAGTGCCACCGCTGCATTTCATCGCTGGGTCGGTGAGCGACTGGGGTTTCGCTAAGCTGGCAGCAGCCGGTGTTTTGTAGCATCGCAGCTGCAGTGGGTACCGACCCGCGGTTAGGCGGCAGCAGCGGTTTATGCCATAGTTCCATTCTTTAGAACAGCAATCTTTGCCGATGAAAAAACCCAGTTCAGGCCATCCGGCCGGCTTCAGCACGCGCGCGATACATGAAGGGTACGATCCGGCAAGTCACCATGGTGCGTTGAACCCGCCGGTGTACCTCAATGCCACCTACTCTTTTGACTCTATAGCCCAAGGCCAGCAGCGCTTTTCCGGTGAGGTACCGGGCTATATCTATGCCCGTGTTGGCAATCCCACCCAGTCGATACTGGAGCAGCGTTTGGCAAGCCTGGAGGGTGGCGAGGCGGCACTGGCCGTGGCATCGGGCATTGGCGCGATCACCGCGCTGCTCTGGTCCTTTATCCAGTTAGGCGATGAGATAATTGCCGATAAGACGCTTTATGGCTGCACTTTTGCTTTTATGGGACATGGGCTGTCACGTTTTGGTGTGACCACCCATTTTGTCGACCTGACTCAAGCCGGGGCGCTCGAAACTGCGATGACCCCAGCGACACGCTTTGTATTTTTCGAAACGCCCACCAACCCAAACATGCGAGTCATTGATATTGCACAAGTGTCCCGCGTGAGCCACGCGCATGGCGCCCGAGTCATTGTTGATAATACCTATGGCACCCCCTGCCTGCAGCGCCCATTGGAACTGGGTGCGGATTTCGTAGTGCATTCTATGACCAAGTACTTAAGTGGCCACGGAGATCTTATCGCCGGGGCAATCATTGGCGGTGCTGATGAGTTGTTGACTGTGCGCACGGTAGGCCTTAAAGATATGACCGGGGCGGTGCTCTCGGCATTTGATTCCTTTTTATTATTACGTGGAATCAAAACCCTCGAACTTCGAATGGCACGCCATTGTGAAAACGCGCTGATTCTTGCAGGCCAGATTGAATCACACCCAGGGGTGGTGTCGGCGTACTACCCCGGCCTGAAGTCACATCCCCAGTACGAATTGGCGAGCCAGCAGATGAGCGCATTTGGCGGCATGATCGCGCTGGAACTCCACGGGGGGTATGACGCCGGCGTGCGTTTTATGGATGCACTGCAACTGGCGCAGCGTGCTGTGAGTCTGGGGGATGCTGAAACACTGGTGCAGCATCCTGCCAGCATGACGCATAACAACTATACCGACGAGGAGCGTGAAGCCCACGGCATCAGCCTTGGGTTGGTGCGGATTTCTGTGGGCCTGGAAAATGTCGAAGATCTCTCGGCGGATATCATGCAGGCATTAGATCACGCGACAGGATAAGGCCGTGCCAGACGAATTACAGCACCTCAAGGGAAGGGTGGCAGTTGTCACCGGTGGGTTTTCCGGTATTGGCCTTGCCAGTGCGTTGAGCCTTGCGCGCCAGGGTGCGGCAGTCGCTTTGGGCGCCAGAACGGTAGCTGCTGAACCCCAGCAGCAATTGGCCGACATCGGCGCATCGGTTTATGCAGGGTCGCTGGATGTGCGCGATAGTGCCAGCGTAACGCGGTTTATCAGCGAGACTGAAGCCAATCTTGGCCCGGTCGATATTGTGGTCAATTCCGCCGGAATCAGCACATCCCAGAGTGTTGTGGATCACGACGAACAAACCTGGATCGATGTGATCGACACCAATCTGATCGGATGTTTTCGAATGATGCACGCCTGCCTCCCAGGCATGATCGAGCGGGGCTGGGGCCGTATCGTCAGTATCGGCTCGACCGCTGCACGGACCGCGGTGCCTGGGCACTCAGCCTACTGTGCATCCAAGTCGGGTTTGCTCGGCTTAAACCGGGCAGTGGCTCTTGAAGGCGCCGCCCATGGGGTGAGCGCGACTGTGGTTAGCCCTACCTGGGTGCAGACAGATATGTTCAATGCCAGCTTCAAGGCTAAGGCCGAGAAGAACGGCACAGGTCTGGACGATGAAATCGCCAAGATCATCAGTCAATCGCCCCAGCAGCGGCTGGTACAGCCCAACGAGATTGGCGAACTGGTTGCGTATCTGTGCCGGGACGAAGCCGC
>Ga0209041_1001230_pt1 | contig 16012 bp, 10 predicted proteins | sample SaaInlV_100m_DNA_4_FD_184647 | JGI IMG/M metagenome (GOLD analysis project Ga0209041, IMG submission 184647) | Marine microbial communities from expanding oxygen minimum zones in the Saanich Inlet - SI037_S2LV_100m_DNA (SPAdes) (version 2) | ecosystem: Environmental > Aquatic > Marine >... | reverse complement strand
CAATCGCGCAAATAGGTTCTGCTCTTGGCTCATTCGTCGGACAGGTATTAAAACTTTCTGAGGAACGTGTACGCACCCTTGTCGCCTGCGGTGCAGCAGGTGGAATCGCCGCAACTTTTAACGCACCAATTGCCGGAGCAGTCTTTGCTCTCGAAGTTCTTTTACGGCGTTTTGGCAGTGTTTATTTTGGTGCGGTCGTTATATCCGCGGTGACTGCTGATGTGATAGCGCATTATTTTGAAGGCGATTCACGCACTTTTTTAACTCCGGAATATACTCTACAGAGTCCCTGGGAACTGCTGCTTTACACATTAATGGGTTTTATTGCAGCTTTGGCGGCAGTCGGATTCAGCCGTTTACTTTACTTTTCCGAGGACATCTGGAATTCAATCCGCATACCGGAACCGGTAAAACCTCTTTTAGGTGGAGTACTGCTGGGATTGCTCGGTATCGTTTCTTATCAAATTGACGGATTTCCACGTGTTTTCGGAGTGGGTTACGAAACTATCGAAAACACGTTGTTCAGTCAACTGACGCTTCAGGTTACTTTTGGTTTGCTGTTGCTGAAACTTCTGGCAACAACCCTGACTCTCGGTTCAGGCGGTTCCGGTGGGATTTTCGCACCTTCACTGTTCATGGGCGCAATGCTTGGTGCTTCTTTTGGTCAAATCGCCCACAGCTTATTTCCGGAAATTGTTGCACCTTCTGGCGCATATGCACTTGTTGGCATGGCTGCGTTTTTTGGAGGAGCGGCACATGCGCCCATCACCGCCATTTTAATCCTCTTTGAAATGACAGGTGATTATCAGATAATTCTGCCTTTGATGCTTTCCACAGTTTTAAGCACAATTGTTTCCAGAAACCTCAGCCGTGATTCGATTTACACACTTAAACTAAAAAGACGCGGTGTGGAACTCTCGCAAGATACTCAAGCGATTGATTTGATGCAGGGTGTGACCGCTGAAATCGCGATGAATCGTGACACAGACGCAGTACCTTCCGATATGCCTCTGGTTGAACTGATGAGCACTTTTTCCAGCACCCACTATAACGCGTTACCAGTGGTGCAAAATAAAAACGAACTGCTCGGTTTAATAACCATCAATGAATTGGATCAGGTACGCTGTAAAGGTAGTCTTGAGTCGAAAACCATTGCAGATATTTTGAGCATCAATAATCCGGCCACAATTCTTCCGCATCAACCGGTATGGATGGCCCTGCAGCATCTGGAAGCACAGGGCGAAGGTTGTGTGCCTGTAGTTTCTGAATCCGGTAAAAACATTCTGCACGGTGTTCTACGGAGAATCGACATCATTCGCGCATATAACAAAGCGGTATCTAAAAGGGCACAGGATCAACATCACGATGAAATTCTTAACATTCGGAAACTTAACCAGTCAGGATTGACGGAAGTTACTCTGCACGCGGACTCGCCTAATGTAGGCAAGCGTGTCAAGGAGTTGCATCTAGGCGGAGACGCTTTGATAGTCTCAGTACGCCGTGCGGGAAAACTGCGGATTGTACGTGGTGAAACTATTCTACATGCCGCTGATCATGTCACAATCTTTGCTGAAAAACCGAAATCTGAATTCCTGGAAAATTATCTGAACGGTACTTTGGAAGAAACTGAACTGCCTGGAAAATCTCTTGTCTGTCACCGTGAGGTTGAAATCCCTCCGGAATCCTCTGTAGACGGTAAGAAAATTCGTGAGCTGAATCTACCGGAAGATTGTGTGCTAGTAAAAATTATTCGTAACAGTGAAATAATTCTTCCGCGTGGTAACACTCTCCTGTACGTAGGAGACATAGTTGAAATTTTTGGTATGGAAGAAAAGTTGAAAGAAGCAGAACAGCTTTTGTGCGCTTAAAATCTTAACACCTTACAGGAAGTACTTTTAGAATTGAAATAGTTGAGTAATCCAGTAGAATAAAGAGTGACGTTTTTGATTCCCGCTTATATTTGGAAATTATTTATGTCAGGAGGCTGAAATCTGAACATCGGCGTTTTTCTGCCACTTGACTAGGATTTAATAGTCCGTTCTTTCCAAACTCTCTCTAAGAAAAAATGCAAAATTCCACCGCAAAAATTATCTGGACCAGAACAGATGAAGCACCCATGCTGGCCAGTTATTCTCTTCTTCCCATCATACAGGCATATACTCAAGGCACTGGAATTTCAGTAGAAAGCAGAGATATTTCGCTGGCTGGACGTATACTCTCCAGTTTTCCGGAAAAGCTGAACGAATCCCAACAGGTTCCGGACGAACTTATGGTACTTGGTGAAATGACTCAGGACCCCACAGCGAATATCATTAAACTACCAAATATCAGTGCCTCTGTTCCTCAACTGAAAGTCGCGATTGCAGAACTCCAAGCGCACGGTTTCGAAATTCCGAAATATCCTGAAAGTCCGCAAAGCGAGGCTGAAAAAGAAATCAAACAACGCTATGCCAAAGTTTTGGGCAGCGCGGTTAATCCTGTGCTGCGTGAAGGAAATTCTGACCGCCGTGCCGCAACTGCGGTAAAAAATTATGCTAAAAGACACCCGCACTCAATGGGCGCATGGAGCAAGGATTCAAAGTCTCATGTTTCGACAATGAGCGGTGGTGACTTTTTTGCGAATGAAAAATCAACGACCATTAAACAGGCCACAACTGCAAGCATTGAATTCATCGCAGAGGATGGTGAAATTACTGTTTTAAAAGACAAACTTCCGCTTGAAACAGCAGAGGTGGTTGATGCTACATTTATGAGCAGAAAAGCTCTGGACGATTTTATCGACCACCAAATCGAGGATGCAAAAGCACAGGGGATACTTTTTTCTCTGCACCTGAAAGCGACGATGATGAAAGTCTCGGATCCAAAAATATTTGGACACTGCGTGCAGGTTTTCTATGCACCTGTGCTGGAAAAACATGCCAAAACAATCACAGCTTTAGGAGTAAATTTAAACCACGGTATCGGTGATTTATACGCGAAATTAAAGTCGGATACAAAAATTTCTCAGGAAGAGAAAGCAGAAATTGCAGCAGACATTAAAACACTTTATGCGAACCGTCCGGATTTAGCAATGGTCGATTCTGATCATGGAATTACGAACCTTCATGTTCCAAACTCAGTTATCATTGATGCGTCAATGCCTGCCGCCATCCGGACTTCCGGAAAAATGTGGGGTGCAGACGGTGAACTTCACGACACGAATTTCATAATTCCTGATTCCAGTTACGCACCGCTTTATACTGCTACCATCGAGAATTGTATCGCTCACGGTGCCTTGGATCCCGCAACTATGGGTACTGTGCAGAATGTAGGATTGATGGCCAAAAAAGCGGAAGAATATGGTTCCCATTCTACCACCTTTGAGGCTTCAGGAAATGGGAAAATACGTGTCATGGATGCAGACGGTCAGATAATTCACGAACACAATGTGGAAGAAGGTGATATCTGGCGCTTGTCCAGAGTAAAAGACGCTCCGATCAGAGATTGGGTCAAACTGGCTGTCACACGTGCTGGAGTTACAGGATGGCCGGCTGTATTCTGGTTGGATGAAGAAAGGGCCCACGGACGTGAGTTGATTAAAAAGGTCAATGCATATCTCAAGGAACTTGATACTGACGGTCTGGAACTTCCAATTCTTTCGGTATATGATGCAGCAAAACTTTCCATTGAACGCGCACGCGCCGGAGAAAACACAATTTCCGTAACCGGCAATGTTTTGCGTGATTTTAATACTGATCTTTACCCAATAATTGAACTGGGCACAAGCGCGAAGATGCTGTCCATAGTACCGCTGATGAAAGGTGGTGGTTTGTTTGAAACCGGAGCAGGCGGATCTGCGCCAAAACATGTTCAGCAGTTCGTAAAAGAAGCACATTTACGCTGGGATTCCCTGGGTGAATTTCTGGCGTTGGCAGAGTCACTGAATCATCTTGCCCGTACAACAGACAATCCCAAAGCCGCTGTTTTAGCAAAAACCCTCAATCAGGCGAACGAAGAGTTTTTAACGCACAACAAATCGCCGTCACGTAAGGTTCATGAACTGGATAATCGAGGGAGTCACTTTTACCTCGCCCTGTACTGGGCGCAGGCTCTAGCAGCTCAAACAGAAGACTCTGTGCTTCAGCAGCGTTTCTCCGGACTGGCAAAAACGCTTAGTGAAAACGAAGCAGGAATTGTTGATGAATTGAATGCAGCTCAAGGCAATGGGCTTGATTTGGGAGGTTACTATCATCCTGATGAAACAAAAGTCACTGCCGCCATGAGACCCAGCGCAACTCTGAATGCCGCAATTTCCGCATTTAGTGGTTGAGCAAAATTATGATGGAGCAGCCTGCTGAGGCTCCATTTTTATCCTTAAACTGCAAAACTCACCTTTGAATTTCGCAGGAGAAGTTTACAAACCAACTGATAATCTTATTAATACTAATTCGATAAAAAAGGAGATCTTATGAAAACTGTAAAAGTTGCTGTTACCGGTGCTGCCGGACAAATAGGATATGCAATGCTCTTCAGGCTCGCATCAGGAAGTGTTTTTGGACCGGACACTGCGGTTGAACTGCAGTTGCTCGAATTGGAACACGCTCTGCCGGCGCTGGAAGGTGTCAAAATGGAACTCGATGATTGCGCTTTTCCTTTACTGAATAAGATCGTCACCACTTCAGATCCAAATGTTGCTTTCAAGGATATTGACTGGGGACTGCTGGTAGGTTCTGTACCAAGAAAAGACGGCATGGAGCGTAATGATCTGCTCCGTGTAAACGGTGGAATTTTCGTTGGACAGGGCAAGGCTATCAACGACAACGCAGGAGACAACGCACGAATTGTGGTGGTCGGAAATCCCTGCAATACAAACTGCCTGATTGCGATGAATAATGCGCCACGGATTTCACGTGACCGCTGGTTCGCGATGACTGCTCTCGATGAAAACCGAGCCAAAAGTCAGTTAGCCGCAAAAGCCGGAACTGCTGTTCGTGACGTTAGCAATCTGACAATCTGGGGCAATCACAGTGCTACACAATATCCGGATTTCTATAATGCAAAAATTAACGGCAAAGCTGCTCCGGAAGTCATCAATGACGAAGAGTGGCTGCAGGGCGAATTCATCAAAACTGTCCAGCAACGTGGATCCGCAATTATTAAAGCCCGCGGTGCTTCATCAGCTGCATCCGCCGCAAACGCCGCGCTGGATACTGTCACAAGAATCAATGCTCCAACTCCGGAAGGTGACTGGTTCAGCACAGCAATTCCGAGTGACGGCAGTTATGGGATTCCGGAAGGTCTGATTTTCAGTTTCCCGCTGCGTAGCAAAGGTGACGGTGATTACGAAATTGTTCAGGGTCTGGAACTGAATGATTTTTCAAAGGAAAAAATTCAGGCTACAAGTTCAGAACTAGAAATGGAACGTGACGCTGTTAAGGAAATGCTGAGTTAAATAAAGGAAACAATGAAAATACATGAATATCAGGCCAAGCAAATTTTAGCAAAATATGGAGTACCGGTTCCGCGTGGAAGTGTGGCTTACTCAGTGGATGAGGCAACGCAGGTTGCAGATGATTTAGCATCAGAAGTTTGTGTTGTTAAAGCTCAAATCCATGCCGGTGGACGCGGAAAAGGCGGCGGAGTCAAAGTTTCAAAAGGTAAGGCTGCCATCAAGGAAAGTGCTGAGGCTATTCTCGGAATGCAGTTGGTAACTCACCAGACTGGACCGCAGGGTCAGAAGGTAAAACAACTGCTTGTCGAAGAAGGTATGGACATCCAGAAAGAACTTTATTGCTCCGTGCTCGTAGATCGCGGAAGGCAGTGTGTCGTTTTACTGGCTTCCACAGAAGGTGGAATGGACATTGAGGAAGTCGCAGAGAAAACTCCGGAAAAAATCCTCAAAATATTCGTAGATCCTGCAATCGGTCTACGTCCATATCAAGCCAATGAATTAGCTTTCGGTTTAAAAATTGATGAAATCAATCCTAAACTGATACGCCCTGCGGCGGCGGTTTTCATGTCGCTTTATGAAACGTTTATGCAGGAAGACTGCTCTCTGCTTGAAATCAATCCGTTGGTTTTGACCGGAGACGGTCGTGTAATCGCGCTGGACGCAAAGCTGGCATTTGATGATAACGCCATGTACCGACACAAGGACAATCTTGCCTTGAGAGATAAAGATGAGGAAGATCCGCTGGAAGTAGAAGCAAGTGAAGCTGATCTCAACTACATCAAGTTGGATGGCAGTATCGGCTGTATGGTAAACGGCGCTGGACTGGCGATGGGAACAATGGATATTATCAAATCCTATGGCGGAGATCCCGCTAATTTTCTTGATGTTGGTGGAGCTGCCAATCAGGAAAATGTAGAAAAAGCGTTCCGGCTAATCACCAAAGACCCAAATGTGAAGTGCATTCTGATCAATATATTCGGCGGAATTGTACGTTGTGATATGGTTGCGGCGGGAGTAATTGCTGCTTTCAAAAACGTAAATCTGCAAATTCCGGTAGTGGTACGTCTGGAAGGCACAAATTCCGAAGAAGCGCACCAGTTAGTAAAGGAATCCGGATTAACGGATAGTTTGCTGATGGCAGACGGAATCCGCGATGCAGCAGAAAAAGCTGTTGCTGCCGCAAGTTAAGCAGAGTGGTGATTTTTACCGAAATTTTTCCAGTAATTTTGTAGCTGAAGTTTTAGGGATTCTGGAACAAGTGTCAGCACAAGTAAAAACAATTGCACTGTTCCGGCAATAAGAGTAGAATGTGAACTCTGATTTTTCCAGTGAATTCTTACACTGTTTATGGGGGTGTCATGGAATTCGATTACAAGTGGAAATATTGGGAAGCAAGTCGTGGGTGATGATCGGGGTCACGTTAAAACGATCATCAAAATGTTAGCTGCAAACAACGCTGACTACGCTCCTGCTCAAGTCGCACTAGCGGCTTAATTGAAGTAGGCGTTTTTCGTTAGGTTCGCCTGAGACGTAACGCGAAATGTTATCTAAGTCAGGCTGGCTGTTGGATTCCTCCGTAACAACAGTAAGATTTAAGGAGGTGTTTCAGTTTGAGGAGGTTGGTCGCCGACATAACTGACGAAAATGAAAAATTCCAACTAAACTTGTAGATGCCCAAATGGAAACTTAGTAAGACGGGGGTTCGACTCCCCCCACCTCCACCATTCACCTAATTTAACAGAACCTCATTATTACTAATTTTATATAATAATATCAAGAGTTTTTGTTATTCTTTAGGGACTATAAACTTCATTTGGCTTCACCCGAATTCACTCGTTTTTTGGGGCTGATGGACGAGGTAGAAGATAAAACTACTCTGTCTGTCTGATAATTGTACTTGATTCATACATAATCTATTAATTGATTTTATATATATTCAATCATATAGATAAAATTTTCAAGTTTCAAGCTTTTGATTAAATATATATTTATTCATAATTAAGAATCCTGCCCCACATGCGCTCCTTTAAGTTTCCACTCAGAAACCAAAAACAATATACTTATATTCATAAACAATTTATACTCCAATGTATGAATCATTCCTTATTTTAACTGTATATATTCTTTCCCTCATCAATTAATAATTTTTGATTAAAACTTAACGCTTGTGAATATTGAAAAAAAGACTTTCATTCCACTTGTTAACTACCACTCTCTCGATAACTTCTGATGAAATAGTAGGAGCGTTTGAAATAGCTACCATTCATAATGGGCATCCGAGTTATTTTTTAAGTGGTTGGGAAGAGGTAATTAATTAACTCTGACCCCATTTACATATAAGTTCTCTCACTCTGAAGAATTAGTGGAGGTTAGTCACAGGAAACGGTGTTGGTCTTTGGGCAAAACCTTCCGACGGTACAGAGCTATATTAGCTCAGCTTCAAACGTGACCAGAAACTAAGTACTGCGATTGTTCCTGTGGCAATCATTGGAGGTATACTCAACGGGAGACCACGAAATACTGACAAAGAAATTATGACAGCACACATCGCAGAGAAACCGATAGCAGCACCCAAAAGAATTTCCTTTTGAGTATCAACTTTTTCAACGTTTCTGGATTGAAATGCAATACACACAACCATAAATAGCATACCAGACATAACGTACCGATGAGTTATTCCTATTTCCAAAGCTAACCCTTCGGCACTAGGGTACGACTGTAAAACAAAAAACTCTGGAACAGCAACAAAAGCAATCAAAAAAATTAGCGGAACTGTTGCTGCTATAGACATCATTATTTTATATGGCATATAAACTCCTTAATAATTGTTGAGATTGTTGTTTTACACACAACTTTTTTTGCATCTTACTCGTATTTTATAAATTGTCAACAATTATATACTCTTTGTGTAGAGTTGTAATTTACAAGAATTAGGGATTTTACTTGGAGAGTGTCTGACTGTGTAGGTCTTCAGATGATAGCTGCAGGTTCATCATAATCTTGCAGGGGAAGGCCCATTGGCCCTACGGCACTAAATTGGAGGTAGGGTGATAAAAAACCACCATTTTTTTACCACAATCGCCATTTTCAGGCAATTTTCTTCAACGCGTTCCCCATTGAGAATTGCCGTTCTCCGATGAATTTCTCTAAATAGTTCTAAATGGCTTGCTTTTGTGGCTTGAAATTCCTAACCTTTAGCCTTCTTGAAATTCCTATCCTTTAGGAAATACTTATTACCAACAAGGGGAAAACGTAATGAAACTACTAAAACTAGCCTTTATCGGTGGCGTGATGAGCTTGACTGCATTGAGCGTTTCAGCCGAAACATTTCGCTGGGCATCGAATACCGATCCGCAAACAATGGACCCACATGCAGTAAACTCTGCTCCCGTTCTTTCGTTTCTAAACAATATCTATGAAGGCCTTGTACGTCGGAATCAGGATATGTCCATTGAAGGCTCGCTCGCTCAATCTTGGCAACCTCTAACCGGCGAAAATGGGTGGCGTTTCAACCTGCGCCAAGGTGTGACTTTCCAGGACGGATCTCCCTTCAATTCAGAGGACGTCATGTTTTCCTATGAGCGCGCATCGAGCGAAGCCGCCGATGTGAGATCATGGTTTGCACCAGTGAAAGAGGTTCGAGTGGTTGATGATTACACCATTGATTTTGTCACTAATGCTCCAAACCCATTATTTCCAGATTCTATTGCTAACTTTATGATTCTCGACAAAGGTTGGGCCGAAGCGAATGGCGCAGAACTGCCGGCTCGCGACGCTGAAAACTTTGCCACCATGAACGTGAATGGCACAGGCCCGTTTAAAGTCGTCAGCCGCGATCCCGGAATCAAAACTGTTTTGGAGCCTAATGCCGGATGGTGGGGAGCAGCTGAGCACAATATTACCGAAGCAATATTCACTCCAATTGGCAACGCAACCACTGGCCTTGCTGCATTGTTGTCAGGCGAGATTGATTTTATACAGCCAATTCCTTTACAGGACGTTGCGCAGGTTGAGGGCCGTAACGGGTTTAAAGTTCTCGAGGGCGAAGAAACCCGAGTGATCATGTTTGGTTTTGGGCATGAACACGAAGAGCTGCTTTATTCGTCTGACGTCACTGGGTCAAACCCGTTTCAGGACGCTCGCGTACGTCAAGCGGCCGCTCATGCAATCGATATAGATTCCATTGACAGGGTGCTTTTTAGGGGCAAGATCGACGGCGCCTCACAATTGGTTCCAGCAGGAATATCAGGCTATTCAGAAGCCAATTCAGCTCGCCCAGCATATGATCCGGACCTTGCTAAGACCCTTTTAGCCGAGGCCGGTTATCCAAATGGGTTTAGCTTTGGCCTGAAGTGCCCAAATGATCGCTACATCAATGATGAGGCACTGTGTCGTGCGGCAGCGTCGATGTTTGCGGCTGTTGGTTTGAATGCTGAACTGAGCACGGGTCCAGTTCGTGATTACTGGTCACAGCTGCGTAAAGATGCATTCGATATGTATCTTCTAGGCTGGTCACCTGGCACTTTTGACATGGAGCATCCGATCCGTTTCCTATTGTCGACACCAAATTCTGAAAAGAAATTGGGGTCATGGAACTTTGGTGGGTATTCGAACCAACGCGTTGATGCGCTGCTACCCGGCATCCAGCAGGAGATAGATCCAGCGGCACGCCAAGCTATTGTTGATGAGGTCGTTGCCATCACTCAGGCAGAGGTCGCGTATATTCCGCTTTATACCCAACCGCTTATTTGGGCCGCCAAGGAAAATATTGATCTGACACAGCGAGCTGACAACTTCTTCATGTTACGTTGGGTTAGGGTAAACTGATCCGAAGTTAGGGGCAAAGGGCGATGGTTTATTTTATCTTGAAGCGGATGGTTCAATCCGTCTTTGTGATGCTGGCCGTTGCCTTTTTAGCCTTTTCCTTGTTCCGGTTCGTTGGGGATCCGATCACGCAAATGACAGGGGTTGAAACCTCGGTTGCAGATCAGGAACGCCTACGTGAAGAACTGGGCTTGAACGACCCGTTCGTCTACCAATATATACGTTTTACAGGCGATATGTTGCAGGGTGATTTTGGCTTTTCTTATCGCACCCACCAACCCGTAGCAGATATGATCGCCGACCGTGTTCCTGCAACGTTGGAACTGGGCATCGTAGCCTTGATAATTTCTCTTTTGATCGGGGTTCCTGCGGGCGTCTATACAGCGTTAAAACCACGCGGCGTTTGGACCCAAACCATTTTGATGACCACCCTTGTTGGCGTGTCGATCCCAACGTTTGTGATAGGCATCATGTTGATATTTTTATTTGGAGTCCAACTGGGCTGGCTGCCCACGTTCGGCCGCGGTGGCACCGTGCAAATTGGCGCCTGGGAAAGTTCATTGTTCACCATCAATGGATGGCGTGCGCTGCTCTTACCTGCAACTACACTTGGGGTATACCAGCTGACCCTCACGATGCGTCTGGTGCGTGCCGAAATGATGGAGGTCATGCGGTCCGACTACATCCGCTTTGCCATGGCGCGTGGTGTGCCTATGAGGCAACTGCATTACAGACACGCATTGGTGAACACAATGGTACCTGTAATTACGATTATCGGGTTGCAATTTGGCGGTGTCATCGCGTTTTCCATCGTCACTGAAAGCGTTTTCCAATGGCCTGGTATGGGGTTATTGTTTCTAGAATCGATCCGCTTCGTCGATATCCCTGTGATGGGCGTCTACCTTGTGGTGATTGCGTTTTTCTTTGTGCTGGTGAACCTTGTAGTTGACTTGCTTTACTTTACCATCGACCCCCGCCTAAGACTTAAGGCCGTGGCATGATTGCGTTTTTGAAGAGGCACGAAGGTCTGTGGCTGTTCGTTCATTCCCCGGCGGCGATTGTGGCAGCAATGGTTGCTACACTCATCATTTTAGGTGCGGTATTCGCATCTTGGATCGCACTGGTGAACCCCTATGACCTGGCATCGTTTAGCCTATTTGACGGGTTATTACCCCCTGCGTGGGAAGACGGGGCAAACCCGAAATACCTGTTAGGCACCGACGATCAAGGTCGTGATATGATCTCAGCAATCCTTTACGGAGCGAGGCTGTCACTGGTCATTGGCCTGTCGGCTTTAACGATTGCCGCCGTTCTAGGCGTAGGTCTTGGTCTTGCCGCTGGATATTTTGGCGGGCGATTTGATGCCGTCGTGATGCGTATCGCCGATGTGCAACTGGCACTGCCCGCGATCCTAACAGCACTGCTGATTGACGGGATTGCACGAGGCATTCTCCCGGCTGCCATTCAACAAGATTTCCGCGTTGCAGTTTTGACCCTAGCCATTGCGCTGTCGCTTTGGGTGAACTTCGCCCGTACAGCGCGCGCCACGACCTTCGTCCAGATGAATAAAGAATACGTGCAGGCTGCAATCATGATGGGACAACGCCCATCTCGGATAATGTTTGTGCATATCCTGCCCAACATCCTTGGCCCACTTTTAGTGATCATGACGGTCGATCTGGCCACTGCCATTCTGCTCGAGGCAACCTTATCCTTCCTCGGCATCGGCCTGCCCGCCGACAGCCCCAGCCTTGGCACGCTAATTCGCATTGGCATGCAATTCCTGCTGTCAGGTGAATGGTGGATTTTGTGGATTCCCACGTTGTTCCTCATCGCCTTGGTTGTGTCCATCAACATCCTTGGCGATTTCCTACGTGATATCTTCAACCCAAGGCTGCGCTAGATGCTGACGATCAAAGACCTTACCGTAAAGTTCCCGTCCCGTTTTGGAGATTTCACTGCCATCAAAGACGTGAATATGACAATAAAACCGGGTGAAATACACGGGTTAGTTGGCGAAAGCGGGGCTGGAAAATCTACCGTGGGTGCCGCTGTGATCGGTCTGCTTCAAGCGCCCGGCTATGTATCAAGCGGAACGTTAACACTGGGCGACACCGACCTACGGAGGCTGACATTCGCGCAAGCCCATGAGATCCGCGGCAACCGTATCTCAATGATTTTTCAAGATCCCCAAACCAGTTTGAACCCGTTGATGACGATTGAGGATCAACTGGTAGAGACCATTCAGGCCCATTCAGACGCTAGCAAAACCGCAGCCCGCAAACGCGCCGTGAATTTACTCGAAGACATCGGAATTAAAAACGCTTCCCAACGGATAAAAGCCTACCCACATCAATTTTCCGGCGGCATGTGCCAACGGGTTGTCATTGCATTAGCCATCTGTACCGATCCCGAAATGATCATTGCAGATGAACCCACAACAGCATTAGATGTTGCGGTGCAATCGCAGGTCCTAGACCTGATCCAGCAGTTAGCCAAGGAACGGCAGATCGCGTTTATGTTGATCACCCACGATATTGGCGTGATAGCCCAAGTGGCTGACCGCGTGACGGTCATGCGTAAGGGCCGTGTGATGGAAACAGGTGACACAGCGCAGGTCTTAGGCGCCCCAAAACATCCCTATACGCGCGCGCTGATGGATGCTGTGCCTCCATTGGATCGAAAGATTGATCGCTTCCACGTTCCCGAGGCAGACGACACTGCCGGCACACAGGGTGATACGGCGGAGCGCTGGCTGCTTGAGGGACAACACCACGGTCTCACAGGGCTTACCCTGGAGAACCTAACAGTGAAGTTTGCAGGGCCGCGCACATCCTTGTTTCGCAAGCCATCCTTATATGTCGCGCTGGAAGATGTGGCGCTGAATATTAGACCCGGTTCTATAATGGGGTTGGTAGGTGAGAGCGGGTCCGGAAAATCAACATTGGCAAAAGCTATCACTGGCCTTGTGACACCCACACATGGGACGATGACCTTGGGCTACACTGCCCTTCCATTCAGAAAATCTCGAAGTCGACACCATCCGTCAAGGCAGCAGATTCAAATGGTGTTCCAAGACCCATACTCAAGTTTAAATCCCCGTCACCGTATAGTGGATATCCTGACCGAACCATTATGGTTCTACGGTTTCGTCAAAGACCCAGCCGAGCGCAAAAACTTGGCGGCCTCCATGCTATCACTCGTGGGTATGCAGCCCGACGCAATCACCAAATATCCGCACCAGTTCTCGGGCGGTCAGCGTCAACGCATTGCGGTGGCCCGGGCGTTACTCGCGCGCCCACGTTTCCTGATCTGCGACGAGCCAACGTCGGCGCTGGATGTGTCCATCCAAGCTGAAATCTTGAATTTGCTCAAGGAGCTACAGGTGAGGTTTGGACTAACCATCCTCTTCATTAGCCACAATCTTGCTGTGGTGCGTCAAATGGCCGATGACACAGCCGTTTTGCGCAATGGCAAGATCGAGGAAGTCAACACCACAGAGGCAGTCTATGAGAGTCCCCAAGCCGAATATACAAAATCACTCCTGGCACAAACGCCGATGATGCCAAAGCCTTGGAATCCTTAAATCCATGATTAAATTATACGGATACGACACCATCAATACCTTAAAAGTGCTGATGTTCTTGTCTGAAACTGGACTAGATTATGAATTTGAACCCATCAATATTCGCGCTGGAGAGCAACACTCCGCCGAATTTCGCGCCATAAACCCAGCTGGAAAGGTCCCTGTGATTTGGGATGGTGATATGCACCATACAGAATCCAATTCGATCCTACTTAGCTTGGCCCACAAAACGGGCTGGGGGCTGATGGAGGACCCTTCGTTGCAGGAACAATTGATCGCTTGGCTCTTCTATCAGGCATCGACTCAAGGGCCATATTTCGGACAGATCGAATATTGGTCTAGACTGGCAAAGGCGCCCAATTCAGACGCGCTGGTCCAATACAAAGCCACCGCAAGTCGCTCGATTGAATATCTAAATGAACAGTTGAACTCGAAAAAATATATCTGTGGGGATACATATAGCATTGCCGACATCGCGCTGTTCCCTTGGCTGCGTATACATAAACATCTTGGATTATCCATTGAACACGCCGAAAACTTATCGCGTTGGTGCGACTGTATTTTGGAAAGACCAGCTACCCAAAATTCTCTAACTTTTTTTAATGACATTCCATCCCAGAAATGAATGTTTTCAGGCTAATGAGAACACGCATCAGATTGTTGGCACCGCCCAAATCTATGCGCTTAATCATTGACGCCACCCGGCGAGAGCAGCGGCACAGCCAATGCAGATTGGGGAGATGTCTATTACTGTCAGATGACTAATTGGGTCAAAATAAGTCTCATTGGTACAAAGAACAGCAAATCTCTGCCAAACGGTTTTTGGAGATTTTTTCAGGAAGCCCTAAATATTCTGAAGACCTTTTAAGGCTCAGCCTTCCGGAGCATTAAGCAAGAGAAGGCAAAGTCTCTAATGAAAAACAAATTAGCAAGATTTAATAAAGATAAATAATGTTCAGATTACTCAAAATCATGCCAGGTGGCGGCCGATGAATGTTCAGTCTATTTGCTAACCTTGTAGCCTGCTTGCTGTAGCATATCTAAGGTATTCCAAAAAGTAATGATCCTTGCCGTTTTGAAACCACTACCATAATTAAAGTCCATACCTTCAAATTTTACTGTCGTTCCTACAACATCAAATTTTAAGTATTTTGATTTTGCTACAACATCCGCTTTCCACCTCCAGTGAAGAGCCAATTTGTCCGGTGGAAAACCTGATGTTACAAAATCAATAATCTCAACATCTATATTATCCACAGATTGAAAGAGATCTTCCCAATACATTCGCACCTCATCCTTACCCTTAAATTTGAAGCCACCTGGAATTTCTCGAACAACATCGTCAGTGAATTGATCCATTATCCAATTCACGTCCTCTTCCTCAAGGGCTCTTTCAAAATCATCTAGTTGGCCCTGGATCATAAAATTAGGTACGGAACATCCAGCAAATAAAAACACAATCATAAGAAGTTTAATTTTACTCATTTTTACCTTTCATTATATTTTATTTAAACGTGCTGTGAATAATCTCACAGTAATAAATTAAGAGGATCAAATATTTAATTATTACATAGTGATATCAAAGCATATGAGAAACAGAATGGTAGAATCACCAAAAGGCCACCTAATCAATAATGAAGTGATTATATAGATGGATCAAAATAAAACAAGTGAATATTTTCTCTTTTTTCAGCTAATATTCCAAAGTATTAAGGATTAGGATGTAGATCTTATTTATAATAGCCTATATAACTTTCAGATCGTCGTTTAAGTGCTGTCAAAGATAAAATTAGAACAAGTGCTACTATAAAAAAATAATCCCTTCAGCGACACTATGGGGCTATTTATAGAGGTATTTTTAACTACTAAACTGAACCAGATTGTTCAAAACCAACATTTCTATTTACCCAAAGGCTTATCCCATAATTATCAATGCTGCCGACATCATCTGGGAAGAGTTCAAGTTGTTTTCTGGATGTGAATAGTTCGAGTTTTTTTACCGAGTTCATCTTTATCTTACTATTGATTTCAGCAGTTTGAATTGAAATTTTTAGTGAAGGTACAAATTTTAACAAAACTCAGCTGCATTTTGGAGCACAGCCAAATGATATTTTGAGCATGAAGATCAATATTAATAGGAATCTCAAACAGTTTCTCCTATGTGAACAAAG
>Ga0209041_1001147_pt1 | contig 16626 bp, 16 predicted proteins | sample SaaInlV_100m_DNA_4_FD_184647 | JGI IMG/M metagenome (GOLD analysis project Ga0209041, IMG submission 184647) | Marine microbial communities from expanding oxygen minimum zones in the Saanich Inlet - SI037_S2LV_100m_DNA (SPAdes) (version 2) | ecosystem: Environmental > Aquatic > Marine >... | reverse complement strand
TAACCATCTGACTCTTGAATACCATTTTCCTTTTCGTATCTTTAAAGTAGCCATTTTATTCTCCTAACAGAAAACCCCCAACAGGATGACTTCCGCCGACATGGGCGGTGGGGCATTACTGCTGACCACATCACTATTGGGGGAATTGTATTTAGGTAGGATAATCATGTCGTTTAAGTATAAGAAACATAATAAATATGAATGGGAAATCCATGTATTTAAAAGAGTTTTCATTTTACTATTCGTCTACTAACAACTACCCTATATGGTATTCTATTAGATACCCTACTTAAATAGGGGGTAACGATAAAAAGCACACTTTCTGTTATAATTCCCATAAATCTATATATTACTTAACTTATGGTATTTTTCACAATTATTAACTCCATACTTAGATAGGGGCTTAATTAGAATAAGGGTATACTTAAATAGGGGGATACCCCCCGTTAAGGGTATACTTTTATAGGGTGGTTTATGACTTTCTACCACACTTACCTTTCTTCCATTGTGTTTTTACACCGACCATTTGTTTTTTTGGCTTTGGGATATCGTGTTTCCAATTTTTCTCTGGGTAATTCCGCCACCTCTCTTGAATGAATGGCAACATCGCACAGACAAGTATTTTGTAAGTAGACCTGTCACCTCTACACATTCCACCTCTATTAACCTGTCTAATAAAACCCACTTTAATTAATTGATTTCTTGCCTTGAGGTAAGTACTGGAACAAGTTCCATACATTCCATTGAACTGGGATTCAGTGAAGGAGATGTCACCATTATTTGTATACCTTTTTTTGTTCCCTTTCCCAGTCCATAGGAGGTCAGTTAGAAAACAATGGAGCAGTTCCCTTGCCGTTGGAGTAAGAGATTGATATGCCTTTGAGAACCAAACCTCATTTGGATAATAGAATCCACCCTTATGTATATTCTTCACAATTGCACTCCGTCCTCATTTGTAATGTCCATATAGGGTAAGGTATAGGATACAAATTCGCCCTTATCAGCCGTTTCTTGTACACATTGACCCGTTATATTGCCTAATCCCAAAATAGCAAGTCTTGGGCATGAATATGTTATTTGAAAAACCCATAATGGAACGTTTATTCCATAAAGAACCAACTTGGTGTTTTTCCTTTTCTTGAGTTTTCGTGCAACTCGATGGTCATTGGTTTGAATCCTATAAACAGGAAACCGTTTGGTCTCTTGCCAAAGGTAGGTGGTATATCGTTTCATCCCATTATCCATTTATCTACCCATTCCTTCCGCATCATTCTTTTGCCACCGCTTTTGACAGTCTTTAACTGTCCATTAGATATATATCGGTTGATGGTCGAACGGGATAATCCTGTCAATCGGGTTACGTCTGAGATTGAAAACCACACTTGGTTTAATGGGTTATCTAATTTCTTTTCAATGCGGTCTAATTGCTCTTTTGTTGTGTCTTGCATATAATTTCTCAATTGTTACTAAGAAACTATATCATACGAAAAAGAGACCCAATGAGCTGGGGGATTTATCCCCTAAAATTGGGGATTTATTCGGTTTTATCTCCGACGAGAATATAGGTTATTTTTTTAAATAAGTTACGATGGTTGACCTTTCCCAATTTGGATATTTTTCTTCAAGCAGGTCAATAGCTTTCGACCGTGTATAGCCCTTATTTTCCCTATAGTTGTAATAATCTTTATATAATTGCTCCCGCAATTTTGCTATTTTAGGGTCTTTTGGTCGACCACCTTTATTTTTTGCGGGTTTAGTAGTATTCTGTTCTGAGGGATTATTATTTATTTCTTGGATTTGATGCTCATATTTAAATGATTTAAACCCAATAAGTCTCTCAGGAATAGAAAGGTTTTGTGTTATCAAGAAGTCTTTCGTTCTTAAGAGATATTCATCTTCAATCCATTTAATATATTTTAGTCGAATTGTATCATCTTTATTCTCAAGGTCATTAATTAGCTCATCTCTTAAGGCGAAGGCAAAATCAATTACTTCTTCTTCATGTTTAACATATTGATTTAACTCACAAAATTGTTGTATTTTAAAATCACTCCCATTCTCATGAGAATATTCTTTTTCAGTCACTGGATCGTATGTGGATTCTTTCATTACACCCCCCTATAGGCGTATAGAATTTTCTTTAATATGCGACTTTCCCTCTCCTCACAAAATGTTGAAAAGAAAGTCCTATCTATTAATGGCAATACGATTAATAATATCTTTTTCATTTTACCAAAATCCCTCACTTGGCAATCTGAAATTGACGGGAATAGACATCCAAACCCCAACCTTCTTATTTCCTTTGCGTGCAGGTCTAAACTTTACCTTTTCAATGGCTTTTATAGCAGCCTCATCTAATCCTGAATCAGGAATACCCCTAAGAATGGCTGTTTCTGTTACACGACCTTTTTCATTTACAAAAACCTGAACCACAACTGTTCCTTCAAATCCATCTTCTTGGGCAATTTCGGGGTATTTTGGTCTAATTGGCGACAGTGGGACGGGCGGATCATCATAGGGAATAAATTTTATTCGAGGTTCTTTTTCTTTAATTTCTTTTTCAGGAATAATTTTTGAAGGATTCATTGAAGATTGCAAAGATTCTAAATCTTTTTCTAATTGATGAATCTCATCTTCTATTTTCTTTTCTTCATTAGAAAACAAATTATCTATACCAAATATATTTTCTAATTGATTTTTAAAAGAAGGATAAGTAATCATCATTATACTATCAGTCTTTATATCAATTACTCCATACTTACTTTTTAGTTTTATTCCTTCTTTGTTTAGAGAGATAAGTTCTCCAGTCATCATCTGACCATCTGTGGTTAGAACTCCATACTCTTGAGCAAAGAGTGGAAAGACAAATAATATGATCCAGAGGCGTTTCATACAAGAAATTACACAGAAATCACGAATCAATGCGGGTGTCTCTTTTATAAACAAAAAAGCCCCCGTGAGGAGCTATTTGAGCCAGAGGCGTTTCATTTGGATAGCATTGGGTGAACTATTTTTTCCTCATTTCTATATACACTTTTTTTATCATTATGAAAGAGCCTATGCTAATTGATATAAAAATCCAAGCCGATAATAGATGAGACCAATCCTCATTATTAAAGGCATAAATTATTCTGTTTAATGTAGCAAATCCAGATGCTATGCCAAGTACTAAATACCCAATTATTTTTACTATAACCATTTGCATTCCTTTATTTGAGCCGTAGGCGTTTCATTTAGTTATATACTATCCCTTTGGGTGGTTAACTTTTATTCAAATGATGTATCTTTAGTCAAGTTGTAGATACTATCCGCTAATGATTCAGTTTTTTCATAAATGAGAGTATGCACATCTTTAAGTGCTTGGTTATAATAAAGCCCCCCAACATTTTCTGTAAAAAAATCAGTTAAAAATTCAGCGTCTAAATTACCTATTTCTTGGTCAAGATTTTCTTGAAACCATTCTTGAAGGTCTTGAATAATTTTATCTTTATTTTTTCTCGATATGTTTATCATAATAGTACCTTATAAAATCATAACTGGTATGTGAAAATTATAGATGTTCCATTCACATTCGTGGGGTTCTTGCTTAAATCCTTTGGGTGGAATGTAAGAAGAAATGCAGGGGAAACAAAAAAGCCCCCGTTAGGAGGCTATTTGACCCAGAGGCGTTTCATTTCAGACTCTTGCTTAAATCCTTTGGATGAGGGTTATTTCAATGGTTCTTCAACTAAATATTTGTATCCTATAGGATTCATAATCTTATTCATCCTCTCTATCAACAATTCTTTTGATTCAATCAGTATCCATTTATTAATAGTGCCCACGGGATAGCCTCCAAAAGTAGGTTTAATAGTAATGGTAATTACTCCAATTTCAAGTTCTTTGAATCCTAATGTTACATATGTGGGGAAAACACCAGTTAAAGTCAAATTTCCCAAGGTTAGTTCACTATCAGAAGTCGCAAGAAGTGGCTCTAATGATGTTATGTCAAGAGCTATCGCAGATTCTTCAAGAGCAGACGCAACTTTGCCACTACTATTTTGGTTTTGTTTATCAATCTTGTATTGAATAGTTAAATCAAAATCAATTTTATTTACAAATTTTGGTGGCACAGGTATCTTTTCACCTGTTATGGGATGATTAATAACGCTTGCACACCCAATCCAAAATACTAACGATAGTATTAGTAATATTTTCTTCATTTCATTCTTCTTTATTTGAGCCAGAGGCGTTTCATTTAAATATTTATCTTACCATAATAAAGACAGTTCTACTTTTTGAAGCACCTACCGCCCCAAATACTGCACTACCACCTTTTTCAGTTGAGTCATAAAATATATTATTAATCTCCCAACCTTCTTCATATAGCTTTTTTAACGATGTTGCATATGGTAAACTTTTTGGAGTTTTACCCAATTTATTCATTTTTTCATTTGCGGGAATCATAATAGCATTTTCATCAAAATTTCCAGTTTGACTATTATGCATTACAAATGCCTTAACTTCTTTATTATCTTGAGCAAAAAGAACTCCGATGAACATTAATGCGATTAGCAATGTTTTCATTTTATTCTCCTTTATTTAATCCAAAGCCGTTTCATACAGGAAATTACACAGAAATTACCCAACAATGTGGGTGTCTCTTTTATAAACAAAAAAGCCCTCTTTATAGATCACACGGTATATATATACCCCCTATCGTTATATGCGGGAAGTGAGGTCAATGAGGGGTTGTGTCCCGTAAAAGGGTGAATAGAAAGTCCTATGTATTATTGAATTAAAGTCCCATTTAAAATTGACAGTATTCATTCATTCCCTATTAATGACATGATTTGGCACTGGATTAGTCTATTTTAACCCTTTTGATGCTTTCTACTGTTAAAAAATAAATATAGTTGTTTTGTGCATTATTGTGCCCTGCTTCTTCTCCACAATTCATTACTTCTTCTGTCCATTTTCGCACCAAAAAGTCGGTTCACCTATTTCTTTATTTGAGCCAGAGGTGTTTCATACTACCAATTACAGATAATTACCCAATAATGTGTGTGTCTCTTTCATAAACAAAAAACCTGCGTGTGTAAAGAACTAACGCATATAGGCGGATACGGGTGGATATATGCGGGAAGTGGGGGTACCCCATGGGGGTGTCCCGTACAGTGTCCCGTAAAATGGTGTCCCGTTTTGACGGTCGAATGGCATTGATTGAATCTATATGATAAAACAAAAGCCCCTCAATAAAGAAGGGCTTCATGTCAGTCAGAAGTGGTTTCTGACGAGTCGGGGTGAGAGGATTCGAACCTCCGACCTCCTGCTCCCAAAGCAGGCGCGCTAACCGGGCTACGCTACACCCCGAATTTCTTTTATCTTGATACTTTAAAACTTTTCTTGGGTGAGTGATGGGACTTGAACCCACGGCCTCCTGGGCCACAACCAGGTGCTCTAACCAGCTGAGCTACACCCACCATTCATATTCAATTAAACATGTTCAATTGAAGCCGGGGAAATTAGGTGAATTGTTATGACTTACAAAAAAGAATTTACGGGAACTTTTACTAATCATTTTCTATTCAACATGATAGTTTTAGGACGGAATTATTGTAATTTTTCATATGCGCCTTCTCACCAGATACATCCTCAAGCAGTTATTTCTGCCATTTTTCTTTTCATTATTAATTATTGTATTTATTTTATTTACCCAATTTCTCCTCAGAGCTATTGATCGATTTTTAGGTAAAGGGCTCGATTTGGGCACCATTTTTGAATATCTATTTCTAAATCTGGGGTGGATCACCGCATTGGCTGTTCCCATGGCTGTACTCATCGCCGCCCTCATGGCCTTTGGGCAATTTTCTGAAGATAATGAGATTACGGCTATGCGCGCCTCAGGGATTAGTTTTCTTACTATCGTTCGTCCAGCTATTATTTTAGGTTTTGGTATCGCCGGTGTCTTAATCCTTTTCAACGCATTCATTATGCCCGAAATGAACTTTAAAGCACGAATGCTTTCTGGAGATATTTATCGTAAACGTCCCGACCTCAATATTGAACCGGGGTATTTCATGGATGATTTGCCCGATTACAGTATGATTATCCGAGATAAAGAAGATAAAATCTTAAAAGATGTGCGCATTTTTAGCAAGGGCATTGGCGAAACTCAAACCAGCATCCATTCTAAAACAGGGAACCTCACCACTATTGACGATGCCATCCTTCTCACCTTATTTGATGGTGAAATTCATGAGTTAGATCTAAAAGATTATGGTAACTATCGGCGCATCGAATTCGGTAAACATATTATTACCATCCCTGCCGACGATTTATTTTTGAACCGCCGAGACACCACCAGTCGATCTGATCGGGAAATGACAATTCAAATGATCCTAAATAAAAAGGCGGACATAAACAATCGTGTAGAAATCGTTCGAAGTCGGGTGGGTCGGGCATTTCTTAGAACGAAAATGGACAGCATCATACCCCCCAACTTTGAGACAGCCACACTGGCATTGATGACGTTTCAAAATAATTATACCTCAGATACGACCCATACCAAGGATGAAATTTACCGATTAGAGAAAGATATTGGTATTGCCAAACGACAGCTACGAAATGAATACAACCTGCTTCGAAGCTATAAAAAATCTTTCAATAAATATTCGGTGGAATTACATAAAAAATTCTCACTCCCTGTGGCGTGTATCCTTTTTATAATGACGGGCACATCTTTGGGGGTTCTTTTTAAAAAAGGCGGATTTACCATTGCCACCAGCCTATCCTTCGGCTTTTTTCTCGTCTATTATATCTTTATGATTGGTGGAGAAGATTTAGCAGATCGGACCATTGTTTCACCCCTGGTTGGTATCTGGACACCCAATGCATTGCTATTTATTATCGCCGCATACCTATTGATACATACCGTGAGAGAGCAACCGCCATTACGCATCAGTTTTAATATTTTTAACCGATTTAAAAAGAACAAAGATGAACTCGAATCAACTGGTACAGCTTAAAAAAGCTGGGGAAATAATTCCAAAATCTGAATTAGAATCATTTATTACCGCCTATGTAAATGAATCAATTGGGGATGATGAAATGACCCCTTTCTTAAAAGCTGTTCACGCCAATGGCATGACGGATGAGGAAACCATTATACTCACAGATATTATGCTAAACTCCGGTGATCGAATTCATTTTTCCGGCATGGATCCCTACGTGGCGGATAAACATTCTACCGGCGGCGTAGGTGATAAAGTTTCCATGGTATTGGGTCCCATCATGGCCGCAGCTGGTTTGGCCATCCCCATGCTAACCGGCAGAAGTTTGGGCCATACAGGTGGCACAACCGACAAGTTTGAAACCATCCCCGGATATCAAACCAGCCTCACCCTAGAACAGTTCAAAGCCAATGTGGAAACTGTAGGCATTTGCATTATGGGACAAACCGAAACGATTTGCCCTGCTGATCGTAAAATATATGCCCTTCGAGATGTGACGGGGACCATCGATTCTATCCCACTCATTTCCGGTTCCATCATGAGTAAAAAAATTGCAGAAGGCATTCAAGGATTGGTCTTGGATATTAAAACGGGCAATGGTGCTTTCATGAAAACTGTGGATGAAGCACTATCTCTGGGGCGAATGCTTCAAATGGTGGGTGAAGCCTTTGGCGTCAAAACAGATGTGGTATATTCCAGTATGAATCAACCCTTGGGACGCACCGCCGGGTTATGGTGCGAAATGGCTGAATCCATCGATGCATTACAGGGTGATGGTGAAAAAGACCTGATGAAAGTTGTTTTTGAACTGGGGAGTAAACTGCTGGTTCAGGCCGGCATCACCCGGAGTGAAACATCTGCAATATCCATTCAAGAAAATCTAGTGCAGAGCGGAAAAGCTTACGAAAAATTTGAAGAAATGGTCGTTGCCCAAGGTGGTGATTTATCCAATGCAAGTCAACTGCATCAACCCAGATTTGAAAAAACTGTTTATGCTGAATCATCCGGGTATATCGAATTTATGGACACATTAAATATCGGCTGGGCCGGTGTAGCTTTGGGATGCGGGCGACGCCAAAAAGATGATAGACTTGATCCCACAGCCGGAATTGAATTTAAAGCCAAAATCGGAGATAAAGTGGCAAAGGGTGATCCCTTATTTTGGTGCTTCAATTCTAATGAAAATCAATTGAATTCTGCTATAAATTCCTTGCAGGATTCTGCCCGAATTGGGCCGGAGAAAACGATCCACAAGTTATTTTTTAACAATTAGGAGGTACCCATGGATAATGCCTTTAAAAAGCTGTCTTCAGCTAATTCGTCAGTTATATTGGAAGGATTAAATGAAATTGAAAATGAAATATCCAATGGTGTGCCGGAAGAAAAACTCCCCATCATGCTCGATGCGGTAACCTCTCTATTTTATATTGATGCATTTGACCGACCCGATTTGGCTGCTGTTCTCAAAAAAGCCATGGAAACTGTGGCCAAAATGGGTGCGGTGGCGGTTCCCCTCGTATTGGAAAAAGTCATTGATGCAGATATTAAAGCAGAATTGAATTTTGGTCGCGCTTGTGGTCTCATGGATGAAAATGCGATTCAACCACTCATGGATGTTCTCTCATCGAAAGACAGTTCGGATAAAATTGCTTTTGCCCTCTATGCGTTAGGAAAAATTCAATCTCCCAAAATTGTGGCAGTACTTCCATTAATTCTGGAAAAAGTAAATAGCCCCCAAAAGGAATGTGAAGATACAGCTGTCCGAGCATTGGGAAAAATCTGTGAAAATATGAATCCCGACGATGTAAATACAGATTTTCGCGAATCTATGTTTAATGCATTGATAAGTAAACTATCCCACGGAAACGATGTGATTCGATCAAAAGCAATCCGAAACTTAGGAAAACTGATTCGCTTTGGTTTTGCGAACGATATTCAAACAAAAGAAATAATGACAAAAGTGAAACAGGCCATGGGCCTAGATGAAAATCGGCAACTTGATCCCGCATTCCTCGTTCGCCGGGAAGCTCAGGAGATTTTAGACCTAGCTTAATTTCGACGGTGGACTTTACACAATTGGGATGGTTCCGTTCCCTTTATAAATATTTCCGATTCTAGGGGACATAAATTCGTGGGTTTATCTTTTGTCAAGGAACATATTTCAACATGAATGACCCCATCAGGTCGTTCGAATTTTTCCCGTTTTAATCCAAGGGTATCATGCGCAGCTGTCATGAATCGTGCCCACGCAGGTAGGGCGGCACGAGAGCCATCCTGGCCCTCACCTAAACTGACTCTGGGATCATCCACGCCGACCCAGACGCCTGCAGCCAATTGTTTTGAAAATCCCACAAACCATGCATCGGTCCAGTTTTGGGTTGTGCCCGTTTTCCCACCCGCAGGATGGTAAAAATTATGGCGCCAACGGGCACTACCGCCTGTCCCTGCATCCATGACAGTCTGAAGCAGAGATGTCATCAAATACGCCGATTCTTCCCTTAGCACTTCTTCTCGTATGGGGAAATATTCTTTAATCAGATTTCCATAACGATCCTCAATTTTACTAATCCCAAATGGTTGGTTTAATACACCCTTATTTGCAAATGCAGAATAGGCATTCACCACATCCAGTAAATAAACTTCTGAGGTCCCCAAGGCGATGGCATCCACCGCACGAATGTTTGTACGGAGACCCATACGTTCTGCAGTCGCTTTTACTTCTGTCGCCGGCACCAACTCTTTCACCACACGAACCGCTACTAAATTTACTGACTTCCTGATGCCCTCTCGAAGGGTGGTTAACCCACTGGTCGTTCCATCATAATTTCGAGGCATCCACTTTTCCCATTCTCCTTCCGAATTCAATACACGTAAGACCAATGGTTGATTCAAAAGCTGTTTTGTCACCGGATATCCATTATCAATGGCAGTTGTATATACAAATGGTTTAAAAACAGAGCCGGGCTGACGCTTAGCCTGCACGGCGCGATTGTATTGATCATGATAATCAGGCCGGCCACCAACCATGGCCAAAATGGCACCCGTTGTGGGATCCAACACAACAAATGCACCCTGGACCAATAATTTATTTCGAAGGTCTTCATATAAAATAGAATCACCTCTCATCATCATTTTCACCGTATCCTCAGGATAAATACCTAAATAAGCCAACTGAGAAAACTCTTCATCATCGTTAAACAATCGTTTATTTAATTTATCCTGGTTACTTTTGATGGATTTCATTAACGATGCTTCAGCAATATCCTGAAGGCGCGTATCCAACGTCGTGTAAATCTTGAGCCCGTCGCGATAAATATTCACCCCAAGGTGATCGTCTTCCTTTTCCATTAACCGGCGAATATATTCGGTAAAATAGGGTGCGGTACCCTTCGCTTGGAATTCTATCACCTTTTCCACTTCAATCGCACGGGCTTCAGAATAAATATCTTTTGTAATAAAACGTTGATCACGCATGACTCTCAGCACTACGTTCCGTTTATAATGGGCACGCTCAGTGTGCCGGACGGGTGAATATCTCGCCGGGGCCGGAAGGATGCCCACTAACATGGCAGATTCGCCTAGGGTTAATGCAGAAGCGCTTTTACCAAAATACCTTTTGGCTGCGGCCTGTACACCATACGTACCGTGACCAAAATGAACATTATTTAAATACATCTCCATAATTTCGTTTTTGGTATAGGTACGTTCAATTTGAATGGCGGTAATGATTTCTTTAATTTTTCGCACGATTGTTTTCTTGAAACCAATCGTATCATATAGGGTTCGAGCCACCTGTTGGGTCAGAGAACTAAAACCCTGTTCATAACTGAAACTAATGAGATTAATAACCACCGCCCGAAATACATCCCGCATTGAAATACCCCAATGATCATAAAACCGACGATCTTCTGATGCAATTAGCGCATTTTTCATATTATTTGGGATTTTATCGATACTGATAAAAATGCGTTTTTCCAGGTATAATTCGTCCAGAATTTCTCCATCGGCGGAATAAATGCGCGTCACCAGATCTGGATCATAGTTTTCTAATTGATCTAATGAAGGCAGGTCTTGGGCTAAATAAAAAATATAGACAAAAATGACCAACATACCCGTTACAGCAAGTATGGTTGCATTTTTTATATACTTCATCCAGTTTGAAATGGAAAGTTTGAATGCCATAATGAAATTTAAGTCAATGCCCGAAATAGAATCGGTATGAACTTGATAAAGTTAACTCAAAGAACCGGTTTCGGTTCCAAAGCAATCAGGATTTAAGTTTTCCCGGTTTAATCATTTTTTCTGGTTGAACCAACCGATCAAAATCTTCTCCACTCAAATAACCCAACGCAATAATAGCCTCACGCAAAGATGACTTATCCTTGTACGCTTTTTTGGCCACTTCTGCTGCTTTGTCATATCCAATATGAGGATTCAAAGCAGTGACTAACATGAGTGAATTGTATAAGTTAGAATGAATTCTTTCTTCATTGGCTTCAATCCCATCCACTGTGTGGACTCGGAATGAATCACATGCATCCGACAAGAGTCGAATGGATTGAATAATGTTATACGCAATCACAGGTCTGTACACATTCAATTCGAAATTTCCACTGGCACCAGCAATAGAAATGGTCATATCATTCCCCATTACCTGGGTACACACCATGGTCATGGCTTCACATTGCGTTGGGTTCACTTTCCCCGGCATAATGGATGAACCTGGCTCGTTGGCAGGTATCAAAATTTCACCAATTCCGGAGCGGGGTCCACTGGCCAGCCATCTCACATCATTGGCAATTTTAAACAAAGACCCGGCAACTGTTTTTAACGCACCTGATAATTCAACAATACTGTCTTGCCCACCCAATGCTTCAAATTTATTTTCCGCTGTTTTAAAGGGCAGTTCCGTTATAGATGAAATTTCTTCCGCAACCATGGACCCGAATTCTTCAAAAGAATTTATTCCTGTTCCCACTGCTGTACCACCCATGGCGAGTTCATAACAATGATCCATCGCCCTTTCCACTCTGGTGATGCCATGGCTCAGCGCTGAAGCATACCCAGAAAACTCCTGTCCCAAACTCAAGGGAGTTGCATCCTGAAGGTGTGTGCGACCCAATTTGATAATCGAATCGAATTCGTTCGCTTTCTGAGAAAGACTATCTCTTAATTTTGTGAGTTCAGGTAATAATTGATTGACCGATGCTTCAACAGCTGCAATGTTAATTGCTGTTGGAAACGTATCATTTGTAGACTGTCCCATATTTACATGATCATTGGGATGGACAGGATTCTTACTTCCCAATGCTCCACCCAACATTTCAATCGCACGATTGGCAATCACTTCATTAAAATTCATATTGGATTGGGTTCCGGATCCGGTTTGCCAAACCACCAGTGGAAAGTGGTCATCCAACTTTCCGTCAATCACTTCATCGGAAGCACTTCGAATAGCCGTGGCAAGATTTGAATCTAATTTACCTGCTTTTTCGTTGACCGTTGCCGCTGCTTTCTTCAGAATACCATAGGCTCGAATCAATTCACGTTGAAATCGTTCTCCGCCAATTTTAAAATTATTCAAAGATCTTTGGGTTTGGGCACCATAGTATTTATCAGCCGGTACTTCCAAAACACCCATACTATCATTTTCTTTGCGGTATCCCATAATATTTATTCCTTATTCGACGATCCAGGTATCTCCTGAATTCAGGATATCCTGAACAGATTTTTTATCTGATTTTTTTATAGCCTCATTAATCTGTGCCATCATTAAATCTTCATACGTTACAGATTCTATCGCATATAGCACGCCAATGGGATCTGGAAAGTCTGATTGATAAGTCAAGTTTGATAATAGTGATGCAATTACATAATCAGATTCATCATGTACCAACACATCATCCAATCCCCATTTATCTCCAATTTCCACGATAATCGGTTTGTTTCCATCCAATCGAATGCCTTTATTCTTTTCAGACCCAAACACCATTGGCTTCCCATCTTCTAACCATAGAACACTGTCTGCTTTTGTTCCTTTATCTGTGAGAGACGTGTATGCACCATTATTAAAAATATTGCAATTTTGATATGTTTCGAGAAATGATGTGCCTTTATGCCCATAAGAACGTGTAATCATTTCTTGCATATGTTTGGTTTCTCTATCAATTGTTCTCGCTACAAATGTAGCGCCAGCACCCAGAACCAAAGTTAGGGGGTTAAATGGACAGTCCAGAGATCCCATTGGGCTTGATTTGGTTATCTTCCCTCTTTCGGATGTGGGAGAATACTGTCCTTTGGTTAATCCATAAATTCGGTTATTAAACAACATAACATTGATGTCCAAATTTCTTCTCATTAAATGGATGGTGTGATTTCCGCCAATCGAAAGTCCATCACCATCACCAGTAACCACCCATACCGATAGATTTGGGTTGGCTAATTTTACACCAGAAGCAATGGCTGTGGCCCGTCCATGGATCGTATGAAACCCATAGGTGTTCATGTAATATGGGAACCGACTGGAGCAACCAATCCCAGAAATAAAAACAAAATTTTCTTTCTTAATGCCCAATTCCGGGAACACTTTTTGCGTTTGAGCCAGGATAGCATAATCACCACAACCTGGACACCAACGTACCGATTGATCTGAAGAAAAATCCGCCCGACTATATGTTTGTACTGCTGAATCTGCCATGGACTTAACCTATTAATTCCTTTACTGTTTTTTCTATGTCTGAAGAACTGATTGGTTTCCCTCGAACTTGATTTAAGCCTTTTGCGTCAACCAGATATTCTGCACGAATAATTTGAATAAGTTGACCAAAATTTATTTCTGGTATTAATACATGTTTAAATCCCATTAAAATTTCACCTAAATCCTTTGGCAATGGGTTGACCCATCGTAAATGCACATGGCTGACTTTCTGCCTGTCTTTCTGTAGTGATTCTGCCGCAGCCCGACAGGAGCCCATGATGCCCCCCCAACTGAGAATTAACACGTCTCCACTCTTATCTCCATAAATTTCAGTAGGATCAAATTCTTGTGTAATTGATTCAACTTTTTTCGCCCGGGTTTCAACCATATAGTGATGATTTTCTGGATCATAACTTACATTACCAGTCACATCTTCTTTTTCGAGACCGCCAATTCGATGTTCCAATGCTTCCGTCCCAGGAATTGCCCAAGGCCGTGCTAATGTATCTTTATCCCTTAAATAAGCCATAAACTGACCATCCAAAAGATCAGATTTGTCTGCAAACTTTACATCAAATGGAATTAAATCATCCAACTCGGGTACCTGCCATGGTTCAGAGCCATTTGCCAAATATCCATCGGTTAAAACGATAACTGGCGTCATATATTTTACGGCAATTCGACATGCTTCATAGGCTGCGAAAAAACAATCTCCCGGTGTTCCGGGTGCAATAATTGGGATAGGTGCTTCTCCATTCCGACCATACATAGCCTGAAATAAATCCGATTGTTCAGTTTTAGTGGGTAAACCTGTACTTGGGCCACCGCGCTGGACGTTCACAATAACCATGGGTAATTCCGCAATAACAGCCAATCCCATTGCTTCACTTTTTAAAGCAATTCCAGGGCCCGAGGTGGCTGTAATACCAAGATCCCCTGCGAAGGCTGCACCAATAACGGATCCCATTCCAGCGATTTCATCTTCAGCCTGGAATGTTTTAATACCTAAATGTTTCCATGCAGACAATGTATGTAATATATCACTGGCTGGCGTAATCGGATAACCACCGTAGAATAAATTAAGCTTGGATTTTTCCGCAGCTGCAGCCAACCCCAATGAGATGGCATAGTTTCCCACGACATTTCGATATGTACCTGCAGGCAAACTGGCTTTATCAATTGTATACCGAGTCATAAATATTTCGGTGGTTTCACCATAATTATATCCTGCATCCAACGCACGAATATTGGATTCTACCAATTCAGGCCGTTTACCAAATTTGATGCCTAACCAATCTTTCGTCGGTTTCATCGGACGGTCATAAATCCAAAATAACAATCCCAACGCAAAAAAGTTTTTAGAGCGATCCACCGTTTTTGCTGGTAACCCCATATCTTTACATGCCAGGGAAACCATTTTCCCCATTTCTACAGAATAAACAGTATAGTAATCTTCCAAAGAATTATCCTCAAGAGGATTGGAATCATATCCGGCCAATTTCAAATTTTTTGATGAAAATGCGTTGGCATTACAGATAATCGTGCCACCGGGTGCCAATTCTTTTTGATGCACTTTTAATGCTGCAGGGTTCATTGCTACCAGCACATCGGGTTTATCTCCCGGTGTATGAATATCTTTAGAACTAAATTTTATTTGAAAAGCACTGACTCCTGCAACCGAACCGGCAGGCGCACGTATTTCTGCAGGATAATCTGGTAGGGTACTTAGGTCGTTCCCAACGATAGCTGTCGCTTCTGTAAAACGAGTACCTGTGAGCTGCATTCCATCTCCTGAATCTCCGGCAAATCGAATAACAACTTCATCCACCTGTAGCGTGGTTTTACTCATGAATTTTCCTTGATATTTTTAACTATAATATTATTTCGGTAGGATTGAATATATTTCCCGCGAATTGGGTTTTTCTGATTTAAAATCATTGAATAACATATTATTCGGCTATTTGCCAAGTCTGAATTTACAGACCTGATTTAACTGAAAACAATCGATTGTAAACAAAATTTAATATAAAAATTAGAAGCCCTTTATCCGCCTCACTTTCTTTACCTAAATTCTAACTATGAAAAAGATTGATCAAATTAAACTGACTCAGTACTCACACGGCTCCGGTTGAGCCTGTAAGATCGGTCCAGAGGACCTTGCCCAGGTACTGGGTAATCTTGAAACAATGACCAGTGAAAATGTAATCGTTGGATTTAATGGATCCGACGACGCGGCTGTGGTGCGTCTTAACGATGGTAAATTGATTGTGCAAACAGTCGATTTTTTCACACCGATTGTCAATGACCCATATCAATTTGGTCAAATAGCCGCTGCCAATTCCTTATCCGATATTTATGCAATGGGAGCCATCCCAAAGTTTGCGCTCAATATTGTCGGGTTTCCAATTAAAGATTTGCCAAAAGAAGTCCTGATAGAAATTCTTCGCGGCGGAACGGATAAAGCCAAAGAGGCAGGTATCCCAATTGTTGGCGGCCATTCTATCGATGATATAGAACCGAAATATGGATTGGTTGTCACAGGAGAGATAGCTGAAAACAAATTGGTCAAAAACAATGGTGCCCAAACGGGAGATGCATTGGTACTGACGAAACCACTGGGAACCGGTATTATTTCGACAGCGATAAAACGTGATTTGGTATCTGATGAAATAGTGAAAAATGCAGTAAAATGTATGGCCACCCTAAATGAAAAGGCATCAAAGTTAATGCATAGCTTTGATGTGCACGCTGCAACGGATGTCACTGGATTCGGATTGTTAGGACATCTTTCCGAAATGTGCAAAGCAAGCAATGTTTCAGCTGAAATTAATTTCGATCAAATTATTTTTTTAGAGGGTGTCACAGGTTTAATCAATGATGATATCTTCCCCGGCGGTAGCAAACGAAACCTTGATTTTGTATCCAAATTTGTTTCTT
>Ga0209041_1001124_pt1 | contig 16924 bp, 15 predicted proteins | sample SaaInlV_100m_DNA_4_FD_184647 | JGI IMG/M metagenome (GOLD analysis project Ga0209041, IMG submission 184647) | Marine microbial communities from expanding oxygen minimum zones in the Saanich Inlet - SI037_S2LV_100m_DNA (SPAdes) (version 2) | ecosystem: Environmental > Aquatic > Marine >... | reverse complement strand
TGGCTATATTTTATGCCATCAAGTAAAGTCTTTTGATTGGAGGGCTAGAGGTGCATCTAAACACCCAATGAAACAACTTGAAAAAACTAAATTTGCACAAGCTTGTGCAATACTCAATCAAATTATTGATATTAGTTAGCTGAATCTAAGATATTGAATTATTTACTAACTTCAATTTAAAATCTTTACTGTTGGTGCAAATTTAAGAACATCATCAAGATGATTTGGAGATAAATAAGCATATCTCATGACCCTGTAAAGGCGTTTTAGACTGGTTTTATCACTCATTTCAATAATTTGCTAAATTTTTCTACCAAATTAACCCCACAATGGAAAAAAGTGTATACTTGAGCCATTATTAACTATCTTGGGAATTAACATGATGAGAATGAATAAAAAAGGTTTTACATTAATTGAATTATTAATCGTAGTTGCAATTATTGGTGTTTTGACTGCAGTAGGCATTCCAATGTTTCAGGGCTTTATTTCAACTGCAAAAGTAAATGCATCCAAAGAAAACCATACGAGAGCTCGTGATATGGTTGCATCCTCTCTTACAAAATGTGCAACAGGTGTATCAAACACTCTTACATTGAAAAAAGACAAGCTCGGTGGGACAACGGCTTATGCGTGCACTAGCACAGTAGATCAATGGGCTACGGCTTTTGTATTGCACTTTGTATCCGATGATTGGAAGAATCCGCACGATACTACTAAAAACTGCTGTGAAGTTAATAATGGCACTCCAAAATTTAGTGGCCAACCAAATACTTATATTTATAAAATTGACGATAACACAATTGGCATTAAAACTGATGTAGGTACAGAAGACAAAAAACCCAATGTACTATCTAATACTCTTTTAGTAGAATAATTTTTAAACATTAGTTTCGTACAAAAAGCAGAATAATTTGTATTAATTCTGCTTTTTTAGTTTATAAACGTTATGAAAAAATCAGCCTTTACATTACTTGAATTACTCATAGTTGTTGTCATAATAGGCGTTGTTGCTGCAATTGGCATGCCACTTTTAGATGGTTTTATCAGTAGCACAAAGCAAGTTACTGCTAAAAATAGTCTTCGTGATATTTCCTTGATTGAGGCTAACTACTTTGCTGAAAATAGTAGCTATCTTACTACTAACGTTGGCTCAACTAGCAACATTAATACTAGGCTCTTTAACAAGAAAACATTAGACGAGGATAGCGACTACGAATATTCCATCACCCCCACTAATGAAGGGTACTTAGCCAAGGCTACTCCAAAACCAGGAACCAGTAAAAAACTACAAACCTATTGTGTTGACCACAGCGAAGCACCTCCAAGAACAACTAACTGTTAAGACTTAAATTGTTGTGCCCATTGCAAACATTGGCATATACAACGCCACTAAGATAAAACCAATTGTTATACCCATAAATACTATCATTATTGGCTCTAACAAAGAGGTCAGTTGAGCAATGGTTGCGTCCATTTCTTCCTCGTAATAACGAGCAATTGATTCAAACATCTCCTCCATATTGCCTGTTCTTTCTCCGACAGAAGTCATGGCAGTAAATGTATTGGGAAATATTGTTGGCTCTTTTTCAAATAGAACTGATAACGGCTCACCTGAAAAAACCCCTTTCTTGACTTCAACCATTGCCTCTTTAATTACAATATTATCATTAGCAGATGCTGCAATATCTAAAGACTCCATTACAGGAACACCAGCAGCAGTCAAATTACCTTGAATCATTGCAATTTTAGACAGTGCTGATTTTTGAATTAACTCACCAAAGAGTGGGAGCTTTAAAACAAATTTATGCCAAGATCTTCTCATTTTATAATTCTTTTTAACAAACGTCGATACCATGACTCCAATTGCTACAATAATTATTGCTGATAATCCACCGCCCATAGGGTCACGCATAAATTCACTAATATTTACCACTATTTGGGTTGGTGCTGGCAATTCTGACCCTGCACCTTCAAATATTCCTTGAAAAATTGGAACAACATATACCATCATTAAAATAATTACTGCAGTAGCCACAACAAAAAGAACAATCGGATAAGTAAGGGCACCTTTAATATCTGAGCGAATTTTTTCGCCTTTTTCCATTCCAAGAACCAGCTTACCTAAAAACAAGTCAACCTTACCACTAGACTCACCCGCTCTTAACAAATTAATGTAAACATTGTCAAACACGTAAGGATGCTTTGCAAAGGCATCTGATAATGGTGTACCAGACTCAACATCGTTGTGAATTTGACCAATAATTTGTTTTAAACTAGGATTAGACGTTTGCTTTTCAATCATCGAAATAGTTTCCAAAATAGGTAAACCTGCTCGAACCATAGTTTCTAATTTCTTAGTAAAAACAATCACTTCGTGAATAGGTACTTTTTTCTTAATTCGTTTAGTTTTTTTGCTTTTATTTTCGTCTTCTATTTCTACACCTGAAATCTTTTCAAGCGCAGTAATAATAATTCCATCTTCAGATAATTTAAAGGCAGCTTCATCTCTATTGAGCGCCTCAACCTTGCCATCAATATATTGAGAACCTTGTATGCCTTTATATTTATATACTGCTGCCATAAATCACCTTATAATGCTTATTCAGACATGAGTACACGCTGATACTCTTTCAAACCAAGCGTGCCCTGCAATAAAAACCCTCTGCCTACTTCTTGCATGGTTGAGAAATGATCTTTCTCTTTGGCAATTTTCAAAAGCTCTGGTGTAGTCAGATTATTTAATACTCCTTGTTTAATGCTGTCGGTCACCCTTAGCACCTCATAAATTCCTTTACGCCCTTTGTAGCCCGTTTTGTTGCACTTAGAGCACCCTTTGCCATAACAAAGCTGTGTTCTCGATGCTTCCTCTGGTGTAAAGCCAACTGATATCAATTGCCCCTCTGTAACAGATTCATCTTCAGTTTTGCAATTTTCACAAGTCTTTCGTGCCAAACGCTGAGCAACCACCAAAGTTAAAGAAGAGGTGATTAAATAAGGAGCAATACCCATATTGATCATCCGAGTAATTGTACTAACAGCGTCATTAGTGTGTAATGTCGATAAAACTAAGTGTCCAGTTAATGCCGCCTTAATGGCGATATCAGCAGTTTCCTTATCACGAATCTCACCTACCATTACCACTTCGGGGTCTTGACGTAAAAATGAACGCAATGCCGATGAAAAAGTCAATCCAATGTCTTCTTTAACATGCACTTGACCTACGCCATCAATGGTAAATTCAACAGGGTCTTCAGCAGTAAGTATATTGATATCTTCTTTGTTTATTCTACCTAGTGCAGCATACAAAGTGGTCGATTTACCAGATCCAGTAGGACCAGTAACAAGCACCATACCTTGTGGCGAATCTACAGCGTGCTTAAAAGCCATTTCATCATCTTCTTGAAAACCCAATGTTTCTAAGGTTAAGGAAATAGAACTGGTGTCTAAAATACGCATAACTACTCGCTCACCAAAACTAGTGGGCAATACCGATACACGAAAATCAATTTCTTTTTTACCCACCTCTAGGCTCATTGCGCCATCTTGAGGCAGCCTACGTTCAGCAATATCAAGCTTTGACATAATCTTAATACGAGTAACTACAGCAGGATAATTATCAAAAAGCTCTTCATCTTCATTTTTTTGATCTATTAACACGCCATCAAGTCTAAAACGCATTCTGGCAAATTTTTTATAAATCTCTAAATGGACATCACTCACACCTAATTTAATCGCTTTTTTTAAAGCCTTATCAACAAAATCTATCACTACGCCTGAACGTGCTTGATTTTGATTAACCTCGTCTTCAGCAATGCCCTCTTTTGCTTCTTCCCTTTGCGTTAAAGGAGCGTCATTTAGATTAGCTAAAAACTCATCAACTTGACTAAAGGTAGCAATATAGGCGTGTATCTTTCTATTAGTTAACAATCTAATACTTGCCATGATATTCAAAGAAGAGGGTTCGGAAATCACCACATCTAATGTTTTTCCATTGTCACGGATGGGGATTACTCTATTCTCACAAATGAATTTTTTTGGCAATACATTAATGACAGATAAATCAACTGTTTTATCTTCTTTCAAATCTATATAGTCCAGATCGTAAGTTTCAGAGAGTGCTTTTGTAATAGCGCCTTCATCTGCAAATCCGTGCTCAATTATGGTGTCTAACAGTCCTTTGCCACCCTCACTGCTAGCAGTACTAACATGTGAGAATTGCTCATCGGTAATCAATCCATGGCCCACCAAAAAAGAAGCTATTTGCTTTGCTGATTCAGTAGATACGCCTAATTTTGGCATTGGATTATGATGCCTTTAGTGTTAAATCACACGAGGTGCTAAGAAAATAAGCAATTCCTTGCGATTATCCTTTTTTGTCTCTTTTTTAAATAATCGACCAATAATAGGGATATCACCAAAAAATGGAACCTTGCTAACGCTATCTGCTGCCTCTTGAGTGTATACACCGCCAATTACAACAATGGTGCCATCTTTTATCAACAATTTAGTTTTAATTTCTTTAGTTGTAATTGGCGGGGGGGTAATTGTGTAATTAGGTGTATCTTTTGTAACATTCACATCAAGAATAATGTTTCCATCACCCACAATAGATGGTGTTACGGTTAGTGTAACGCCAGCATCTAGATATTCAGTATTAGTGCCACCGCCATCTGCTGACGATTCAACAGGAACTTTATCACCTTGAATAATCACTGCTTCTTCATTGTCAAGAGTAAATACCCTTGGATTAGAAATAGTTTTACTAATACCATCTTCCTCGGCAGCACTGAGTTCAAATTTTAATGCAGTTGCAGATGCTTGTAAAATAAGACCTACAGCTCCTCCTCCACTCACGCCATAATTAGTAATTAACCCCTTGCCATCTGCCAATGCAAACTGGCCTTCGGTATCTGGAGCCCCACCTCCAACTCCGCCACCTTTGATGTTATATCTATCTGCAAAAATATCGACGCTTTCATCTAAATCTGAAGAAGTCACGCCAAATTTTGCACCCAATTCTTTGCTGAAATCATCCGTTGCCTCAACAATAAATGCCTCAATAAGTACTTGTTTAGTACGCACATCTACTTCTTTGATTAATCGAGCGATTAAATCAAGCTCATTTTTTGTTGCCTTAATAATCAGTGAATTTAGCCTTTTATCAATAGTAATTTGTGCTTTTTTATCTGATGCACTGCCGCCTTCACCACCAGCACTTACCCCCATTACGCTTTCAATCTCGGATTTAATCTCCTCTGCTTTGGTGTAATACAAGCGAAATATTTCAGTATAGATTGGCTCTATGGCACGCTGAACCTCTCTGGTTTTTTGCAAATCTTCAATACGCTTACGATCAAACTCTTCTTGTGCTACCAATACACCTTGCTCATGAATACGAATAATATTCGCTTTTTCATCGACATGCTTCGCAAGTTTCTTTGTTTTTAAAATAGAGTCTAATGCATCATCCCAAGGCACATTAAGAAGCTTGGCAGTTACTTTGCCATCAACTTCATCACCTACTAAAATATTTTTATCTGTAATTTCAGAGAACATGACTGCCATATCTTGAATACTGACATTTTCAAAATTAACAGTAATTGGAAAAACATCACTTTCAGACTTGTCTATATTAATATAATTTTTTCTTTCTTCTTTGTTAATTTGTCGTCTTTCGTTATTACGAATATCCTCTTCCTGCTGCGTGCTTGTCTCAACTTTCGGACCAAGAGCAACACTCTTATCAACAGCAGCCTGTCTTTCTTCAATAAAACTCTTCGGTTCTAATAACTCTTTTTTTTCAGGCGCTGTACTACACGAACTCAGAAAAACAATAAAAAAAGATAGAAAAAATAAACTATTTAGCTTTTTCATTGATCACACTCCTATTTCTAACTAATAATGAAACCACTTGATCTTTTTCACTCACTTCAATACCCCTAGCGTTAATACTTGTTATTTTTCCTTCTGCGTTGCCTAACAGATCATCAATTCGAACGAAGTATTCCTCTCCATTTTTAGCCCTAACCATGGCTATTTTTCCATTTTTTGAGGTTATTACAGCCATCAAAGTGTAGTTCTTTACACTTTGCTGTTGTAGAGGATGAGCCCCTTCTGATAATTCACCATTATCTGAATAAGCATCTTGAGCAATTGCTGAAGATTTAGTGAAAATTGGGTTAAACGGATTAACGCCTTCACCCGCCGTACTCAGCAGTGCAAATAATGAAAATACCGCTCCTATTAACAGAATAAATATTGATTTATTTTTCATTACATTAATCCTCCACAATGTTTATACTCATTTATCTTCATTCGGTACACTATAAGTTGATAGGATAGCGGACACTTTAACTTCCCCTGCCCTTTCTTTAGACTTTAAGACAATAATTTTTTCTTCTTCTATATTAATAATTTTTTTAAGTTCTGCCATGCTTTTTCTAAAGTCTGTGTAATTAGTATAATTGCCACTAATTTCAAACTCTACTTTAAACACATAATAGGCCACTTTCCTAGGACTGTCTTTTTCTTTTTTTGAAACAGGCTCTTTTTGTACCTCAAAAATAGGCTCTCTCTCCATTGGCTCTATCTTTGAAACCGAAAGCTGGTGCTGTAATGCCAACATACTAATATGACTGTACAACCCCTCTTTTTCCTTATCAGAATGGAATAATTTTGTTCGACTATTGTAATTTTTTTGGGCCTCTTTAAGTTTAATATCTGCCTTGGTAATCCTAACGTCCAAAACTGCTATATTACTTTTTAAACTACTGATTTGAGAGATTTGTTCTTGTTGTTTTTGTAACTTGTCTTGCATTGGTAAGTAAACATACGCCACATATAAAATGATGATAATTAATACCACTACACCAGCAATTATAATCTTTGCGTAAGGGTTATCTGCTAAATCGGCGACACTGCCTTTTGCGCCACTTCCCTTCTTATTTAAAAGACTTTTGAATAATTCACCAACGTCCATACTCATATCAATTGCCACTGGACTTCTCCTTTTCATTAAGTGTTTGTTGGGCTACTAATGTACACTTTATAGAGAATGACTTAAATTCATACTTATTTTCTATTTTTACAGACATTGTCAGTAAAGATGCCTTGTCGATTGGCTTCGTTGCTGTCAAGTTATCAATGAATGTTTTCATATTGCTAACATCAATTGACAAACCTTTAATGGTAAGAACGTCATTAGAATAATCAATACTACTCAGTGAAATACCCTCCGGTGCTGAGCCATTAACACTTCGTAATACCGAATACATAAACTCTTGATTAGAAGTGATATTTTTACTTGCTTCAAGCATTCCATAAAGATCTTGCCTGTCCTTTTTAAGCTTATTAAGAATAATCATCTTACTATTCTCTTGCTTTTTAAGATCATTGTATTCGGCTACCTGTTTTTCCCCTTCTTTAATATCACTACCATCACTAAAAAACATCCAAGTTGCGAATAAAATAGAAAGTACTACAAAAATCACCACACCCCAACGAGATAAGAATTTGATTTTTTCCTGATTTCTTACACCGTCCCTATCGGGCAATAAGTTAATGTTATTAGTGCCAGTAACGTATTCATAATAACCAAACACATCGAGCTTTCGAGTTGCCAAACCTAACACAGATGAAAATACAGATGAATTAGGCTCTGCTGATGCTTTTTCTTTTAAATTCGCAGGTAGAGTAATTTTCTTTAATGCATCAAATATTTCTATATTAATATTAGGCAACGCTTCTTGCAAATTACTAATAATATTGTCGATATTAGGTATCGCAGAAGAAACCAATAAAGAATCAATCGGTTGTACTTTATATTTAGCTTGATACGTGGAAAGCAACTGAGAGACTTGCATTGCAAAACGATTAATTATCTTTTTATGCAATTCATGATCAATGTCTACATTAGACAATAAACTCCTATCTTTTTCAGCAAGAAAAATATCAGAAATAAATGGAGAGTCTTCATGCAAGATTAAAATATAATTTTCATTAACGCCAAATTCTAAAATAGCAGTAGGTGCATCACCTTTAGTCAAGTCTTTACGAAGCTCTAGGGCATTACGAATAGCAAAACAACGTACATCCACCACTACAGGGTTAAGACCAGCTTGCCTTACAATATTAAGGTAATGATCAATATCGTCTAATTTAGAGGCTACAAACAGCAAGTCCATTTGATTCTCAGTCGTATTGCGCTTAAGCACCTGCCAGAAAATTGAATAATCCTCTAAATTAGAGGTAAGTTGTACAGCATTCTCCCATAGAGAGTTAGTATCTACTGCCTCTTGCAATTCTTCATCGCTCATGAGTGGTAGAGTTACTACCTTGATAATTGCACTGCTAACAGGAATAGAGACCGCAGCATTGGTAGTGGTTATTTGACTAGATGCTACTGTTTGAGCAAGTTTATTAATGTATTGCTCAGATTGATCTTTAATTGAATTTAAATCCGTGGCATCTTCAATATACTTATAACCTAATTTTGTTAATGTCCATTTGTCATCACCACCACTTAATTGAGCAAGTCGAATGCATCCGGGCGTAATATCCACACCCACAACGTCTTCTTGTTCTACACTAAGTTTACTTAGGTAGTCCATTAACTTTTTGACTAATCTTTTAAACATATTGTTTCGTTCAATAATCCATTATAAATACTGTATTTTGAGCCATTCTATACCACCATTAAGAACAAGTGTTATGTATTAAAATATTATAATATTATTTTAATTAAAAGACTTCACGCCAAGACTCGTGCTTAATATTTTCCGCACCAGGTCCTTGTTGTGCCTCTGGTGTATTAAATACCCCAAAGCCTTTGCCTGTTAATCTTCCCACTACATTTCCTTGATCATCTTTGATGTCTCCTGTGGCTTCACCAGTAATGCCAAAATAGGTTTTTCCTTTGTAGTTAACCACTCCTGTTGAGATGCCCTCACCAAGGTAAATTCTACGCAAGGCATTGCCACAAAGATAACCATGTTCTGTGTAGTACGATTTTCCAGGACTGCATAAATCAGCATTGTTAGGAAGATATCGAACGGCCTGAACCTTACCGTCTTTAATTGCCAATGCACCAGTTATTCTTTCGTTTTCCTCTAAATCAACGTACCATCCAAGGTCTGATTTTGCTGGGCAAGCACTGTTCTTTTTAGTCGTATTCTTCAGTGAAGATACTGCCGTATTTCCCAACCCTTTAACGGATTGAAATGCAGGAAATTGTTTATCTTTTAAGCCAAATATCCTATTATTAATATCAGGAGAAACTCGTTGAACTTTTTGTTGATTTCCCGTTCCATAATAATTCCATAGTGCATTATCAGGATCAATCGTTGATACTACTCGGAAAAACTCCATACGATCGTTTTCTTGTGTAGCCTCTGCATTGAACACTGGTGTTACTTCGTATAAAGTGCCTTTATCAGTAAGATTGATCTTCCATTGTTTACCTTCAAGATCTGCAAAATATAGCATTGCTCCTTTGTAGTTAGCAATTGTTGTTAAATCAGGAGTAATGGCGACCAATTCTGCTGGTTGAGAGTTAACAATATTGCTACTAACATCCGTTAAATCTATACGTTTTAAGACTTTGCCTTTATTTTCCAAATCAATCACATAAATAGATGAGCCGTAGCTGCTATTCACGCCACCGTTATAACCAGCACCAAATACCGCCACCCATTTTTGTTTGCCTTTAATAGGCATTAGAGTTATGATTGGAGTTGACCAAGCCTCGCCTAGCTTAGAAAAATCGTATTCTGGGAGAATTCCAGAGGTATAGCCTAACGATTCTCTATTGCCATCACCATCCCAATAATAAACTCTTTTATCCATAGCATCATTTTCAAAGGCAAATAAGAATGATGGTGCATTTGGATTACTTACATCCAGTGCAAAATAAGCCAATCCTCCTCTTCCCATTCCAGCAAGTAGTACAGTTCGCCATTTATTATCATAAAAAATATCTTTCACCACAACTGAGCCATCAACACCAAAAATACTGTTAGTGGTATTAGGTTTTGTTGAACTCAGTTGTGGTAAATTTTTAACCATATTTGGGGGGACAAAGGCCCACAACTCTTCGCCTGTTTGAGAATCAAATGCATGAAGCATGCCATCGTTTGCACCAACATAAACCACCTCTTTACGATACGAACAGCCTTGTTTTCCACACTTACCACCCTTAAAGGTATCGTAATTATTTTTGTATCTATAATAAGCCTCTGTGTTGCTATAATTACCATCATCAATAATGTTATCATTTGGTGGTCCTACCGCCTTTAGCTCTGAATGATAGATCTCTGCTAGCTTCCACCTTTCATCAGTTGTACTTCCATCCTTGTCCTCATCATAAGCATCTAGCCCTCTAACAAAGTTAATAAGCGTTGTGATTTCATCGTCTGTTGAAAGTTTTCCACTGGCCTCATCAATTACCATCTTAATTTCAATAAGATTATCAACATGGAAATTGTTCATGGTTGTGTCTGCACCCATAAACTTTAACATTGACCAAATCTTTCTATTAGCAGCACTCTTTAAAACCAACTTTTTACCAGCATCCCATTTAGGGGTAGAGTTGGGCATACCATCAGTATCTAACTCATATTTCTCTAGATGCCCTTCCCATTGGCACGAGTCACTTTTTTTACCATCACTAGTACAAGTGCCAAGTTTAGAGCTGTAATTTCGATACTTAAATGTAGAATGAAATAAAGCATCAGGCGTATTGATGCCTGGCAGGATCACTGGTGCGGTATAAGTTTGCGCTAATTCAACATTTTGACGAATAATATCAGCAATAGCAGTGTGTAACTCCTGCCAACTATTGGCTACTATTGGTGAAATATCGTTATTGTCATTGCCGTCATTAGTATAAGTACCACCCGCTTCTGCCAATTTTTTATGTGTATCTTGTATTCCACTATGAAAACCAATTACAACAGTAGGAATTTCATTCTTACCTGTGTACAACTCTTTGGCAACATCGTACCCATATTGTGGTCTATTATTACCCCAACCATTAAAACCACCATCGCTAATGACAATCAAAACATTCTTTTGACACGGGTATTTAATCGGAGTATTAGGCCCATTGAAATAACTTTTTGCTAAACGCATAGCATTTGCAATATAAGTCGCTCCACCTGCCCTAAGAGAATCGACCTTTTTATATATTTCAGAGGCACCAGTCGAACTGATATTAACCTGCATTCGTGCATTAGTATTCCAATCCATCAAACCAAAATTTGCACTTTTAGTTAAGTCTGAACTCGATACAATTTGTTTAATAACTTTTTTAGCATCATCCAGTCGTGAATTACCAGAGCCATTAAGGTCTGATACATAGGCACCATCTTTATCAAACTTATTGACTCTATGGTTAAACCAATCTGTGGCGTAAATATTACCATCATTGTCCGATGCAATATCCCATACGTACTGAAATTCTCCACTTCCTGTTCCATAACTACCGATGTTTTTTTGATAAGTTCCACTTGTAGAATATTTCTGAATATAGTGGCTATATGTATTTGTAACATAAACACCGTTAGCATTAGCCTCAACACTTGCCGTATAACAGCTGTTATTTAAATTCCAAAATGTTTTTGGTGTACCACTCCTTGTGTATCTTCTGAGTGGTCCACATCGCCACATATTAGCAACATACACGGTGTCGCCATATATTGATATGCCATAAGGGGCATAGGCTGTATACCAGCTGGTTACCTGCCTCCCTGCAGGGTTAAATTTATGCACACGGCCAGTGTATCTTGCTCCAACATAGACATTTCCATCACTATCAACACCCACGCCAGATGCTCTTTGCACATAACCAAAATTTTGCTTCCAATTGCCATTTTCATCAAATTTTTGCACCCGACTATTACCATAGTCAGATACATAAACACTGTCATCCGAGCCAACTGCAACATGAAATGGATAATAAAACTGTCCATTTCCATGGCCTCTTCTACCACCAAAAACCTTAATTAAAGCACCACTAGAATCAAACTTTAAAACCTTATGTCGACGTTCTTCTACAACGTACTGATTACCTTTAGAATCAACGGCAATACCTGTTGGCATTTCAAATAATCTAGCTTGGTTAGTCTTCCAACCCATAGAGCCAGAAGTATCTAACATTAGTAGAATATTAGCAGGCACGTCTGATTTGCCAGAACCTGGAGGCGGTGCCTTTGCACTAGCGCTAAATGCAAACAAAACCAATGAAAAGGTTAAAATAATATTAAATAAATTCATAACGCACTTCCTTTAAAATTAAACCAACACTACTGTTCTAAAAATTATTTTCTTTCTTCTTTCTCGCTATACTTTTTAAACAAATCTTGATGTCGACTAGACTGTATCACTACCAACTCTTCAACCCCATACCCAAGTCCTATAATTGAATACGATATGGTTGAGCTAAAGCTCTCCCAAAGCCAATTTGCATTAGGCTGGTTAGCGTAAAAACCTCTTGGTTTGTTTTTTCTTTCTCCATAAACTTTTTCTGCCCAATTAACAAGCAGTGGTGTATCGCCGTTCTCCAAGAAATTGCTAATACGAACCTCAACTAATTTATCGTAAAGAAAAATCATTTCAATCGGCATGCCTTTAAATAAACTATCGCTTTTACACAAATCATCGCCAGCAAAAAGTAGAGATTGTTTTGTTTCAATGGATTCAAAAGTCCCTGTAGCGGGCAAAGTATCGGCACCCATATCTTTAACTTTTTTCTCAATATCTTGCATTGTTGAGCCAAAATGAAACTGTGCAATATCACAAGCAGCGTTCGCCCCAAGAGCAAAAAATTGCAAAATAAGAAAAACCAAAACAACCAAACTATTTTTTTTCATAATAAACCCTTTATTTAAAATATATTTGAAATCAACACCTCAACCTCATCCAGTGAACTATTAACAGACCCTTTTGAATTAATTTTATAAGTATATTTTTTATTTTTAGATTGCTGACCAAGCTGACCACCAACGCCCTTACCCATGGCACTCTCGATCTTTAATAGGGATATTTCACAACGATACCCCTGTTTTCTCATCTTTTCTCTATGTGAATCTTTTTCATTTAATAAATCCCATTTATTCATTTTTCTGTCAGCAATAGAATTACAAACATTACCAACTCCTACAGTTGAACAAGGCACCATATCTTGATCTTTTTGCTTTTTAAACCAATTTATCATTTCAACAACACAAGTTTCAGCCGAATAGAGCGACTCCGTTCTATTGCTACTAATATTTACTTGCTTAACTGTTTGTTTAGTCGAAATATACAAACCAACCCCCATTGTTGTCATCACTAATAACATAACTAGTGATATCATGACAATACTCCCCTTTCGGTGGTTATTGGAAATTAATGCTTTCATAATGCCAAGTTCCTCACCAGCACCGTAGATGAAAAAGTATCTCGTTTGTATTTGTCGGTTATATCAATCTTAAAATTACCACCATGATAATCTTGCTTTTTAAATTGTCGGTCTTTGCCGTATTGGTTTTTGGTTCTGAGGGTTAAATTAATAGTGACTAGTGATTCCGTACCAGAATATTCACTTCTAAAGGCAAGACGTGCTCGCTTAAAATTTTTGCCATTTATTGTTTTCTCTTTTTTTCCTGTTACTGGGTTGTAAACGCCAATTTTCCAATGTGGGGCATAGGTAGGCGCAACATACAACATTCCATCAGGACCAATCTCGATATCATTAGTACCTCCTTTAATAGTAATAAAGCTACTTTTTCCTGTTGAAAGATTAATTTTTTCTATAAAATTATTAACACCACTAACATACAAATATTCTTTTGCCTTATCAAATGCAAGCCTAAATGCACCAACACTAGGATTGATCGTATTAAGTAAAGATCCAGTCAATTTGTCAAACACCTTTATATCTCCATTAGCAACATACATAAGGTTATTATTGAACACAATATCTTCACAGCGACTATTATTAAAAGTGGTAGTGTTAACTTTTTTTGCAGTATCTGCATTATATATAGCAACATCGCCATAAGTACTACACGCATACACAAGCCCATTATTAAATGCAACTGAATTTACATAAAATGGGAGATTGTATATGGTATGCAGAACATGCACAGAATTAATAAGTTTATCACCGTCTTTATCTCTTAATTCCCTTACTTGGATTGTTTTTCGGTTAGAGTATCCAACATATAGTCTTTCCTTATTTGGCCTATCATCATAAGCAATTGAATTCATATATCTACTAATACCAAAGCTCATTGCCGATCTATTTGCGCCTAAAATATATGAAGCTATAGCACCATAGCTACTGTCTGCTATATATAACGTTCCACCAGAAATAACATTAATCAACTGCAAATCCTCAATATAATCCGCCATCACTTCTTTAGTGCCTAATATTGGTTTTGCTAGGATTTTCTTATTCTGCCCCAAAATGTCTTTTTGTTTGTACAAACGATGGCGACTACCTTTGTTGCTGGTGTGCGGCTCTGCCCAATAACGTATTCTAAGGCGTTCAGCTTTCTTGGTGTCTTCATCAAAGTAATCGTAAATAACGGTAACTTCATCACAGCATTTGTTGCCACTGTCTTTAATAGTGATCGGATTGCTAATGCTTCCGTAAGTTATTTTGGCATCTTTGTCTCGATACTCAAACCCTGCCATACGCACATCACGCTCAATAATGCGCATAATGGCTCTGCCAGAGGTATGCATATTAGCAATGTCCATATTTTTATGGTATTGAGTTTTAACCATGTCGTAGGCACCGTAAGTGGCTACCATGATGATAGAGCTAACCGCTAGGGTTACTAGTATTTCTACGAGGGTGAAGGCTTTGCGGTTAGTCAGCATTGAACACCTTCTTTATAAAGACTGTTTTTTTATCGCCTTTAGCGCTTAAATTAATCGAAACAATGTAAACATTTTTGCCGTCAACTTCTTTTTTTTCTACGCGAATTTGACGAAGACCTTTGCCTATCTTATGGCCTTTAACCTTAACTTCACCTTGCATTTTCTTGCACCATGACTTTAGGTGTGTAAGTTGTTGCTCTACCCCTTTGTTGGGATCTTTTAGCTTGATAGAGTCGCAACTGGTGTTGTCTAAGTTTGTATGTGCATACCCCTCAATCTGAGCTGGATCGGAATGAATGGTTTCAACTATTTCTGCCGCTTGATAATTAAGTTTTTCTCTATCAATAGAATCATACAAAATACTATTAGAAGTAATTACAAGAGAGTACACACCCGCAAAACCAATGGCCACAATAACCACAGATACGAGTGCTTCAATGAGTGTAAATGCTTGCTTATTCATAATCAGATTCTACATCTCCTCCCAATTATTAGTCTTAATATTCCATTTATCTTTAGAGAAAAAACCAGTTGCTCCAAAAATTTGGTTTTGATATTTATATTCTTTGCTTCCCTTCTTTTCATCGTCGTTCTCAAGAAATGTATAAGCACATTGTCTTGTAAGTGTATAAGTCGCTGGAGTAGCACTACCATCAGCATTAAAACAAACATATTCATTGGTGTAAGTTAGCTTACTATCATTACTTTCATAATCCGAAATATCTGTTACGGGATTTCCCCAACCGCCTCCACCACAACTCTTCTTTCTGTTCTGTGGACCTTGATAAACTTTAAAATCATCTGCAGAAAAATGTGCCATTACAGTTCGATTACGATTAACGGCACCTGACCGAAGTAAGGTTAAAAAGCTATTTAATTTTAAAAAATCATTGCGCACTTCTTGTTTACAATTCCAACCACTTAAATTAGGCCCCGCCACTCCAGCTAAAATTGCTAATATAGCAATCACTACTAATAATTCAATCAGCGTAATAGCAGGGTAAAAACCTTTAATGAGCACCTTCAACCCCTTCTTGGGTAACTTGTCCACCGGCTACTAATTGTTCAATGGCGTGATCCATCGTTACCATGCCTTCGCCTCGTGCGGTTTGCATGATGGATTCAATCTGGAAAATCTTACCTTCACGAATAAGGTTTCTAACTGCATGATTACACACCATAATCTCAAACGCTGCTACTCGACCTTCGCCATCAGCGGTTTTAAACAAACGCTGGGTAACTACCATTTGTAACGATTGAGAAAGTTGCGCCCGAACTTGACCTTGTTGCTCGGCGGGGAATACATCAATAATACGGTTAATGGTATTGGGTGCGCCAGAAGTGTGCAAGGTGCCAAACACCAAATGCCCCGTTTCAGCGGCGGTAAGCGCCAGCTGAATGGTTTCACGATCGCGCATTTCACCCACCAAAATCACATCAGGATCTTCACGCAGAGATGCACGAAGCGCACTGGCAAATGAATGTGCATCACGCCCTACTTCGCGCTGAGATACCGTACACACTTTAGAATGGTGAATGTACTCAATTGGGTCTTCTACAGTAAGAATATGGCCTTTTCTAGTAGCATTAATCTCACCAATAATAGCCGCAAGAGAGGTGGACTTGCCCGACCCCGTTGGGCCAGTAACCAAGATTAAGCCATTAGGTTTTTCTGCCATTTCTTGCATAATGAATGGCAGTTTAAGCGCTTCCATAGTGGGGATTTCAGTTTCAATTTTTCTGAGTACGGCTGAAAGACCATCGGAGGTATAAAAGAAATTTACACGAAAACGATAAGCCCCAGCCTCAATAGCCAAATCAACATCGCGGATTTCTTCAAGGTGGGTTTTTTGATCTTCCGTCAGTGCTTTATCAGCAAACTCTTTGAGCATTTGCGCAGAGATAATATCATCACTCGGTTTGGTCATATCGCCATTAATACGCAGGATTAACGGCTGATCTTCCTTAAGATGAATATCAGAGAATTTGTACTCATTGGCGTATCGTTCTATAATTTCAAACATCGACTTCCCCAAAAAATTGATGACTTACTACTTAT
>Ga0209041_1001117_pt1 | contig 16960 bp, 21 predicted proteins | sample SaaInlV_100m_DNA_4_FD_184647 | JGI IMG/M metagenome (GOLD analysis project Ga0209041, IMG submission 184647) | Marine microbial communities from expanding oxygen minimum zones in the Saanich Inlet - SI037_S2LV_100m_DNA (SPAdes) (version 2) | ecosystem: Environmental > Aquatic > Marine >... | reverse complement strand
TAACATCAACTGGTGTACCAGCTACAGCGAGATAATTATGGCTAAACAAAATTTTTCACACTATATAAAAAGAGATAGACCACCAAAGAGACCAGGGGTTCATAAGAAATCAATGAATAAAGATGAAAAACGTCAAATGAAACTAACAAGATATAAAGGACAAGGAAGATAAATTATGGCAACAACTTATACAGATGCACCTAATAGCCAGACGTTGGTAGAAGGAGCACTTCAACCTACGACAACTGAGCAAGGTAAAAGCCGTAAGGTTATATCTCTTGTTGATAGTTTATTAAGTAATCCTACATTACCAACAGGTAGTTCAGTTACTCCCGTAACTCAATCTGTTCAGACAGGAGAAACTTTGGCTACAGGTGGTGTTCAAGGTACAGTAGCAGCAGCTACTCCAACAGCAACTTCAGCTCCCACAGCAACTGCAACTGGTCCAGGGGCTACACAAGTAGTAGCAGGAGCAACAGCACCAACAGCAGGATCTTATACAGCTAACACAGTTTCAGGTCAAGCACCTACAATAACAGGTGTACAAGGTACGGTAACAGCACCAGCAGTAGCAGCACAAGAAGCTCTTGCAACTTTAGATCCTAAAGCTACAGTACAAGGTCAGTTAGAAAAAATATCTACTGATGTTCAAACATCTTTAGCACAGGGTACAGCTTTACCTGTATTTATGAGAGGTGCAGCAGAGGCTACTAGAGCAGCTATGCAAGCTAGAGGATTAGGTCAAAGCACAATGATGGCAGAAGCATTAGCAGAAGGTCTATTAACTGCTTCTATTCCTGTTGCTCAAGCAGATGCAGAGACTTACAAACAAACAATATTTCAGAATTTATCAAACAGACAACAGGCAGTTATTACAAATGCTACTAATTCATTTCAAATGGATATGTCTAATTTATCTAATAACCAACAAGCCTCTTTACAAAATATTCAAGTTAAACAAGCTATGATGTTATCTGATTCAGCTGCACAAAATGCTGCATATCAGTTTAATGCAACTAGTGATAATCAAGTTAATCAATACTATGATGGTTTAACAAAACAAATAGAACAACAAAATGCACAAAGAGCAGATTCTATGACTCAATTTGCGTCAGCAGAATCTAATAAAGTTGCAGCTTTAAATGCATCAAATACAGTAGCAGTAGAGAAAGCTAATAATGATAGAGCTTCAGTTATGAATCAATTCAATGCAAATCTTTCAGATCAAAGAGAAAGATATAATGTAGAGAATCAGAGAATTATTGATCAATCAAATGTTCAGTGGAGAAGAACTATCAATACAGGTAATACAGCTACAGTAAATGCAACAAATCAATTAAATGCTCAGAATCTTTTAAATATGTCTAACTATGCGTTATCCTCTATGTGGCAACAATGGAGAGATGAAGCATCGTGGGTTAATACAGCCTCAGACTCAAAGGATGCTAGAGCACATAATGCAGCATTAGCAGCACTAGAAAGAACTACAGCTTTAGATTTATCTGATGAAAGTCAGAAGTCACAACTGTATACTATGCTAGGTAGATTTGGTATTTCATTAATAACTGGTAATGACAGTAATAAGAAAACAGGGAAATAAATATGTGGGACTGGGTATCAAACGTAGCAAGCACAGCATGGAGCTGGGCAAAAGAAAATATATCACCATCAAATATAGGTGAAACAGTTGGTAAATATATTGATGTTAATGAAAGGGCAGCTTTAAGTAATGCAGATTATACTCCTAAACAACAGGCTACCCCTAGTCTTAGTCAGTACAGAACTAGTGCAACAAGATCAAATGCAGGTGTATCTAGCTATGCAGATATTAAAGAAGCAAGTGGTACTAAGTATGCACAGTTTTTATATTATACTAGCTCATATTTAAAAACTAAAGCAAAGTACGAAAATGCAGTACCTAATATAACATATAAAAAATCAGGATTAGGAGCTAAATCATAAGGAGCAACATGGCAGAACAAGATAATTTTATGGGTCAAGCAGCAGAATTACAAGGTGGACAAGACCCTAGTGTATACAAAGAACCAACACTAAATCCTTTTGATGCACCTATACCAGGTCAATCATTAACGGATACACCAGGGAATTCCCCTTGGGAACATGCACCTACTCACCCTGAAGTAGAGGAAGCAGCAGAATTTATATATGAAAGATTACAAGAAAAGAAAAGTACAAAAAGATTAGTAGTAATGTTAAAAATGGGAATACCTATTGAAGCACTAACTAAAATTACTACATTCTCAGGATTCCTAGAAGGTAGATGGACAGTAGATACTGCTAAACTATTAGAACCTATAGTAGCAATGATGATTACTTCCATAGCAGAGATAGGTAAGATACCTGCTAAAGTATCCCTAGGTGATGTTGATGATCAAGAATTTTTTGATGAGATGGCTAATAATACTATGAACATAGAAAAAGATAGAGGTGATCCTAATATGCTACCTGCAAATGAAGGTCCTTCTCAACCAGAAACTGGATTAATGGGGAGAATATAATTATGGGACTTAAAACAAATTTTATGAATGTGCTTATTGGTGGTGGTAATCAAGTAATTGATACTATGAACATTGAAGCAGAAAGAGAATATGAACAAACAAGAGCACATATAGCTGAGGCAAATGCCCAATGGACACAAACATTAGCTGGTAATAAACAAGCTAATGAAAATTACCAGGCATTTTTAAAATATATAAAGAGTAGACCCGATGAGTTCTCAGGTAACTGGGATAGAAGGCTTGCAGGATTATATCAAGATAACCCTGGTTTATTTAAAGGTAAAAGTTTTGATGATATTAAAGATGGTGTTGCAAAAGAATTAGTTAGTTACAGATTAGATACAGATAGATTAGAAGAAGGATCAGAAGATCCCTATATACCCCAAGCAGATTACTTTAAATTAAATCAAGATAAAATTAGAAACCAAATTGGTAATGTATCTGGTATGAATAATGTAGTAGATCTAATGACATCTGAATCTAAATTTAGAGATACTAAAATGAATATACCAGAAGGTGTTAAGAGATTTAGTGCTAATATGGCTACAGCAACAATGTCAGCCTATGGTTATGGAATATTAAGACAAGAGCCTACTAGTGAGTATAACCAAAAGTTATTAGAGATTGAAAAACTTAGAATTATTGCAGCTAATGCACAACAATACAGTACACAGGAATCTAAATCTAAATTTTTAGCAGATGCTATAAATAAAAATGTAATTGATTTAACATCAGTGTTTATGTTTAACAAACCTGTAACAGGTAAACTATTATTAGATGTATTCCAAACTGAATTAAAAGGTGACACAGCACAAGTAGAAAATGCCTTAGCTTCTTTTACTAAATTACAAACAGGTTTATCTAGAGGTGATGAAGGTGTAACTAAAGAAATGGTAGATCAAGCTAGAGCTAGATATGAAGATTTAAGAAATGGAATGTATACTAAAGTTAATGGTTGGGTAAGTTCTACGCTTGGATCTACAGTACCATTTGATGTGGGGCAAGTTAAAGAAGAACCTAAACCCGAAGTAGCACCATCAGATACTACACCTAAAGTACCTGAAGGATACAAACCACAGATTAACTTTAATGGAGAAATTAATTTAATAGATGGAACTAAAGTATCTATTGAAGATATATTAGATAACAAAGAACAATATATAAAATCACAGCCACCAGAAGTAATGGCATACATAGATCAGTTTGCTCCACTATTTGATGCAGATGGTGATATGATTAAACCTACTAGAGAAATGTTTACAGCTGGTAAAGCTGGAGATAAGTTATTTAAAAAGTTTACAAGAATTTATATGGGTTTAAATATTACAGAGTTTATCCCAGTAGGACCTTATAAATCTGAAGATGTAGACCAAGAATCTATATTAGATAAAATAAAAAAACTATTACCTAAAGAAATTAGTGAAGAAGATCTTAAGAAAATTAAACCTAAAAAAAAGGTAAAGTAATTAATGGCTGATATTGCTACTCAAGACAATACAGAGTTTGATGCTTTGCATCCTAACTTAAAACAATTATATACAGGTGGATTTGATTTAAATCCTAAAACTGTAAATATGCTTAATGAAGGCAATGGTTTTAAGTTTGATTTATGGAATACATCACCACAAGAAATAGACCCAGAGATTATACCTAGAAAAGAACATCATGCACAAAGTATAGGTAATGCTTTAGGCTATGGTTTTATGGGTAGTGCTAGTGGTTTTATGGAATTACTTGGTAGTGTTCCTGGAGGTATTGATAGATTTTATGATTGGTCAAGAACAGTATTAGGTAAAGAACCTACTGAAGATAGTATATTTGATTATGCTGAAAATTATTTAAAGAGTATTGCAAAATCTACAGATCCAGAAGAAATGGGATTTGCAGCACCTGAAGGTTATGCATATAAAACTTTAGCTGGATTTGCAGCAGCACCTATTGCTATTGCATCATATATACCCGCTATACGTGGTATAAAAGCTTTAGGGACTGTAGGTAAAGTAGGACAGTTTGCAGCTAAAAGATCATTACCCTTAGGTTTAGCAGTAACAGACGTTGCTAGAGAAATAGATGAAGGTAATGCATTTGAATTAGGTAAGGCAGCAGCTTATGGTTATGGTACTGGTAAAGTATTACAATTTGCAAACACATTGGGTATTACTCCTAGAATGGCAACACTAGGTGGATTTGGATTTTTAACTGCAGGCAATCAAGCAAACATAGAAGATAGATTTGCAGCAGCTACAGTGTGGGGAGCACTTGGATATCTTGGACCAAAAGCAGGTGGATTAAAAGTAGACCTAGTACAAGAAGCACAATCATCTAAAAATTACAAAAAAGTAATGGGTGATAGAATAGAATTTAAAGTTGGTCAAACAGTTAAGATTAATAAAAAAGGTGACACTGCTGAAATAATTAAAGAAGGTATTGATGGTGACCAAATGGCTCCTATTAATAATACAGGTAAGAAATTTTATATATTTAAAAAAGATGGTGCAGACATCAGATTAAATGAAGAGTCACTAAGAGAACATAATTTTCCTGAAGAATTACCTGATATACAAAAGGTAACTGAAGTCAGGGGAGAAGCTGCTAATGAATTTTTAGAACTTAATATAAGATATATTGAAAACTCGCAAAGACTAAAAGAAGCTAAAAAAGCACAGAAAATAGTAGAAGAAAATAATAAACTTGTACAAGAAGGTAAAGAACCTAGTGAAATACCTGAGGCTTTAAAAGAAAAAGGTTTAAGCGAAATAGATTTACAAAAATTAGAAAAGCAAGTTAATGATGATGCGGCACACATAACTGCTCAAGGTAAAGTGTTAATGACAGGACATCAATATAATGAAGCTGTTAGAGATATGAATGATCCTAGAAAAATGTCACAGTTTTTAGTAGATCAATATGGTCCAGATGGTAGATTAAAAAATCCTGATATGGAATCTGGATTTTTAGATAGAGCAATGGATGGTACACTTAACTTATCAACAGCTATACTACCACCTAAATTTATTGGCAATCCTGTCTTTAGATATATGAATGAGAAATTTCATTCACAATTTATAGAAGATAATATTACTATTAATACAATCCTATTTGATCCTAAAGTTATTTTAAATAGAAAGTTTTTACCTGGTAGAAAAGAAGGTGAGGATTTTACATCTTATAGAGTGAGACTACAAGACTCTGGTGATATGTTAAAGATGTTTGGGCATGCTTCAGTTAAAGATATTAATGCAGGATTAACAGAATTTCAAGTACTATCAGCAAAAGAACCTAAACAAGCTGCAGATATTATAGAGGTTAATGCTAGAATATGGTTAAAGAAAAAAAGAGAAGCAGCAGCTAACAAAGAAGAATATAATAGTAGAAAAACTTTTACTACAATATTTGATAATGTAGATTTTTATAAACTTAGAAAAGAAGGTGAGACTGTAGATATACATGGAAATACAGTAGATATTAGAATATTACCTAATGGTAGTAAAGGAACATATAATGATCTTATGTATTTTAAAATGCGTGAGTTAGAAAATGTACAAGGTAAAGTAGAAAACGAATTTAAATACGAAGCAACTGAAAAAGATTTAAAAGCAGAAGGTTTAAATGATACACAGATTAGAATTTATTTAAAACTTAGAGATGCAGATAGAGCAGCAGTTAGAATATATAATGAATCAGTTTTAAAGAATGTTAAAGAAGGTGAAGGTAGAATTGTAGAAGAATCTCCTAATCACTTTCCTAGAGTATTCTCTGGTGGGTTTAGAGTATGGGCACTTAGATATAATCCTGTTACAGGAAAGTATGGTTCTGATTCCTCTACAGCACTAGGTGTAGGTAATAAACTACAAGCAGATGCAGCAAGGAATTATTTAATAGATCAGTATGGTAAGCAAACTTTTACAACTAAAAAAGGTAAAACAGTACCGCTATATAAATTTCCAGAACCTGTTGTAAAAAGTAAAGATATTGCAGGGGCAACTGAAGCAGATGCGTTTATGGAATTATTTAAAAGTCCAAATATAAAAGGTCAACCAGAGTTATTAGAAAAACTTGAAGAGTTTATGATGGAAAACAGAGTGGAAAAAGGTTTTGGTAAATTTACTTTAAAAAGAGTAGATGTAGATGGTTACTTAGGAAGCAGACTTGCAGCACAAAATTATTGGTTTAGTCAAACTAAGAAAAAGTTTCTAGGTGGATCAGGTAAGAATTTACTAGAAAAAAATATTAATACTAAAATGGCTAAAGACTTTGAAGCTGCTATGACACTGTATATTACAGGTGCAGTTAGATCAGCATCAAGACATAAAACAAATAAATGGCTAAATGATTTTGAGAATAAAAAAATAGTTGTACCTAAAGAAGATGGTACATTAAGAATTACAACATTAAAAAAAGACTCACCTAATGCTATAAAATATGGTGATGTACAAAAAAGAAATATATATGGTGAATTGCAAGATGGTAAGATATCACAAGCAGTAAGTCAAATTGGTAAAAAATGGATTGGTGAATCTGGTATGGCTAATACATTTGGTACAATGAATAAAATTACCCTTGTAAATAAATTATTATTTGGGCAAATGAGATATTTAACTGCTTCTGCTATTCAACCTTATCACATGATATTTCCTAAACTACTTGATATGAAATATAGTGGTATGAGTAAGGGTAAAGTTACTATGTCAATGCTTAGATCTATATATGATTTAATATTACCTAGTAAAGAAATGGCGGAAGCACATGAATATGCAATGCGAATAGGAGTTATAGAAGCAAAGTTTATGAATGAAGCTATGACTAGAGTTGAAGGATTATTTGGTAGAAAAGAATTAGATAAACCTTTCTTGGGTAAAAAAGTATTTGATTTTGAAAAACTTTGGAAAGGTATTACATTTCAAAACTTAGCTGCAAAAGTTGAGCAGACAAGTCGTCTTAATGCATTTACAATGTTTTATAACTTTGCTAAAAGTGCAGGTAAAAGTAAAATACAAGCACAACAACAGGCTGCAAAATTAGCTGATATGTACATGGTTGAGTATACTTACTTAGAACAACCTGGTATATATGGAGCAAAAGGATTAGGAACTGCAGGTAAACCTTTTGGTTTATTTAAAACATTCCAACATAATTACTTAGCACAGTTAGTTGAGTACGCTACAAAAGCAAAACAGGGAAAGGGTAGTGAAGGATTAGTAGGATTTCTTGGGCAAATGATATTTGCTGCAGGTATCTTCGGTACTATTGGTATGAAAACGGCTGATGATTTATTAAATAAATTATCACCTATTGTTCAAAAACTTACAGGAGAACCTTTACCATCTATTACAGAAACAGTTATGACAAGTAATTATCCTGAGTTTGTAAAATATGGTATACCTTCATCTGTATTGGGTGTTGACTTAACAGCTACGCTAGCCGCACCAGGAGTTAGTGTAACAGATTTAATTAGTGTACCTTCATTAAACTATTGGGGTTTAACACCTAGACAGATTACAAAAGGTAGAGGTGTAATACCTACAGGATTTAATGCATTAACAAAAGCACTTACAAGTGATAGCCCATTTGAAAAAAGAGATGCTTGGGTTATGTTCTTGCAAGATTCAGTGCCTACTTCAATGCATGCTATTGTTGAGAAATACTATATGGGTATACCACAACCTTATGCATATTGGAAAGAGTGGGATTTAACTAGCGAGAATAAAAATGCATATAAATATACACAATATGGTCCTGTAAGAGATGTATTTAAAAAGGGTAGAGGAGAATTATTTAGAACAGCTGCTGATTGGAGAGCTAGAACTTTATCTTCTTATTCTTTAAGAGAAAGAGAATTACTAAAATTAGTTTATACAACTACTAAAATTAAAAGTGACTTACAGGTTAATACAGATAGTTTAATAACTGCGGGTGCACAACATTTAGGTAAAGAAGGATATGTTCCTTTATGGATATATAGCCAACTACAAGGGTATGGTTTAACAACAGAACAAATTGATACTAAAATTACTAACAGGGTAGGATTAATGGATAGTGACTTTATAAGCAGACTTACAAAAAGAACTAAAAGTTTACAAGGAAATACTCGTATCGACAAAATTGTAAATGATATATTAAAACGTAAATATACATATTATGGTACAAATTAATGCCTAGAAAATCAGCCACAGAAGTTAAAATAGATTTCCTAGTAAAGGAAATAAAAGAACTTAGAAGTGAAACTAAACATTTAAGAGCTGATATTAACAAAGGTAAAGGAGCCATATGGGTACTCATTGTACTTGCAAGTGCAGTAGGTGGTGTCTATAATTTTTTTAATAACTAATACAAGGAGACAACATGATACAAGAATTAAAAGCAAAAGTAGAAAAACTTTGGGCAGACCATAGCCACTGTGTTATCAGTGCAGCTATAGGTTTTGCTCTAGGTGCTATAGTATTTTAATATGTGGTTTAGTGCAATTAAATTAGCATTAAATGCTGGTACTCACATCTATAAAAAGAAACAAGAAACTAAGATGTTTATGGCTGATGCTCAAGCCACGCAGGCTGCGAAGATGGCTCGTGGGGAAACAGAGTATCAAGGCAAGTTGCTTGAGGCTAGGCAATCGGACTGGAAAGACGAATTCGTTTTGGTCGTCCTAACGCTGCCAATTTTAGTCATTGCATATGGAGTCTTCAGTGATGATCCTGGTGCAGCTGCAAAGATAAAAGAATTCTTCGAGCAGTTCCAACAGCTGCCGAGCTGGTTTACAAATTTATGGATTCTTGTCGTGGCGAGTATCTATGGTATAAAAGGTACACAAATATTTAAAAATAATAAAAAATAATATGGAGAGTAATATGAACTATTATTTTACAGGAGTATTAGTTATATTGTTTGTAGCATTTGCTGTGTTAGTAGCACAGTGAAGTTTATATTAGTGCTTGCATTATGTAGCCAAACATACGGAAGCTGTATGCCACCTCTACAGAATAAAACTTTTTATAATTCTTTTAGAGATTGCAGTATTGCTGGTTATGAAGGGTCTCTTAGTATATTAAAAGCCTTTTCAGTAAAAGAATTCGAAGATAAAAAATTATACACAAGCTTTACTTGTACTCTCCAAGAAACAACTTAACATGAAATACCTATCAATATTATTACTATTATTATTTACTTCATCAGCATTTGCAGATACTACACAAACGAATACTAGTGGTTCAAACACAAGTATTGATGGTGGGTATGAATCAACTACTACAACTACGTATGAATCAGGTTCCGAATCTACATCTACAACTAACAATACCACAAACTCAGATATAAGATCTGCACCACCTTCGGCTGCAGCACCCTCGTATAACTCTATGACACAAGATGTTTGTGCTGTAGGTGTATCTCTAGGTGTTCAGACATTTGGTATAGGTATTAGTGGTGGTAAGCATGCAATAGATAAAAATTGTGAACGATTAAAACTAGCTAGAATACTTAATGATTTTGGTATGAAGGTAGCAGCTGTTGCAATACTATGTCAGGATGAACGTGTGTTTGAATCTATGATTTCGGCTGGAACCGTTTGCCCGATAGATGGAAAAATTGGAGCTGAGGCTATGGCATTGTGGTCTAGATATGGTCACGAAAGACCAGATTATAAAACATATATTAAACGTATAAAAGATAGAGAAAAAGCAGATTTAAAAGCACAAAAAGAAATGACAAAAGAATTAGATAAACTAGATAAAGAACTTTTAGATGCTGAACCAATTCACAACAAATGATAGATAAATATATTATAAAATTTTGTGAGGTTGTAGATAATTTTTGTGAAGCTATTGCTAATATGTTATCTGGTCCACGTTGTCAGTGTAAGAAAAAAAAGAAAAAAGATGCCTAGGCCAGTTAGAAAATGGATAGTAAAATTAAGAATGTGGTATGCAGACTTAAGAGGTCATCACGGTAAAAGATGGGATTATGAACCATCTAAATATTATATGAGGAAAAAGAGATGAGTAATAAACCATTAAACATATCGGAATCAGCAGCTGTGCAGATGCCGATGAAGACGGTTGCTAGCCTCATAATTCTCGTGGCGATGGGCGTCTTCGCATATACCGAGCTGACTTCAAGGTTGGTATCGTTAGAGACATCACGTGAATTGTTTACAAATGATTTACTTAAAAAATCAGAACAGGTACCTGTAGACCAGGAGCAACATTTTTTATTGGAAGATCTTTATAAGTCTGTTGAGAAAATGGAAGAGACTCAAGAGATGAATATGACTAACAAAGTTAATATAGAATTTTTAAGAGATCAATTAGAAAAAGCATTAAATGATATAGAAGATTTAAAAGACAAAGTAAGAGCAAACGGTAACGGAGCACATTAATGACAGAAATGGTAATAGCGTTGTTAATGATAATTAACGGAGAAATAAAAGAACATAGAATACAAGAATCTATGTCAGATTGTTTAAAAGGTAAAAGAATTGCAATGCGTGATTCTAAAAAACACATACAATACCAGTGCATAAAGTCTATGGCAGAGACCGAAATTTATTTAGGTGAGAAATCAATTCTTAAACTCATATTAAAATGATTTGGATTTTAGCAATAATAATAGGAGGTTGGTATGCGATACATAGCGTTAATAAGTTTGCTGATTATATTAACCCACACAACTTTAGCAGAAGAAACCACAACAAATAATTTAATTAGTCAAGATTTTTCTACAGGTTGGTCTGGTACTGCTACTGGCAGACACGGCAACAGTACAATTGCTGCTGTTAATAATACATATATTAAGTCTAATGATGTAAGTTTAAAAGACGATGCAAATTTAACTGAGGCACAATTACAAGATGGTTTTACATCAAATCATTCTTTTAAATATTGGCATTGGAATAATTATAATTCTACAGTTACCTCAAAGGTAACAATAACTAAAGCAGATGGTGAAGTAACAACGCAAATTCGGACATATAATTCTACTGGTTGTGGTTACATTAACTGTGGTAGTTTTCAATCTGGATCTGATACTTTGTCTATATCCAGAAATACTCAAACAGATTTTGATATTAATGTAAGGTATGATTTTACAGACACTTCTAACAGCACAAGTCACTACTCAGTAGATTTAAAAGAACCTTCTCTTACAGTTACATATGAATCAGAACCTATAGATCAATCTATTCAAGATGAGATAAATGAAATCTTTGAAGAATTAGAAATAGGCGTAAGTGAAAATGTAATGGAAGAAATAGAAAATTCTTTTGAAGAAGAGACTTTTACTTTTAACGAGGAGCCACAGTTTGAAATGGAGATGCCTATGGAGATGGAGACATTTACATTTGCAGAAGAATTTATTGAAGAATTTTTTATTGAAATGAATGAAGAATTTTTTATGGAAGATGATGGTATGGAATTTGAAGATGGACCAATGCTTACTTTTGAAAACGAAGAGATAGTGGAAGAGATATATGAGGAGTCCAATGAAATCATTGCAACATTCTTACCGATGGTTTCTGAAGAAGAGGAATTTTCATCAGAAGAATCATTCGTCACAGAAGATGGACCCGTATTTATGGAATCAGCCGAGAACGAAGAAACTTTCACTACAGAAACATTTCAAGAAGAAGAAATAACAGAGGAAGAATCTACCATGATGTCTGAAACATTTACAGAAGAAAAATCTACAGAGATGACTGAAGAAGAAGGAGTGGTTGAGGAAGAGCCTACTAAAATTACCGAAGCATCTAATGAAGAAACAAAAGAAGAAGGAGTTAAAGAAGAGAAATCTTCTAGCGATGATACTAAGAAGCCCGTTGTTCAAGCTAAGAAGCTTACCAAACAAAAAAAGATACAACAGGAAAAAGCAATCAAAGCTAACTTGGTAAAAATTATGGATAAAGTAGATAAAGATATAAAAGATATATCAAAGAATTTACAAATTAAAAATATTATTAAGCTAGATGCTATGGTAAGTGACCAAGCATCCCTTGATTCTTATGACATACCCTTCTATAAAAGTAAAAATATATACTTAGATCAATTGCAGATACAGGATATGAGACAGCTATACACTGATGTTAGTTTAAATAATTATATAGCTAATGATCCTGTAGTTATTATGCAAGAAAAACTAAGAAAAATAAATATTAAAAAACAACAAATACTAATAGAACTAGAGGTTTTAAAAAATGGATAAAATAAAAAATCAATTAGCAGGAGTAGCTGCATTACTTGGGGTCATTGCCGCAATCGGTGGTGGTTTTATTAAGTATGGTGAGATTATGACTAAGTTAGAAGTGTTAGAGAGTGCATCTAAAAATATCGACATGAGTTTTTTATCAGAGATAAAAGTATTAGAAGAGAAAGTTAATAAATTAGAAAACGCTGATACATCACATAGTCATGAAGTTGGAGAACATACACACGATACTGAGCATGGTCATACTATTAGCCAAATAAATAAAAAAGAAATTGAATTATTAAAAGTACAAATAGAAGAAATTAAAGTATCAACATCTAACCCATTGGCAAACTAATGCAACTTAGTGGACACTTTAGCTTATCAGAGTTAACAAAATCCCAAACTGCTGTAAGAAAAGGAATAGATAATAAACCTACTCTTGATCATATAGAAAATTTAACAGAACTATGTACACACATACTAGAGCCTACACGTAGAAACTTTGGTAAACCTATGGTAATTACCTCAGGGTATAGATCAGAAGAACTATGTGAAGCTATAGGTAGCAAAACTACTAGCCAACATGCAAAGGGTGAAGCAGCTGACTTTGAAATGTTTGGTTTAGATAATAAATCATTAGCAAAATATATTAAGAACAACTTAATCTTTGATCAATTGATATTAGAATTTTATAAAAATGATGATCCCTCAAGTGGATGGGTGCATTGTTCATATAATAAAGAAGAGAATAGAAAAGAAGCATTACTTTACAATGGTAAAGAATATACACAATGGATTACTTAGATGCCTATACCAATTATATATGCAGGGTATGCGGTAGCTACAACTGCTGGTAGAATAGCACTACCTATATTAGCTAAAGAGTTTGCTAAACGTGGTGGTACACAATTTATTAAAACATATGGTAAGGCTGCATTTCAAGCTGTAACAGGTGGAAGTGCAGGTGCTATAGCCTATGATCAAATAAATAAATCTGTACCTGTGTCTACAGGGCAAGGTGATTATATAGGTGATACAGGTCAAAAAGAAAAAGAAAGAGAAAGAATAGCTGCAGAAGAAAAAGAACGAATGAAAGGTTCTGCACCTGCTGTAATTAAAACATGGCAAGAATCTTATCCAGACTTATCAGATGATATAATAGACTCATCACCACCACCAAGCACACCAGAACCTATTACATTTCCGCAAGAAACTTTTCCAGATTTATCAGACGAGGCTAACAAACCTCAAATATTTTATAGTAAGAAAGATGATGTTAAAAAACAAACAGATAAATTAGTACCAGAGAAAGTAGAACTTGGACCTCTATCTGCAGTAGAAAAACAAACAGCAATAGCACTTAAAGGTAACAAACCTGATTATTATTCAAGGGCTGTTGAAGCTATTACAAATGCTAAACAAGATAAATCTACTAAAGGTAAATGGAAAAGTATTATACAAAGTAATTCTACTAAAGAAGAAATGAATTACCTAGGTCTTACAGAATTTTTGCAAGGTAATGAGTCTGTTACTAAAGAGGAATTATTAAAATTAGTTAAAGATAAAAACATAGCACCTGATCTTGTACTTACAAAAATACCTAAAGAAGGTCAGCAAGATTTTTCTACTTTCTCAATAGGTGGTGCTGGAAATACTACAGGTCAGTATGCAATTCAAATAGCCCAAGAGCCCTCTTCACCTGACTCATACATAGCTGAAGGAGATTTAGAGTTTGGTCTATCTAAAAAAATATACCAAGCAACAGGGGCACATCTTAAAGAAGAATACGGTAGAAATACTATGGCTCATGCTAGAACTCAAATAGGTTATAATCCAAATAATTTAGAATACGGTGAAGACTCACCATTAACATATTCTGTCAGTGACGCAATGAAACAGGCATCCCAAGAATTAAAAAATACTTTTATTGTAGATGAAATACAATCAGATTGGATTCAAGATATTCAAAAATTTGGAACTAAAGATAAGCCAAAATTTACAGTATTAAAAGGTAGTGAAATTACTCCCAAATATATTGAAGATAATTATGAAGATATTTATGATCTTAGAATAGCAAAATTTCAAACACAAAAAGATCTTTTAGAAAATACTGGCATGTCTACTAATAAAGTTTTATATCGTAAGCATTCAGGTGACACATACGTAGAAAAAAGAATTGAAGATGATTTATATTATGTTTTTTATTATGATGGTCTAACACCAGAATCAAAATCTATAGCATTTCAAGAAAAAGAACAAGCAATGGATCATGCAAAAAATTATACAGTTGAAAATTTACCTATAACTCAATCAAAAGAATACGTTAAATTAATGCTAGACTCTTTAATTAAAGAAGCAGTTTTGAATGGCACAGATAGTATAGGTATTACTAATGGTCAAATCCAAGGTGATAGATACGAGGGGCAAGATCCAAAAAAAGCAGAAGGTCTTAAAAAATTCTATGATAAAATTGTTATAGCCCAACTAGAAAAAGTTGCCACACAATATGGTGTTAAAGATCAAATAAAAAAAGTAACTATAAGCGAACCAGAATTTAGCGAAGACGATGATATAAAATCTATACCTAATAGAATGAAAATGTCTATGCAGAATGGATTCGTTCTTAAAAAAATAAGAGCTGATCTTTTGTATGAAACTTTAAATGATAGAACAGTTACAATACCAGATTTTTTTACAATATATAGTGATAGTGGTATGGCTCAAGGTCACAGTAGAATAATGGATGTAATTGAAAATGACGAACCTAGTGTAGCAGAAAGACTTAACAACCCTAAACAATATTTTATATGGGTAAAACAAGGTAGTGCACTCTCCGAAACTTTATCAAATAGACCAAATGATATGATTACTTTAAGAGATTACGTTGATAACTCTACAGTAGATTTTAGTATGCCAATAACAATAGCTAATCCTGGTAATAACCTTACAACTCCAGAAGATAATGCAAGTGAAGGCACAACAAACATGACAAACTACTCTAGCTATATATTAGATTATAAAAATAAAGGTATTGATTTAAGTTATGAACATGATGAACATCAAATAATTAAAATGCCTTTGCCTAAAAAATTACAAAAGGATATACTAAGCAAGCCTATTAAACTTAGTAAAGTTAAAACACAAGCAAATAGATTAACAGCATAATATTATGAGAGATACAAAATTTATTAACGCATACGTAGCAAAACAGACTAAAGATAAAAAAGAAAAAGAATTGTTTAAAGTTTTAAAAAAAGAAGTAGAGACAGGTGCTAATGGCACACAGAATTATATAATAAAAAAAGGTATAAATAAAAATACAATAGCTAAGAAATAAAAAAGGGGAAGCGTAAACTTCCCCCAGTTAGGCAACAACAGGGCTCCTTTAAGGGAGCCTTTTTTTTGGCGACACTTATACCAAAACTTTAAATCTTTTGTATCATTTGTTTAATATCATCTTCTAGTTTTTTACTAACAGAGTTTGCATGATTAATAATTGCAGCACATAGATTAGCTTGATACTTATATTCTTTTAAAGCTTCTCTTATTTTACCTACAGGCTTTCCCCCGTAGTCAATCACTATAGCATTGTCCTTATTTAAACCAATCTTTAGTTCAAACAACAAACCTGTTTGATGAATTGGATTACTTTTTTCCATTAGTTTCACCTGTTTGTTTCTTAACAAAGTCTGCACCAATGCTAGGATCTAACTGATTTAATGTACTCACCATATTCATAAGCCTTACAACTTCAGCATAAGGTCTAGTCATTAGATACCTCATTAAATCCTGTAGTTGTGTAGAGTTAATTAAAAATGTTCTTGATCCTACTTGTTCTTTTTCTTTCTCTTTAGTCATCTGTACCTCCGAAGTACTCTTCTAGTGTTTTTATGTTTTCTTCGGCATTAGATATAACACTAATAAGTTTATCTAATTCCTCTATAAATTGAGGGTGTTCTCCAATTGCCACAGGGTTATCTAAATATACAATAGATTTAGCTTTAGCATCTGATATTTGTGCTTTATATTTATCATGCAAAGCATCTAAAAACATCTCTCTCATATCCCATGTAATCTGTCCTTTAGCTTTACTCATCTTTGCCCCCTAAATTGATAATACTTATCCTCAATAAGATCAGCATCATCTAAGTAAGGATTAAATTTAGCTTGTACAGATTCTTTTGCATCTCTTATTGTTTGATTAAGTGTCCGACCTTGTTTTAAACAACCTGATACAAAGTCTTCTACCTCTATTATTGCTTGCTTAA
>Ga0209041_1001103_pt1 | contig 17075 bp, 15 predicted proteins | sample SaaInlV_100m_DNA_4_FD_184647 | JGI IMG/M metagenome (GOLD analysis project Ga0209041, IMG submission 184647) | Marine microbial communities from expanding oxygen minimum zones in the Saanich Inlet - SI037_S2LV_100m_DNA (SPAdes) (version 2) | ecosystem: Environmental > Aquatic > Marine >... | reverse complement strand
GTAGATACCTCAAGTGGCTACAGCAAAATGAACAAGCCATTAAGGGTTTCGATAAATCTCAACTGCCAAAGCACTTGATCGGCCGGGATCGTGATAAGTGGTTGCCATTATTCGCTATCGCTAGCGTTGCAGGTAATAAATGGTTGGATCGAATCAGGCGCTATGCACTTGAGGAGCTGGATGATTCCAATCAACTAACGGATAGCACCCAAATACTGAAGGCCGTACAAGATATCTACTTCAATTGGGATCGCTACTCAGTCAAGCTCAGAGATACGAAGGTTACGACTGGGAACTTGTGCAAGTTGTTGGCGAAGTGGACTGATGAAGATGGACGCAAGCCCTACGCCAAGTGGAACAATGGTGTTGATCTTGAGGATCGGATCATCAGGTCAAAGCAACTTACTGGACTCCTTGGGTCATTCATCAATGCCCGAGGCAAATCATTGTCCACTGAAGGTCATCGTTCAATGTTCGATGGGGATAGAACCCGTGGCTATCTTTGGGCAGACCTGATTGACACTTCAGACAGACACTTGCCAGAGTCGTACAGGCTTGAGTGTCACGCTGTCACGTGTGACAAGGAGGTCTCCCATGACTAGACAGGAAGCTATTGATGCCAAGTGTAAGGAGTGCATCTTCGACCCGTTGGATGATGGAACTTGGAGACAACAAGTACAAGCCTGTGAGATCAAGTCATGTGCTTTGTATCCTTACCGACCAAAGCCCTACGGTAAGCCTCTGGATCAGGCTGTGCAGGCTGATTCTCAGGCTATAGGTGATTTGCAATGGCAGGATAAGGGGTGCAGGGTTGTGCGCCTTAATCAGCCCCTGGGGGTTGAATGATGAGTAAGGAATTAGAACCCACGGAAGATTCAGAAGCGCCATCAATCGAAGAATTCAAGTATGACGTTTTGGTTGCACTAAGCCGTCATGCTGTGTGCTTAGATAACTATGAGCTGCGATTAAATGCTCTTGAGGAATTAACTGAAGAGATCAAAGAGCATATGTTAGAACTTAGGGATTGGTATCTGATGTTGGCTTCAGTGGCAGGTGACAACCCTGATCGCAAGATTCACTAGGAGTTACCTGTGACGGTGGTATTGCAACAACCTTTGTTGTACTGGGCTGCATATTCACCCTAACTACCCCATGACTTTTGTATCAGGTTTTATCCACTAGAACTTAACCTGTTAGGTTTTTCCTGAGAGCCGTTTGAGCCTCGATACGTAGGCGTTTCACTCACTAAAGTTCGTTTTAAATGTTTACTTTGGGCTTGAGATAGATGTCACACACACTCACACTCACACACTCTAAAAGAACCCTACCGAAGCGCTGGATCAGGGTGACAGAATGCCCGATCAGGGACGCCATGGGATCGTCACTTTCAGTGTCCAGCAGGGCTGGTTCTGGTTTTTTCTCATCTTGAAATTAATCCCCGAATCTCTCTTTCAGCGAAGTATAGGAAGTATAAAACGTATTTAATGGAAAAAGATGGGGATGAAAAGTCTGGTTGCAGTCTGTTTACAGCCGAAAAGTTAATGTATTGCATCCGATTTATCCTTGAGTCCTTAACCAGCGCTACATTGGTTTAACTATCATCCTTGCGAATAGGGAGAAGATATGATGGAAAGAATTGTCATTTTTGTTTTGATTTTTCTGGCAATGATGGGGGGTCAGTCGCTGATATCAGCGTCGGCCGGGACCCGTTGTATAGGGAGTTGGGACTGCCCCACCGATGAAATCTGCCGCCTAACCACCAGAATGTGTGTGCCTCTGGAGTGCGAGTACAATTTTGAATGCGCCGACGGGCAATTGTGTAATAATGGACTATGCTTGGCGGACATTACCGAGGATAATGACTACGACGGTGTTCCAGACGCACTTGATAACTGCCTTCCCGCCATTAATCCTAGTCAACGAGACGGGAATTTTGATGGCGTTGGCGACGCCTGCGCCAATGAGATAGTCGGGCTGAATGGCAGTGGTGGTCCGAACAATCGTGGCAGTGGGAACACAGTTCTTGGCCACAGCGCGTTCTCGAGCGCCGCGAAACCCGGCGAGGTAAAAGGAAAAACTTCCGTTTTGGAGAATACGGCAATCGGGGCTTTGACTCTCTGGGGACTTAAGACTGGAAGGAAGAACACCGCGGTGGGTTCAATGTCCCTGCGGCATCTAGGCATCCATACGACCAGAAGAGTACCCGAATCTAACACCGCGGTTGGCCAAGGGAGCCTGTATACGTTGTCGACAGGATCAAACAATCTGGCTCTTGGAGTATCTGCCGGAAAGGACCTTCAAAGTGGACTCCGCAATACGGTAGTGGGTACTCGTGGGTTAGCGAATCTCAGAGAAGGGGGGCAGAACATAGCAATTGGCTATGAGGCGGGACGCAATCTCGTAGGACGGAGATGCAGTAATAATATCTACCTTGGGAACCAGGTTGGGCCGCAGCAACCCACTTGTGAGAATAATAAACTATACATTGGTAGTAGCGCTGCTCGGAGTTTGATCACGGGCGACTTTGTAACCGCCGAGCTCACTATCCACGGCAGCCTACATGCCACCGGCAACGTCACCACCTCTGATGCCCGGCTAAAAAAGGACATCAAGCCCTTAACCCATGCCCTTGATGCAATCTTGCAACTACAGGGTAAGACCTACCGCTGGAAAGAGGACACTACCTTTGCTAATAAGCAAGATATAGGCCTTGTGGCCCAAGAGGTAGAGGAGATATTCCCTGAACTCGTAGCAGAAAACGAACAAGGTTATAAAGGCATTGCTTATTCCAAACTAACTGCAGTACTTATTGAGGCAATTAAGGAACAGCAACAGCTGTTCACGGCAGAGATAACTGCTTTACAAAAAGAGAATACTCAGTTTACTGGGCAGATCGCTACCCTTGAAAAAGAAAACACCCAACTGAAAACTATCATGGCCGAGCAAATGCAAGTGCTTTTAGCAAGGGTTGTCATGCTGGAAGGAGAGACACTCGCGTCAAACTGATTCTTTTTGACTTATCCTTTTTTAAAGCCCCGCTTATGCGGGGCTTTTCTTATCCCAACCTCTTAACCAAATCCTCTGCCCTTAGATGCGTATAGCGCATCAGCCTCTAACCACACGGCACATAGAACGCCGCTCTACGTAACAGAATGGACTTCGCCTACACTGACTCCTGCCTGTTTGGAGATTGCTCGTATGGACAAGCCAGATGCTTTTAGAGCCTTGATCTTCTTGAGGGCGACAGGCGGTATGGGAGTCCTGCATAATAGTTTGCTTTGCGCTCTGGCCCTCGCTAATCCTGCCCGAACTCGCTCTTGAATCATTGGTTCATCCAGTTGACTTGGCCCCAACTGCCATGCGCACCTTCGCCAGTTTGACGCAAGGCCGTTTTTGGCTATTTTTGGTAGTTAGTATAAGATTGATTCGGACCCGGGCATTTTAGGTAGTAAGCATTCTGGTAACTTTGATGAGGGATCGAATAACGAGAAACTTCTTGTGCTGGTCTTTTGCCGTGGGGTGCGCTATTTTCCTCGTTGGTTGCAATAGCGGAGGTGGCACCACCTCGGGTACCTCAGGTGGACCAGGCTATCTCACCGTGCCGATGGCAGGTTGGTGGCATGGTAGTTGGTCTCGTAATACAACCTTGACCGATATCATTGTTGATACCGCGGCTGCCACCACCCAACTCGACCCTCTCGATGGTGTGGCGCGCCTGCAGATCACCTCAGCCAGCGGGTCCTCGCAGACGATTTCCGGCTCACTGCTGATGACCGGATTCGAATGCTTTACCTCCGGTACAGTCAGCGGCTCCTGGTCTGGCTCCAACATCGGTATGACTGTTACCGATTCAAGTACCCCGGCGGGCTCTGCCACCGCCTTGTCACTTTCAGGGCATCAGACATCCGCTGGAGAACTCAAGTTTGCTTATATAGTGGCCTCAGGTGAGTGTGAAGCCAAACGTGGCAGAATTACCCTTAGCAAATCAGGGTGAGGACGGAGCCGATCAATGACCACGAACCTGATCACTACGAAGAGTCATTCTGTGATGCGACAATACCAGGTTGGCTTCACCCTGTTGGAGTTGCTGGTGGTGATCGTCATTATCATAACGGCTGCCGCCGTGGTCGCACCGAGCCTGGGCTCGCGCGCCCAGCAGGCACGGCTCGATTCCGGCGCGGCACGGCTCGATGCACTGGTACGACATGCCCGTACCCGCGCGGTGATCGAGCGCCGCGATGTAGCGCTATCACCTTCAGCAGACGGCCGCTGGGTGCGTCTGACCTACCCCGGGGGGGGCGGCACGGTGCGTACGCCACCGCTGGATCTAGGTGCAACGGTGCGCTTGCGCCTGGCGCAGGGCAGCGATGTCGGCGAACAGGCGGACATTATCTTTCATGCCGATGGCACAGCCGACCATGTCGGCCTTTTACTCTCATCCCATGCCGGAGTGCGGCGGATGGTGCTCGATCCAGCCCGCGCCCGGCTGGTGACTGGGGGTTCGTGATGAGATCTGGCCAGCAAGGGTTTACGCTGATAGAGATCATGGTGGTGATGGTGATCTTAAGTTTCGGGTTGGTCGCCGTGGTTGGTGCAGCTGCCCAGGCGGCACGCAGTACCAGTGCTATTGAGGAGCTCGAGTCGCTGCGCCAGGCCGCTGAGCAGGTGTTGGCCACCCAGGTGATCCAGGCGCAGATACCCCGCGAGCGCAGTGAAGGCACCCTGGGCCGGATCAACTGGGTGCTCAACGTGAATAACGACCCGGATTTCGTGAATCTCAAGCAGTTGCGTATTACTACCTTTGTCGCCGGCAAGCCGGATGGGCGCCGGTTTACGGTGGAGTCACGACAGGCGCTCTTGGGATCGTCAGCAAAGGATACGCTATGAAACGCCTGATACTCCTCGCGCCTCTCATCATTATCCTTTCGGGCTGTGCGGATTTTTTCTATCAGCCGGAGCGTTCCCGTAAGTGGCCGGATCTGGGCGTGCAGATCGCTGTGGTTACGGTTCCAGATAAAACCGGCGGTGCGGTTCGGCGCGACTTTCTAATACGCGGTGTGCGTCCGGGAACGCCAGCCGAAAACGCGGGGGTCAAAGCCGGTGACCTTCTGGTATCGTTGGATGGCCGGCTAATCAATAGTGTCAGCGTCGCGCTTGATGTCATGCGCAGTAAAACCAAGATGGATACCGTGCTGCTTGTGGTGGAGCGTGACGGCGAGACCCGCCAGTTTCTCATCAGTCTAGCTAACGCTGCTTTGCGATCGGAGATTTGACCGATGTACCCGGCTTTGCGAACTCTCTCAGGAGGCCTTTTATGAACAGAACCCGTTGCCGCCGAAAAAGACCCCGCCAGCACGGGTTTACGCTGATCGAACTGCTGGTGGTTATCGTCATCATTGGTGTGCTTGCCTCGGTGGTTGGGCCGCGGCTCTTCGGCCGGGCCGACCAGGGCAAGATTGCTGCGGCCCGCGCGCAGATCGAGAACTTCTCGCTGGCGCTGGACAACTACCAGCTCGATACCGGTAACTATCCCTCCAGCCAGCAGGGGTTGGCCGCATTGCTAAACAAGCCTTCGGGCAGTCCGTCACCGCAGGGCTGGCGCGGGCCCTACCTCAAGGCACGTGATCTGCCTACAGACCCATGGGGTACCAACTACCAGTATGTGTCGCCCGGCAAACTCAACAAAAGCTGGTACGACCTTTACAGTTACGGTAAGGATGGACAGAGTGGGGGCGACGGCGATGCCACCGACGTCGGGAACTTCTAGACAGGGCGGATTCACCCTGCTGGAACTGATCGTCGGCCTCACCGTCGGCGCAATCCTGCTGAGCGCGATCTATGCCACATTCGTGGGAGTAAGCCAGACACAGCGTCGGGTAGAGAACGTGCTCGACCGTACTGCGACCTGGCGCTTTGTCACGGAGACTCTGCGCCTTGACCTCGCCCGTGTGAAAGGCACCTCCAGGTTCAAGGGTAGTGTCGAGGGCTTTGAGGTCGAGTTTTTCCAGGGCACCAAAGAGATCCCTGTCACGGTGCACTATGTCTGGGAAGATGCTCGGCTGACGCGCACTGCGGATGAGGCCATTATGGCTGTAGATATGCCAGAGGGTTTTCAGCAGCCGGCCTTCAGTTATCGTATAGACGCAAACTGGGTGGATTCGGCAGACACCCTGCCGAGAGCCGTGGAACTGCGTATTGCTACGCCGCGTGGAGCACTGGGCCGTGCCTTCGCGTTGGAATTCGACGCTGGTGCCAAGAGTGCCTCCGCGAACGGGTCCGGATGACTGCGGCGCTACCTCCCCGGAATCAGCGTGGTTCGGTGCTGATCGTCTCCATGGTTGTGCTAGTACTGATCAGCGCGATGGCAGCACGCATTGTGTACCAGACCCGCCTCGAGCTCAAGATTCAGCAGCAGGTCAACGCGCTTACGGGGCTGCGCGCAGTGGCCCGCGGGGCGGCCCATCAGGTCGCGGGTTTTTTAAGCGCCCATGTTGAGGAGACCTCCAACGGCCCGACCCTGTCCTGGTGGATCGAGCAGGCCCCACGAGCGCCGCTAACCCTGTCAGCTGGCGAGGCGACGATTGTGGTCGGCATGCGAGTACCTTTGATGCCTGAAGAGGCGCCCGACCCGGATGATCGGACCGATGAAGAAGAGGTGGCTATCGGACTTATCGATGCCGAAGCTCTTCTTAATATCAACACCGCAACACCGGAGCAGTTGATGGCCTTTCCAGGTTTTTCCAATGTGATAGCCGAGGCGATTGTCAGTTATCGTGAAGGGCTTATCAAATCTGTTGGGGATCAGGTCGGGTCGCAGAGCGAGGCTGGTGCCAGTGAGCCCGGTGATGCACCAGCGCTGAGTTACGTGGCCGCGCCCTTTCGTTCAGTGCATGACCTGCTGCAGGTTGAAGGCATAACCGAGGCGATTCTCTACAAGTCGATTGTCGAACTGGAGGGTGCCGTGGCTGATTTTCTGACCTGCTGCTCCAATGGTCGGGTTAATATCAATACGGCGCCGCATCCGGTGCTGATGGGTGCGGGTTTCAGCGAGGAAGAAGCCAACGTACTGGTGTCCGAACGCAATGGCGGAACCCATTTCAAGGATCTGTCGATATTCGGGACGGTGCTCCCCCCAATAGATGATGAGGAAAGACGACAGCGCCTGGAGCAGGCGATTACTGTACGTTCAAGTACTTTTCCGTTGACTATCGAGGCCACCAGTACTACAAGTGGCCACAGCGTCGTGCTGGTAGCTCGTATATTTCTGGATGAGACCTCGGCGCGCTTTGTTTCCTGGAGGGAAATCTGATGACGCTGCTAGCTGCAGCCCGACGCATGCCCCGGGAAGGGGTACTGCTGCTGCTTGGCGCGGCCGGCGACCTTGCCGGCGAGATCGATCAGCGGCTGCGCAGTTCCCGCCGGCCCTATGCACTGGTGGTTCCTCCCGGCGGAACTGTGTTGCGCCGCCTCAGCATACCTGCAGTTGGCCGGCGCAGGCGCGAGCAGGCGCTGCGGCTGGCGGCCGAGGCGAGTCTCACCGAACCTCTGAACAGTTATCTGGTTGATTACTGGCGTATCGATGCTGAGCAATATGGGCTGGCAGCGATTCCGCGTAACCTTCTGGTGCGCTACCAGGAATTTGCCAACGAGCGCGGTCAGGCGGCCCGACGGATCCAGTCGCCCGAACTGACTGCTGATCTCAAGGACGGGTTGGTGCTGTGGGTTATGGCCGATGCAGTCACAGCCTGTATCTGGCACCGTGGCACGCTGACTGACTGGCAGGCGATTCCCCGGGCCAATGGAATGCTTGCGCTGGAGCAATTGCTGCGCCACGGCGTCGCGTCGGGTATCAGCCAGGTGATCGTGCGCAGCGCACCGGCCAAAGATCGACCTTTTGCGCAGAGCGTTGGCGAGGCTTGTGCCTGCGCGTTGCCAGGGGCCGAAGTGCGGGTGCTGGATGATCCGATCACCGGACCTGGCCAGGGCAGGCGGACGCTGTGCACCTTTGACACTTTTGTCAGCGAGCAATCTCACCGGCCGGCTAGTGGTGCGCGCCGTCGTGGCGCTGCGCTGGCGACCTTGATGCTGCTAACGGCGCTGAGCTGGTTTTTGTACCTGCAATTGCGCGACCTCGAGGATCAGGTAGCCCGGGCCGAGCATACCGCCAGTCTATTGAAAATGCAGGCAGGGCGCTCCGTACGAATTGCTGACCGGGTTGGCCGACTGATAGGCGAGGTACGGGAGATGCAGGCGCTTGATGACACCAGCGTGGTCACGCTCCTTGATAATCTGGCCGAACTGATGCCTGCGACGGTGCGACTGGCCGGAATGCTGCAACTCGACCGACGTGGTGTGCTGACCCTCGACGGGTTGGCCCAGGCTGAGCGCGATATCTCCGGATTTGTAGGCGAGTTGCGCCGTCATCCACAAGTTAGCGGGGTACGCCTACAGTCGGTCACTGCCAACCGTAGCGAGAAGAGCCAGGAGCAGGGCGTACGGTTTCGACTGCAGGTCCGGCTCGCAACACCGCTGTGGCAGCCTCCCACAGAGGAGGGTGTATGAGTAGTGTCATGACGGGACGCCTGCTCGGCAGCATGACACCGCGCGATCGGCGGGCGCTCGGGATCGTGGCTGGCTTTCTTTTTGCAATTGCAGCCTATACCCAGTTGATCGAGCCCCTGGTGTTCCGCTTTGAAAGCGCGCTCGAGCGCCGTGATCGAGCCGAGCGCGCCTCAGCCGGGTATGCACAGAAGATCCGGATGCTGCCGCGCCGGGAGCATCGGTTGGCCGAGCTTGAGCGCGAAATGAGCGCCCTCAGAGCGTATTTTGCGCCCGATGTTGCAGCGCAATCGGCACCAACCGAATCACTGATAGACGAACTGATGGCCTACGCAAGCATCAGCGGTGTACGTTTAAGGCAACTGGTGCCCGACGTCGAGACGCTACCTGATTCGCAAGGTCGTATTCATGACCTGGAGTTGACGGGCGACTACGTGTCGTTGCGTCGTTATTTGTATCTTCTTGAGACTTCGCCGCGCCGGTTTGATCTGGCGGAACTGGAGATGAGCCCTCCAAAAGAGGGCGGATCTCGCGTTCGGGTACGCTTTTTTGATCCCGCACCGGCCTCGAGCCCCTCTGGAGCGCTAAGCGGCGTTGAGCCTTTGATGATCGGGGTTTACGGCACAGCTGATGATTTGCCAATGTACGTCGCTCGCGAGGCGGGGGATTTTGCCACGGCAGATGTTGTAGTTAACCTGATGCCAGCTGGTTCGCCACAGCTGAGTGTGAACCGACTTTTATCTGGTGAACTGGACGCGGTGGTCGCAAGCCTTTATGACATTATGCGCTATCGTCTTGCTGGTGTTCCACTCCAGGTAGTAATGCCGCTCGGGCAATTACCGCTGGCGACATCACTGGTCGTCGAGACCAATAGTGGCGTTGATGAGTTGACAGCCCTTGCTGGTAAAACGCTCGGGCTTGAGAGTCATGGTATGGCCGAAGTGCTGCTTTTGCAGTTGCTTTTCGAATCTGGCATGAGCCGGTCGGATATCGATATCGTCTACCTTGATCGGCGTGCCATGGTGCGCCACCTAAAAAGTGGTCTGGTCGATGCAGTGCTTGTTAGCGGCCTGAATAAGGCGGGTCTGGCTTATCTTGGACTGCAGGAAATTGAGCGATTTGCGTCGGGTAATAGCGACTGGCAGTCTTACCTTGTGGTTCATGCCGACTCCCTTACCCTTTTCCCGCAGCGCTGGCAAGCCGTGGCCAATGCTTTGTTCGCGACAGCCAAGCGGTTGGAAGCAAAAGACCCAAGCTCTGTCGAGCTTGCCGATAATTGGCTACGCTACCGTAATACCGGTGCTGCGGCTTCGGCGTTGTCGGAGGTTCGCTTTATTGATGTAGCAAAGGCGGCGCAGTTGCTAGGGTCTGATGCAGACTTCGCGCTTGGCCCTTTACAGGATCTACTGCTGGAACTTGGCGAGGAAGTGCCAGATACCAGCCGGGATGAACTGGTGAATGAAACCTGGCTGCAGGCCATGCTGGAGCGTGCCGGTGACAACTGACTGGAAAAAAGGTATGGGTTCGCGGCGCACCTTGGGACGGTTGATCCGTTTCGAGCTTTTGTTGGCGTTCATTTTTGTCGTTGCGGCAATCGCCATGCAGTTCGTCCCAGCCCCGGATATAACACTGGGGCGGGCCTCAGCTGCCAATGCGGTGGCTTTTTCCGATCCTGGCGTAGGTTTTGTATACCCGTTCCCGATATTTGAGCCCGCCTCAGCGTCGCGCGAGAGCCTTTATCAGTTTGGCTCGGTGCGCCGTGATGAAGCCGCACGTTTGGAGTTGGAATCCGAGCTGGTAACTCTGAAAGAGCCCCAGGGGCAGGTGGCTGAAGAAGCGCCTGAGCCCCCGCCGCTTCCCGACCTGGACGGACTGGAACTTGTTGGCACCCTGGCAGGCTCTGACGGTGAATCCATCGCAATCGTGCGTGACGACAACATTGGCCAGACCGTTTATGTTAAAACCGGGGATGACCTGAATGGCTCGGTGGTGTCCGAGATCACCGATAACGCCGTGAGGGTTCGGCTGGGTGATGAGGAAGACGAATTGCTTGCGATCAGTTACCTGATAGAGTGAAGTACTGTGACGAACACGAAGCTTAAAGAGTTAGATCCTTAAGACCAAAAGCAAAATGATGAATCTGCCAGCCATAACTATCGACCACTGTGTGCGTAAAAGCCTACTCACGACAGTTTTGTGCACCTTGTTATTGTTAGTAAGCTATTTCTGGCAGCCAGTTGTGTTTGCGCAAACCGGGTTGATCGAGCCCACCGAGAAGGATATTACCCTGTCGACCTTGGCAGTTGATAACGGCACTGAAGACGTAGATTCGAGCACCGAGCCAGCGCCGGTTGTGGATGAGCCGATGCTAACGGTCAATTTTCGTGATGCTGATATCCTTGAGGTATTGGAGGCCTACGCCCATCTGCTGGATATCAATGTGGTGCCTGGTGAAGGGGTATCGGGAATGGTTACTGTTATATCGCCAGGTCCGGTCACCCGATCGCAGGCAGTCAATCTGTTGCACTCCATTTTGAAGCATCGCGGTTTCGCTGTTATTGAGAACGACGGTTACATCAGCGTGGTGCAAGACGCCATCGCCGAGATGAGCGGCTTTCCGATTTATAAGCCCGGAATGCCGGATGACCAGGTCGCTATTGTCGCGATCCGCCCACAGTATATCGACGAGGAGACCCTTGCAGAGACGCTCGCCGCGATGGGCCTGATGCGGCCTGTGTCGACTAATCGTGATGCGGGTGTGGTGCTGGTGACGGCAGCGGTTTCCAAGTTGCGGTCCATTTTGAAACTGGTCGAGGAACTCGACGCACCCCAGCGTGTTGCGATCACTCGTACCTATCCGTTGCAGTATGCCGCGGTAGTCAAACTCGGCCCTGTGATTGCTGGTTTTGTCGCGCAACTGGCTGGACAGGAGGCACCTCAAAGTGTCACCGAAGGTGAAAGCGCTCTGGTATCCGGCAGCGTGATTGTCGAGGAACGCACCAACAGTTTGATCATAACGGCGGAGGAAAAGTATCATCGGGCGGTAGTCAATATGCTGGTGGAGTTGGATAAACGCAGCCCCCAGATACTACTCGAGGCCAAGGTCGTGGAGATCACGCTGGATCAGCACAACCGCATGGGCCTGCAATGGCAGCAGTTGCTGAATGTGTTGCCGATGGCGGCGCTTACGTTCTCCGATCCCAGCACTTTTGCTCTAGGCTCGACGGTGGTTGACAGCGCCCAGGGCGTACTATCGGGCAGTCCGGGCGGCATCAATTACGCACTGCTTGATCCTAAGAATTATTCGATGATGATCAATCTGCTGGCCAGGGATTCCGATGCCCGGGTACTGGCCTCACCGCACCTGATGGCCTCAAATAACATGGAGGCCAATCTGCGCATTGGTGACGAGATTCCGGTACTCAAGGAAACCCGGATGGATACCAATAACCAGCCGATCGAAACATTCGATAGAGAGAAAGTTGGCCTGGAGCTAAAACTGAAACCCACCATAGCCAACAACCGGGATGTTACCCTCGATCTGGAGATTTCCAACAGCAACGTTATTGCGGGTGCTTCTGGATCAGGAAATAATCAGCACACGATCACGGAGCGCGTGGTGAAAACGCATGTGATCATCAAGGACAAGCATACCCTGGTGATCAGCGGTCTGATCCGCGATGATATTTCTGGCGGTAATGCCGGCATTCCTGAGCTTAAAGATCTACCTGGTGTTGGGCCACTTTTCGGTTCTCAGCAAAAGCAAAAGAAATCAACTGAGCTGTTGATTCTGATCACGCCTTATGTGATTCTCTCTGAACAGGAGGCCATTGAGGTTGGCACTGACCAGTTGCTCAAGCATCCGGGCGCTGCCACTGCCGGTGCACTGGATCACATCGAGATGGAGTTTGATCTGTAGAGCGCTGGTTTCTACCGAAACAACGATCTGATAATTCCGTGCAGGCCAGTATTGCCCAGTCCCTGTCCCAGTCGCGCCTGATGGCGGGATTGCCGATTGAGGTGATGGAAAGCCTCGCTGGACGTTTTGATGAAATTCGCGATGTGCCAGCGGGTGAGGTTTTCAAGAAAGCCAGTGATGAGCCCGATACTGCCTTTTTGGTCTGCTCGGGCAACGTGCAGGTTGCCGAAAGCCGCCGCCTGGCCGACGGGGCGTATGCCTATACGGTCGGGCAAGGCGAGGTCGTAGGTGCTCCGGCTCTACTAAACGGCGGCGAGGCCCAGGTGGAATACCGGGCCGCTGAGGATACCACGCTGGTAGCCCTGGCCCGTCCGGCCTTTAACGAATGGCTTGAGTCTCACTCCGAGTATCGTCAGGCACTACTCGAGAACGCGGCGCTCGATCGGCAGTACCATCTGCTACGTAAGACACAACTCTTCGCTGAGCTCAACGCTATAGATCTGTATGCGCTGGTGCGGGAACTGGCGCCATGTTTCGAGAAGCATGAGGCCGGCGACTACCTTTTTCACGAAAACGATGCGGCCCAGGCGGCTTTCCTAGTGGCAAGCGGTGAGTACCGCATCATCAAGGAAAGTGCGCAGGATACTGCGGTAGCCACCCTGAGCACAGGAGCATTAACTGGAGTAGCTGGGCTGCTGCAGCACGGGAATTTCAACGCGGCGATGCGTGTGTCGAGTACCGGGGAATGCTGGCGGCTCGATAGGGTCCAGGTGGAGCGGCTGCGCGGCCACAGCCGCAAGATTGATGAGCGCATCAGTCGCGAACTGTCGTTGCCACGCCTGGAGAACGACGCGCTCCTGTTCCAGCCGGATACTGATTCGGGAGCACAGTTAATTCTGGAACTGTTGCGTCAGAGCCCGGTTAGCCTATGGCGGCGTTACCGCTACAACCACCAGGAACCCCGGCAGGTACTCCAGTTGCTTGAACGCGCAACCGGTATCGATCCGCTTTTCCCAACTGATGATTTACTGATCGACACCGATCTGCCAAGACGCCTGCCTGGTGATTTTGCGCGTATGCACTGTCTGCTTCCAGTTTTTTACGATGCTCAAGGCGTGCAGGTATTGACCACGACTCCGTTTCTGGGCTCTGTTTCCAGTGAGTGCGCCCAGCTACTGGGCGCGCCGATACGACTGCGTCTGACCGAGCCGGAGTTTCTCGAGCGGCTGATTGAGAACACTTACCAGAACCTCAGCCAGGTGGATGACGAGAGCACTGGTGAGGATAGCGAGAATGACTGGCAACAACTGGAACAACTAGACGATATCCAGGAACAGGCCCAGGCGGCACCTGTCATTAAATTGGTCAACAGTATCTTTGCCGAGGCCATCAGTCGGGGGGTATCTGATATTCACCTGGACCCGGGCGAGACCCGCCTGGATGTGCGTTACCGCATCGATGGCCTGTTGCAGGCGGTAAACAGTGTGCCGCGCCAATTCCAGCCGGCGGTGATCAGTCGTATCAAGATTCTGGCCGATCTCGATATCGCCGAACGGCGGCTGCCGCAGGATGGGCGCATCGCATTGCGTATTGAGGGGCGCGGTTATGACCTCCGCGTGGCGACGGTACCCACGGTCCATGGCGAAAGCGTGGTTATGCGCATTTTAGATAAATCCAGCATCCGGGTCAGCCTGGAGGACCTGCGCATGGGTCCTACCATTGGTCCGCAGTGGCAGGAACTGATTCGCCGGGCCAACGGCATCGTACTGGTGACTGGCCCAACCGGCTCGGGCAAGACCACGACACTGTACGCCACCGTTAACGAGATCAGCACGCCCGACGTAAACGTGATTACCGTCGAAGACCCGGTCGAGTACCAGTTGGACGGCATCAAGCAGATTCAGGTGAATGCCAAGATCGACCTGACCTTTGCGGCGGTGCTGCGCAGCATCCTGCGCCTGGACCCGGACATTATTCTGGTGGGAGAGATCCGTGACCGCGAAACTGCCGAGACGGCGGCCCAGTCAGCCCTGACCGGGCACCTGGTCTTCTCGACCCTACACACCAACGATACCGCCACTGCGGTGACGCGCCTGATCGATATGGGAGTTGACCCCTACCTGGTGGCGTCAACGGTGATCGGTGTGTTTGCCCAGCGCCTGGTGCGCCGGCTCTGTCCGGACTGTCGGGTGCAAGAGGATGAGGGTGACAACAGCTGGCATGCGCCAGGCTGTCGCCACTGCGACTACAGTGGATTCCGGGGGCGCGTGGGCATCTATGAGCTGCTGCTGATCAGTGACGACACACGCAAACTCATCATGGAAGGGCGCAGCTCCGCTGAGATTCAGCAGCATGCCCGGGATAACGGTATGATAACGATTCTCGAAGATGGGCTCATCAAGGTCGAACAGGGCCTGACCACGCGGGACGAGGTGTTCCGCGTCGGCCACTAGTGGCGTCTTTTCAGTACAAAGGTGCGCGTGGCGGCAAGCCGTGCGCGGGCACCATCGAGGCACCCGACCGCAGGCAGGCGATTGCGTTGCTAGCGGGGCAGGGCATCCAGTTGCAGCAGTTGGATGAGGAAGCCGATAGCAGTGGCAGCGGTTCCGGCGGCGGGCTGTCGCTGCGTCTGGGTGGCGCCAAGAAGATAAAGCCGCGCGATATCACCATCCTGACCCGTCAGTTTGCCACCTTGCTTGAGGCCGGTTTTCCACTCGCGCGGGCGCTTGAGTTTGTTTCGCGCCAGCAGAGCGCGGGCCCCATGGCCGAGATGGTGGCAGATCTCAGCACATCGATACAGCAAGGTCAGGATTTCTCGCAGGCGCTGTCGGGCTACCCAAACTATTTCGGTAATATCTTTCTCAGCATGGTACGCGCCGGTGAGACCGGGGGTATTCTCGATGCGATGCTGGTACGCCTTGCCGAGATGCGCGAGGCAGATGAGGCACTGGCAGACCGTTTTAAGAGCGCGATGACCTATCCGGCGATGATGATGGCCGCGATGGTGATCGCGCTGGGTGTGATGTTTGCCTACGTGGTACCGCAGTTTGCCACCATGTTTGAGGACATGGGCCGGGCCCTGCCGGGGCCTACGCAGATTCTTCTTAACGCCGGCGACTTTGCGGCCACCTGGTGGCCAGCTGTTGTCGCGGGTGTAGTGGTGGCGGGGGCGTCATTCAAGGCATGGGTCAAGACCGAAAGCGGTGCTTTTCAGTGGGATCGTACCCGGCTTGAACTGCCGGGGCTGGGCAACTTCATGGCCCAGTTCGCGATTGCTCGACTGGCGCGCACTGCGGGTACGCTGCTGGAGTCCGGGGTCAACCTGGTCGATGCTTTTGCCTCTGCCGGGGAGGTTTCTGGCAACCGTTACATCAGTCATATCATGCAAAGAGCACTAGCAGAGGTACGCCACGGCAAACCGCTTGCCACCGCACTGGCTGATGCTCCGGTGATTCCGGTACTGCTTCGCGAGATGATCGCGCTGGGCGAAGAATCCGGTCAGGTGGGACCAATGATGCAGCGGGTGGCCGAGGTCTATGACCGCCAGACCCGCGAGGCCGTCTCGGGCATAACCTCCATCATTGAGCCCTTCATGGTGCTCTTTATGGGTGGCGTAGTGGGCATGGTTGTCATCGCCCTGCTGTTGCCGATCTTCGAGATGAGTACCGGCGGAGTGTAGTCAGTCTCTTACCCGGGCAAGAGATCCCGGGATGATAAAAAAGAAACCCCGCCGGGGCGGGGTTTCTCGTTAACTAAGGTCAGTCACACGCAAAGGAGGCGTACGACGTTATTACGTTTACATCTTAAGGCGACTGGGTATTCCCTGATCTCCCACCGGTCGATGACCGGCAGGAGATCAGATTGCTTGATGTACGCTCTTTGGCAGAGTGACCTGTCCATACGATTTAGTGTGACATGGCTTGTGGAACAACTATCGTTGTGACGCTTGTTTTTGCTTTTGCTCGCAAAACTAATTACCTATCGTGGATATGCCTAATGCCTAGGGGTGCACTGTGCTATTCGTTTATCCCACCAACACCAAATACCACTGGTGTTCGTATTGATTATAGACGTGGGCTGACGGATCTGCGCAGCAGTGGGCAATTGTGGTCCAACATGGAATTCATCGTGGTCCTCGCTCGCATGGATAAAATGATCGTGTTGGTTTAAAGCGTGTGTGTGACGTTGATAGGCTCCTCGCGCTGCTAGCAAACTGTCCGTTATCTCTTTGTACTCTTGCAAATCGGTCATGTTCTTTCCGATTGCTCGGGTATGGCCGTTGAGGCGTCGATCAATATTGGACAGTGCTTCGCTGAGGTGCGATATTTGGGACTGTAAATCGTAAATTGTGTCCTGAAATTCTTTACAACTTATATAACACGACTTTGTTGCACCTGCTTCATCACTCGCACGTTGTATCAATGCTTTTTTGTCGGCCCCCGTGGCTAACTGGATCTCGAGATCTGCGAGTGTCTTTGTCAGCGCGGCTATCTGTTCGGCGTAGGTTTTGACCGTCTGCTGGAGTCCCTGTAGTTCGGCATCTGCCGTTTGCTTGGCGGCACCCTTAAGTTGAGGGGCAAAAGTAAAACAGTAACTG
>Ga0209041_1001100_pt1 | contig 17089 bp, 20 predicted proteins | sample SaaInlV_100m_DNA_4_FD_184647 | JGI IMG/M metagenome (GOLD analysis project Ga0209041, IMG submission 184647) | Marine microbial communities from expanding oxygen minimum zones in the Saanich Inlet - SI037_S2LV_100m_DNA (SPAdes) (version 2) | ecosystem: Environmental > Aquatic > Marine >... | reverse complement strand
ACTTTTCTTAATTAAAAATTCTTTAAAAATTATTTATTTAATGGGAATACACTGCAAGACAATTTTTGCAGATCCTTTTTATTTTATAATAACCAATACAGTTTGAAGCCAACACAGTATCCATTGTCATAAACTCCCCATCGTGTTACTGGTGTAAGCCTACCTGCTACATTACGTAAAGGGTGTGAATAGTTGGCTTTGATTTTTGATAATTATGATACTATGTTAATCCTTTTTCTAATTTGATCTTTTCAATTACATCCTTAACTAATTTCTCATCTTTTACTACTAATTCCTGTAGTTTTTTCTTATATTCCTCATCTCCCCACTTTTCTTGACTAAACATTTCTTTGACTAATTTTACAATTTCAGATTTATTTCTCTGATGGTCACGTTTTACAATTTCTGAGCCTTCCACAGTTTTTCTTTTTGCCTAATCAACTTAAGCTTATTCCTTAACGCATAATAGAGTCTATAGTCTAAATTTTCTGATGACTTATGATACTGTAATTGTTGATTCACACGTTATACTTCCTAATGGAATGATTGACAAAAATATTGTAATTGATGACGGAAAAATTGTAGGATTAACTAATGATACTCCTGCATGTGATCATAAAATTAATGGTAATGGATTAGTATCAATTCCTGGTGCAATTGACACTCATGTTCATTATGGAGTTTATTCACCAATTAATGAAGCTGCAAAAACTGAATCTCATGCTGCAGCAATAGGTGGAATTACAACTATGATGCGAATGCTTCGACTAGAAAATTCCTTTTCAAATTCTTTACAACCACAACTTGCAACTTCATCTGAATATCATTATGTTGATTATGCAATTCATGCCTCAATTTTTACACAACAACAAATTGACGAAATGAATTTTTGTAAAAATAAGGGAATCACATCTTTTAAAATATACATGAATCTTGGTGGTGAAGTTGGTCATGTTTACATGGACATGCCACCAAATTCTTCTAATCTTGTTGCATCTAAAGTAAATGTTACTGATGAACTTGTAGAACAAATTGTAAAAAATGCGGCACAACTTGGTTGTCCTGTGCTTGTCCATGCTGAAGACTATGAATCATGTGGGTGTGGAATTAAAAAAGCAAAAGAAAAAAATCAAGATGGATTATCTGCATGGTCGTCTAGTCGTTCACCTGAATTTGAAGCTAAAGCTATCAAAACAGTATGTAAGTTTGGCAGAGATTATGATTGTGTAATTTATTTTGTCCACATTGGTTCAGAACAAGCACTATTACAAATTCAAGAAGAGAAAAAACTTGGAACTAAAATTTTTGTAGAAACCTGTCCTCATTATCTTACATTATCTTATGAAAAACAAAATGGCTATCTTGCTAAAGTAATGCCTCCAATACGAACAGAAAATGATCAAAAAGCAGTTTGGAATGCATTGTCTAATAATCAAATTGATTGCATAGGAACAGATCATGTTGCTAATCAACTTAAACTAAAACTTGATGGTGATGATGTTTGGGGTGCATTAGCTGGTTTTCCTGGAATTGGTACATCATTACCAATATTACTTAATGATGGAGTAAATCAAAATAGAATTACACTTCAACAATTTGTGAAATTTACTAGTTACAACGCTGCTCAAATTTTTGGCATGTATCCACAAAAAGGAACGCTTGAAAAGAATTCAGATGCTGATGTCACTATGATTGATTTAAAAAAAGAGAAGAAAGTAACTTCTGAATTGTTTGGGGGATTTTCAGATTATATTGTGTATGAAGGACGAAATTTGAAAGGATGGCCTGTTAAAACTATGGTGAGAGGTGAATTAGTTGCTGATAATTTTGAAGTGATTGGTAAACTTGGTCATGGAAAACATGTTTCAAGAACTATTAATTCTAAATAATTTCAAATTTACCATTTGTTTTGGCTTTGTAAATTATATCTGGTTTTCTTATAAAAATACCTGACTCTAAAACTCCTGTTGTCTGTTTAATTTTTTGTGTTAACGCTTTGGGATTTTTTATTGTTCCAAAGTTACAATCTAAAATTATGTTTCCATTTTCTGTAAAAAATGGATAACCTCTATCTAAAGAACGTATTTTAGATTCACCACCTAATTTTTTAATAGATTTAATTACTGAATTTCTTGCCAATGGATGAATTTCTACTGGTACAGTTCTTGTAAAATTTTTAACAAATTTTGTTTTATCTGCCATCACTACAACTTTTTTTGCAAGACTAAACAAAATATTTTCTCGTAGTAATGCTCCACCACCACCTTTGATGACAAATTTTTCTGAATCAATTTGATCTGCACCATCAAATACAATATCTATGTGGTTTACTTGATCAGATTCTACTAATTGTATGCCTGCTTTTTCTGCAACTAGTTTAATTTGCAATGATGTTGGTATGCCTTTGATATTGTAATTTTTTAATTTAATTAATTTTGCAAGTGATTTTACTAATGAAGTTGCAGCTCTACCACTACCTAATCCAATTACTTGATTATTTTTAATTAATTTTAATGCATCATTTGATAATGCCTCCATGGCATCATCATACGACAATTATTCTACCTCTGCTTGATCAAGTTTTGATAAAACTCTCATAATATCACCCTTGATTTTATCTAAATCATCGGTATCATCGTCAAAATCATCATCCATTGTTGTTACTTTTGGTTTTTGCTCTGGTTGTGGAAGTGCTTTGTGTTCTGTTATTTTTGCTACTTCTTTATCTAAATCTAGTTTATTTTCAAATGAAATTTCAGGTTTTGGTGAAATTGATTGAATAATTTCTACTTTATCTTCTACTTTTGATTTAGGTTGAACTATTTCTTTTACAATCTCTTCTTTTGGTTTAATTAATTCAGTTTGAATTATTTTTGGTTGTGGCATTGGTTTTACAACTTCTTTCTTTTCAAATAATGGGAATTTTGGTTCAGTTTTTGAAATATTTGTTAGTGTTGTTAATTCAAATGATTGTCTTGATTTTGTAGGTGGTATTGCAATTGGATCTATTCTCTTTTCTTTTGGTTTTTCAAAATTAAATGATTCTTTGATTGATTTTGAAATTTGTTGTTTAATTTCTTCTTTTTCTTGTTTTATTTCGGGTGTTTGAATTTTTGAACTTGATATTTTTGATGATAAATCATATAATCTTTCATCAAGTTTTGATAATTTTTGATCCATTAAACTAATCAAACCATCTCCAACTGGACCTAAGTCTGGATGATTACTTGCCTGTTCCAGTTTTTCTAATTTAGCTAAAATAATTCCTAATTGATGTTGATATTTTAGTAGTAATTTGTCTTTTTGAATTTTGGAAAATTCATCTTCAGCTTGATATAATCTTGAAATTGTTTTTGTAAGAATATCTTTTTCAATTTTTAAAGAATTAATTTGATTTTTAATATGTGAACTAGCACCTAAACTTAATAATTGATTTTTATCTCTAGGCATTTTTCTTACGGCAGCTGCTGTTGCAACACCTGCAATTGAACTAAGAATTAAAACAATTTCTTGCATCTATGTATACCATTTAATCCAGGAATACTTTCTTCGTTTAGCCTCTGGGAACCCACAACTTGCGCATTGGTGATGACGCTTGTGAAGTGAATTTTTACCACATCTTCTACATCTAATATGGACTTTCTTTTTTGTAAATCCACCCATAGAAGTAGTACCCTTTGTCATTCCAAATCACCTAATTTGTTGGTGGAGGAGGAGATATCATAACGACATTGTCTCCTCTGACTACAATGGAACCAAGGCTTTTTGTCTCGCCTTCAGCAGGTATTTCTTCTGAAGAATCGAGTAGCAGATTCATGTGTTGATCAAAACCTAAGAGATTACCTCTGATGGTTTTGCTTCCTTTGAGTTTTATTAATACAACTTGATTAATACTCTCATCCAATACTTTTACTGCCATATCAACGGACATCTATATCACTCATTGACTTCCATGTTGAGGGATTATATTAAAATATCATTGTGTGTCTATTGCCTATTTTCAGTAAGGTAAGTTTGACACTTTTTTGATAAATTTTGCATTATTTCGTTCAAAATCTTATTTCCATCTTTTTTTGTTGCTTTTGTTGGATCGCCCCAAATTCCATTTTTGGTAGCTTTTGGAAATGATTTATTTGCTAATTTTCCAACTTTGATAATTTCTTGCTTTGTCATTTTATCTGTAATCAATCCTTTTTTTGCTAGTTTCATCTTAACATTTTTTGAAATTGCTAACATTAGGGATGTTTCAACAAATCCTGCATGATCAAAATCTCTATCCATAAAATGCCAATAGGATAATGGAAAAACTTTAACTCTATTTTTCAAAATTTTCTTAATTTTTATATCAATATTTTTAATTGATTTTAAATTTCCATGATGACCATTAATTATGAAAATTGTTTTAACATTATTTTCTAATAATGATGCACACAAATCTATTAGGACTGTACGTAATGTTGATTCCCTTATACTTAGATTAAAAAATGGTGCATGCTCAAATGAAATTCCATACGTTATGGTTGGAAGTAGAAGGTATCCATGTTTATCTGCTAATTTTCTTGCCACTTCTGATACAATATCTGAATCAGTCGAAATTGGTAAGTGTGGACCATGTTGTTCTATTGAACCGATTGGAATAATTGCAATTTTCTTCTTATTCTTAATTATTTTTCTAAGAATTGGATCAAATTGTGTTTTAATTTCTGTCATTTAATTCACTTTGATTTTATGTGAACTTTTCTCCAACGAACTTCTAATTTATTTTCTAGATGCATTTTTGTTGCTTTTAGTAACGTATCTGCCTCAAGTTTTTGTCCTTTATTCTTAATTTTTTCTAATGTATCATTTGGATTAACTTTAAACGAATCTTGAAAAATAATTGGTCCTTGATCTAAATTCTCTGTTACATAATGTGATGTTACACCAACAATTTTTGTACCTCTTTCATAAGCTTGAGCATATGCTGATGCACCAGGAAAAGCTGGTAGCAATGATGGATGAATGTTAATTATTCTATTTGGATATCTCCAAACAAAATTAGGACTAAGTATTCTCATATATCTTGCAAGTGAGATTAAATCGATATTGTATTTTTTACAAATTTGAATAATTTTTTCTTCAGCTTTTTCTTGATTTTTTTCCTCTACTATGACAAATGGAATTTTTGCTTTTTTTGCTATTGGTTCTAATGCTTTTTCTGTACCTATAATTACTGAAATTTTACCTTTGAGTAATTTTCTATTTGAAATAAATGTTTGAAGACAAAGTGGTTCTTTTGTAACAAATACTGCAATATTTTTCTCTAAATTAGTCTCATGATGCGTGTTAACATCCATTTTTTCTTTTTTTGCCAAGTTTTGAATTTCAATATCAAATTTTTTTACGTCTAATTTTTTAGAAAATGAAACTTCAAGATACATTCCAAAGAGATTTTTAATTACATTTTGATTCACTTTTTCAATATTACCTCCTCTTGAAAATGCAAAATTAGTGAATGTAGCTACAATTCCTTCTCTATCTTTGCCCACGACTGTAATTCCAACTACTGTTTTTTTCATAACTTTGTATGATGAGGTTTTTCTCATTATTAATCATTCACAGAAAGATAATTGGTGCGGGAGGTGGGATTCGAACCCACGAACTCCTAAGAGATAGGGTCCTAAGCCCTACGCCTTTGACCAGGCTGGGCGACTCCCGCAACGACCTAGCCATTAAACACAAATTTATCTATTATTGAATAACATTATGGCAAAATTTTTTGGAACTAATGGGATTCGAGGAGTATTTCCTGATGATTTTAATTTAGAATTTATTCATGATATGACATTATCTATTGGAACTTACTTTGAAAAAGGACCTATTTTGATTGGCTATGATGGACGAGACTCCAGTCCATTAATTTGTAAAATTATTACTTCTACTCTTAATTCCATTGGAATTAATTGTAACATAGCCGGACTCGTTCCAACTCCTTGTCTTGAATATGCAGTAAAATCTCTTGGTTATTCTGGTGGAATAATGATTACTGCTTCACATAATCCTCCACAATACAATGGAATAAAACCTGCAGGAAAGGATGGTGTTGAAATTTCACGTGAAGATGAATTATTAATTGAAGATATTTATTTGAAAAAAAATTGGTTATCTAACCCTGAAAAATGGGGAACTACTGAAGAGGAAACTAGATCAATTGAAACATATCTTAATGGAATTAAATCCCATGTTAATTCTAAACTTATAGAATCTAAATCTTTCAAAGTTGTTTTAGATTTAGGAAATGGTGCACAAGCTGTTAGTGCACCTGATTTTTGTAAAAAAGTAAATTGTGAAACAATTCTTGTAAATGAAACAATAGATGGAAAATTTCCAGGACGTGGTTCTGAACCAACACCTCAAAATCTTTCTGTTCTTTCAAAAACTGTAATAGAAAATCAAGCTGATTTTGGAATTGCATTTGATGGTGATGGTGATCGAAGTATTTTTTGTGACAATTTGGGAAATATTTTAACTGGAGATAGATCTGCATTGATATTAATTCAACACATTTTAACTAAAAATCCTAATTCATTAGTTGTCACTTGCTTGAATTCTGGTACAAATACTGAAGTCTTGACTGAAAAATATAATTCCAAAGTTATCCGTACTAAAGTTGGAAGTGTTGAGGTTTCAAGAAAAATGCTTTCAACAAATGCATTAATTGGATTTGAAGAAAATGGTGGATTCATGTTTGGAAAACATAATCAAGTTAGAGATGGTTGCATGAGTTTGGCATTAATGCTTGATCTTTTAGCAATTACAGATAATACACTTTCAGATCAAATTTCTAAGTTACCTCAATCATTTACTACTAAGGATAAAATTCAATGTTCATCTCAAGATGCTAAACAAATAATTTCATCATTAAAAACTGAATTTCCAGAATCTGATCTCTCTGATGGTATCAAAATTATTATTGATTCTAAAAATTGGGTTATGATAAGACCAAGTGGAACTGAACCAATCGTTAGAATTTATGCTGAATCTGAAAGTCAAGAGAAATTAGAGGCTCTAATGATTAAATTTCTTCAAAAAGTTAAGTCTATCATTTCCAGATAACACTTTTAATACCAAACACTGGATTCGATAATACTATGGGAAAAGCCTATTACGTAAAATTTGAAACTCCTGAAGATTTGGTTAGTCCAATCTTAGAAGCTGTTAGAGTAGCATCAACTAGCGGCAAAGTCAAAAAAGGAACAAATGAAGCAACAAAGGCTATTGAACGTGGTACTAGTAAATTAATTGTAATTGCTGAAGATGTTGAACCACCAGAGGTAGTAGCACATCTTCCAATTCTATGTGAAGAACAAGGTGCAGCATATGCATTTGTTCCAAATAAAGAAGAATTAGGCAAATCATTAGGTATTGATATTACTTCAGCCGCTGCAGCAATTTTGGATGCTGGCGATGCACAACATATCGTCGACCAAGTTACAACTAAAATTGCTGATCTTAAAGGCGGTAAGTCTGAACAATGAGTGCAACTGAAGAAGTAGTAGAATCTGAAATTATTCAAATTGTCGGTAGAACTGGTATTGCCGGTGAAGTTATTCAAGTTAGAGTTAAAGTTCTTACTGGTAAGGATAAAGGTAGAATTCTTACAAGAAATGTTAAAGGTTCTGTTAGAATGAATGAAATTTTAATGTTAAGAGAAACAGAAAGGGAAGCAAAGAAAATCAAATAGGTGATTATGAATGAGTCTTTTAGTTAAACCATGTAGTTTTTGTGATAGACCTGTTGCAAAAGGTTCTGGAACAATGTTTGCAAAAAATGATGGAACCGTTTTATGGTTTTGTTCTGCAAAATGTAAAAAAAATGCATTAGTACTAAAACGTGATCCAAGAAAATTAAAATGGACTAAAAAACATGTCAAAGGCGGAATTAGAAAGAATTAGAATTGGCTGAACAATCATTATTCATTGTAAAACCTGATGCTGTATCTAGAAATTTAGTTGGAGAGGTAGTGTCTAGATTTGAAAGAAAAGGATTCAAACTTTTAAAATTAAAGATGTTTACATTTTCTCAAGCACAAGCAGAAAATTTCTACGGTGTTCACAAGGATAAGCCATTTTTTGGTGAACTTACATCATTTATTACATCAGGACCTGTTGTAGCAGCTATCATTGAAGGAAATAATGCAATTGCTACTACAAGAATTATGATTGGAGCTACAAAATCATTTGAAGCAGATCCTGGTTCAATTAGAGGTGATTTTGGTTTAGGATTTAGTGAAAATATTATTCATGCATCAGATTCTCAAGAAAGTTTTGATCACGAATCAAAGGTAGCATTTGAGTGATATGATTTGCAAATTCGTCAACCCATAGTAGCAGTTCTTGGTCACGTAGACTCTGGAAAAACATCACTATTAGATAGAATTCGTGGAACTGGTGTACAAGGTAGAGAAGCAGGTGGAATTACTCAACATATTGGCGCAAGTTTTCTTCCATCTGATACTATCAAAGAAATGTGTGGTCCATTATACAAAAACTTAGAAAAATCAGAACACAAAGTTCCTGGACTTTTAGTTATTGATACTCCTGGTCACGAAGTTTTTACAAATCTTCGTTCTCGAGGTGGTTCTGCTGCTGACATTGCAATTTTGGTAGTTGATGTTAATCGTGGATTTCAACCACAAACAAATGAAAGTTTAAAAATTTTACAAAGTAGAAAAGTTCCATTTCTTGTTGCATTAAACAAATGTGATCAAATTTCTGGATGGCGAAAATCTGAAACTAAATTTATTTCACAAGCAATTAAAGAACAAGACGCATCTATACAAACTGATTTAGATCAAAAGATCTATGATGTTGTAGGAACTCTATCTATTTTAGGGTACAAGTCTGAAGCGTTTTATCGTATTGAAGATTTCAAATCAGAAATTGCTATAGTTCCAATTTCAGCACGCTCTGGGGTTGGAATTCCAGAATTGCTAAGTGTTTTAGTTGGATTAACTCAGCAGTATTTACAAAAAAGACTTGATCAAGAAGAAAAAGAGCCTCGTGGAATAGTTCTTGAAGTAAAAGATGAAGTTGGATTGGGACAAACTGCAAATGTTATTTTGATTGATGGAACTATTAAAAAAGAAAATAGTATTGTTGTAGCAAAACGTGATGCAGTAATTGTTACAAAACCTAAGGCATTACTTTTACCAAAACCTCTTGATGAGATGAGAGATCCTCGAGATAAATTCAAACCTGTTCCTCAAGTTGATGCAGCTGCAGGCTTAAAAATTGCATCACCAGAACTTGAAGGTGTTTTGCCCGGAAGTACTCTTTATGTTGCAAAAAATGATGATGAAATTGAAAAATTTACTAAACTCATAGAATCTGAAATGCAATCTATGTTTATTGATACAGAAACAAATGGAATTATTTTAAAGTGTGATACTATCGGTTCACTTGAGGCTATAGTTGAAATGCTAAAGCGTTCTCAAGTACCAGTAGCAAAAGCTGACATTGGACCTGTAAATAGACGAGATGTAATTGAAGCAAAAGCTATTAAAGAAAAAGATAGACATCTTGGAATTGTTTTAGCATTTAATGTAAAGATATTACCTGATGCACAGGAAGAATCAGAAACAAGTCATATCAAATTATTTGAAGATAAAGTAATTTACAGTTTAATTGATAATTACAATGCTTGGGTGGAAGAAGATTCTGCTAATGAAGAAGATGCAATGTTTGCAGAATTAACACCAATTTCAAAATTTACATTTATGAAAGGTATGGTATTTCGTAACAATAATCCTGCAGTTTTTGGTGTACGAATTGATATTGGAAATTTAAAACATAAAATTCCATTTATGAATATGTCTGGAAGAAAAGTAGGAAATATTCATCAACTTCAACTTGACAAAAAAACAGTATCTTCAGCAAAAACTGGAGATGAAGTTGCATGTTCTGTTAAAGATGTTACAATAGGTAGACAAATTTTTGAAGAAGAGGTATACTATACATTCCCTCCATCTCCTGAAGCAAAAAAGATACTAAACAAATTTTTGCACAAATTAAGCAGTGAAGAACAAGAAGTTTTTAATGAAATAGTTAGAATTCAACGTGAAATAGAACCAATGTACGGTTACTAGTTAGAGTGTTTTTTACAAATCATATGAATTCCAGGTGCACCAACTGCACCCATCATTTTATCTATTATTTTACCTGATTTGAACATGATAAATGTTGGAATTGATTGAACTGCAAATTTTCTTGAAATATTTTGATTTTGATCAACATTAACTCTTGCGAATTTTACATTTGGATATTGTTTTTCTAGACTTTCAAAAATTGGGTGCATTGATTTACAAGGACCACACCATTCTGCCCAAAAATCTACTAATGTTGGATTTTCTGCAGAAATTATTTGATCAAAATTTGAATCGTTTAAATCAATAATTCCAGGCTCAATTTTTGATTCTGGTTTTTGATTAATCATGGCCTCTAATTTTTTTTGCATGATTTTGGCAATTTCTGGATCTTCAGACAATAATTTTTGAAATCTTATTCTATTAAAAAATCTATATCAAAAAATTATTCATCTAAAGTTTTAATTGGAATTGCTTCAAATCTTCGTGATTTACAAATTGGACATTGATCAATGTATTTTGTAAAGCTTACAGATGTATATGCTATTCCACAATCTCCACAAATTCGTAAATTTCTAGATAATTTTCCCATATTATTGATGAAAATGTTTTATGATTAAAAGTTAACTTTTATTTTATTACCAAAATTGCCACCATGGCTTTTGGATAGTTTTTTGAATAATTGTGCATATTCCATCAATTAATTTTGTTCCTTCCCCACAAATTCCAAACTCTGGTTCTTCTAATCCCACTGCTTCATAAATTGAAGAATATTGTGAATAATTCTCATCAAACCATTCCTTGTATGTTGACTCATTGTTGTATCTATCTACATAACTTTGTGGATTCTTTGTTGTATCAACAAATGATGCAATTTTAGATTTAATTGGCTCAACTACTGGCTCAACTACTGGCTCAACTACTGGCTCAACTACTGGCTCAACTACTGGCTCAACTACTGGCTCAACTACTGGCTCATCATATGCTTTTTTAACAATTATTGAAATATTTTCTCTATCTTCTTGATTATTTGCTTTAACAATAATATCAAAATTATAAATTACATCTTCAAAACTTCCATAAGATTTTGATGGAGTCCAGATAAATTCTCCAGTCATTTCATTAATTGTAGCATCTATAGGAGAATTTTCTAAACTATAAACTGGATCTCGTCCATCGTATGTATCTATGAAAGAATTATCTGTTATACTAGCTGTAAACGTAATTGTTTTTTCTACTTCTATAATTTTATCTTGAATTGAATTTAACTGTAAAACTGATTTTGTCAATTGTAAAACTCTACTTCCATCAAATTCAAGAGAAATAATTACACCATCATCTTTCTGTATTGTAAATGCTGTAAACTGATATGTACCAATCATTGAAAAGAAATCATTCACATTTTTTGGTGTTGTTTCAAATATTCCTTCTGAGTTTGACATTGCACCAACTAGATAGCTTTCTTTTCCGTTTGGTTCTATCATTACAATACTAATCATTTTATTTCCTTCATCTTCAGTTCCTACAAATACAATTCCTTCTTCAATTGTGTAGAAATTTTTCTCAATTGAAATTTCAGTTACTTCTGCATAAACTGGTACTAACATGAAAAGAAATAATGATAATGCTCCTACCATACCTAGTTTTATTTGCATATTGTAAATTACAAAATTCATTTTTAAAAAATAAGCATAATTTTTTCCCGTTTATAGCAAATAATTGTTAACAAACCCTATAAATCAAGTAAGAATTTCATGTATACTTTATCTTCATTTTTAATTACCATGTCATAAAATGTAGGTGCCTTTATCTCTACTTTGAAATTATGTTTTTTCAAGTCTATGGTTTCCCCAAATGCTTTGGCACTAATTTTATAGATATCCTTTTTCTCAATATTGAATTCTATTCTTTTGATTGCAAATCCTTCAGTTATTAGAATAAATGGAATTTCTTCTAACCAACTGAAAAGTAGATAATACAGATCTTTTCCTTGTGATTCAAATTCTATACTCTTTTTTTCTTCAACTTTATTTTGATCTAGTGTTAAATTGATTACTGCATCTGCTGCAACTGAAAATGCTTCTTTTAGATCCTTTGCATTAATTTCAATTATTGCATCTGTTGAATGATCTAGGAATTTATAACTCAATTACATTTTTTAAATTTCTCTAACTATTAATCTAAATGTTAAATTCTATTAATTATAAATAATTGAGAGTAATGTGCTCAAAAAGTGTATTTTTTTACATTAAACATTTTAATTCAATTTGAAAAGATTAGTCATATTGAATACTGCCGAAATTTCAATAATTTTACCTACTTATAATGAATCTAAGAATATTCGTGGAATTCTAGATCACATTAAGAAATCTTTTCCATCTAATCTAAAACTTGAAACTATTGTTGTAGATGATAACTCTCCAGATAATACTGCAAAAATTGCTGAAGATTATTTTCATTCAATTAAAGAAAAATCAAGTCATTCAATTAATGTAATTAAAAGAAAAGCAAAAAATGGATTAAGTTCTGCAATTCTTAATGGTATTCAAGAAGCTTCTGCTAATACTATTGTAGTGATGGACAGTGATTTTTCACATCCACCAAATATTATTCCAAAATTAATTGATGCAATTAAACAAACTAGATGTGATATTGCAATTGCTTCAAGATATGTAAGTGGAGGTTCAATTCAAGGTTGGCCAATAAAACGAAAATTAATGAGTAAAGTTGCAACGTTAATTGCAAAAAAGGGATTAGGAATAGAATCTCATGATCCTATGTCTGGATTTTTTGCTTTTAAAAAAAATATTCTTGATGGATTAAAATTTGATGCAATTGGTTACAAAATGTTATTAGAAATTTTAGTCAAAACAAAAGGTGTTAAAATACAAGAAGTACCTTACACATTTACTGATAGAGAGTTAGGTTCTAGTAAACTTGATACTTCAACTATTGTTGATTATTTTAAATCAGTTTGGAAACTATACAAATATGGAAGAACAGTAGAAAAAGATGAAAAGCGTACATCTGTAAAATTTCTTTCAAAAGCTGCAAGATTTTTTACGGTTGGAGCATCAGGTTTAGCAATTAATTATCTTGCATCTATGATTTTTTCATTAAATTCTGATATGTGGTACATTCATGCTACAACATTTGGAATAATATTCTCTATTTCAAGTAATTTCTTACTTAACAAGTATTGGACATTTGAAGATAGAGACTTTTCTCCAAAACGAACTATCATTCAATATGGAAAATTTGCTGCGTTTAGCTCTATTGGTGCTTTAGTTCAACTTGGTATGGTTTACAATCTTGTAGATCAATGGAGTATTTCTTATCCAATTTCATTAGTTTTAGCAGTAGGGGTTGCAGCATTTGGTAATTTCTTATTGAATAAGAGATGGACATTCAAAGAAAAAGTCTGGAGTTAGACTGACGTTACATTTTTGAATATTTTTTACTTCTAATACCTAGGCATGAAATAAAGTATTTTGTTAAAATAATCTCTCGTAAGGTAATTTAGTAAGATTTCTTTGAAAAAAGAAATGGAACCATTTGATACATTTCTAATATTTATTGCAGATTTTTTAGGTGATCATCTTTATGAAGGAATATTTCTTGCAGCATTAATTGAAACTATAATTCCTCCAATTCCAACTCTTGCAATATTTCCAACAGCTGGATTTCTAGCATCACAACAAGAAATTTCATTATTTGGTGTTATACCAATGATTATTCTTGGTGCAACTGGAGCTACAATTGGAACATCAGTTATCTATCTAATTGCATTAAAACTTGGACGTACTGTTTTACTTAGATATTTGAAAAATTTTAGAATTTCTGAAAAAAAATTGGAACGAGTAGAAATATGGTTTGAAAAATATGGTGACAAGGCAGTTTTAATCGGAAGAATGGTTCCAGTCATGAGAGAAATGATTTCAGTACCTGCTGGATTATTGAAAATGAAAATTCCAAAATTTATTTTATTCACATTCATTGGTTCTTGTATTTGGTCTTCTATTACTATTTTAGCTGGATATTATTTTGGTGAAGCAATGGGTTTTACTGTATGATTTTATTTTTAATTTAAAAGTTTCCTATCGTTTTTTGTTTTTTACTTTCCCACATTAATTCTCTCCTTCCCAAATTTTCTCCTAAAGTATTTGCTGTTGCAGGTCCAAATCCTTCAAAATGATTATTAGCCATTACCATTGCAAGTGGAATATCTGAAATTCCAATTAATTTTTGTGCCCATTTTTTAATAAAATCTGATTTATTTTTTCTTACTGCACCAAATTGTTTATCTGAAATGCTTCTATCCCCAATTAATCTTAGATACAGATAGTCTGATGTTATTGGAAATGGATTGTTTACACCTTCCACTACATTCCAAACAAGACAATATTTTTTCTGTTTAAAATAATTCAATGCATTATCTGTAAACCATGATTCGTGTCTACCTTCAATTGGATACAAAAAATCATTGGGTAAAATATCAAATAATTCTTCTAATCTGGGTTTTGCTTCATTAAAAGTTAGTGATGGTGGTAGTTGTAATACTAGTGCTGAAATTTTATCATGAATAGGTGAAATTGATGATAAAAATGAAAATATTTCTGAATTAATTCTATTCAATCGTTTTTCATGTGTAATAATTGATGGAAATTTTGCTGTAAATTTAAAATGTCTTGGTGTATCCGTACTCCATTTTCTAACAATTTCATGTGATGGTATTTTATAAAATGTTGAATTTATTTCAGTAATGCTAAAAATTTGTGAATAGTATTTTAGCCATTCTGAACTTTTTAGATTTTTTGGATAAAAAGTTCCAGACCATCCTTGATAACTCCATCCAGTACATCCAATTTTTATTTCCATATTTCTTTATCTGTATTCATCTCCACAATCACCTATTGTATCAAACAAATCATTTGATTTTGAAGTAACTGTAGATATTAATGAAATATCATCTTGATCTAGTTTTAAACTAAAAACTTTATTGTTATCTTCTATATGCTCTGTAATCCCTAATCTGGCTCCAATTATTACGCCTGCAACTTGTGGTTTATCTAAAATAAATCTCGCAGCAATGTTTGCAATGCTACAATTATGTTTTTGTGATATGTTGTTTAAAACTTCAAGTAATTCTTGAAATAATTTCCATCCTCCCCATATGTCAATCATATTTTTGTATTTTTGTAAACTAGCTGTAGTTAAATCTGCTCTAGTTGGTTCATCTACATTGAGATATTTTTCTGAAAAAAATCCTCCTAACAATGTTCCATATGTGATGATTTTAATCCCATGTTTCATAAAAAATGGAATCATTATTTTTTCTGGTCTTTGATCTAAAATGGAGTATTGAATTTGATTTGATATAATTTTAAAACCTTTCTCAATAATTATTTTAATCCTTTTAGTATCAAAATTTGTAAGACCTAGATATCTTATTTTTCCATCTTCTTGTAATTTTGCTAGATGTTGTAATGCCTCAAGATAATTTGAATCTTGATAGTCCCACCAATGAAATTGAAGTAAATCAATACAATCTACATTCATTTTTTTTAATGATTCATCAATATAGTAAGTTACAATACTGTTGCTCATTGGACCTGGATTTGGAACAAATTTTGTAAATGCCTGAAAATTTTGTTCTACTTTTTTACTAAAATCCCCAATTAGTGACTCTGCAGGACCATAAATATCTGCAAGATCCCATGTAGTAAATCCTGATTCTTGATATCTTTGCATATCTTGTATAGCTAATTTTGAATCGATTTGACCATGACCGCCTGCAACTTGCCACATTCCATTTAGAATTCTACATATTTCTAAATCCTTACCAATTATTGCTTTTTCCATAATCACTAATTTTATGAAAAATCTCTTTAAAAAATAGTTCATTTTTTAATTATTTTGTTTTACAAAGATCTATAAGCTAAGGAAAATTATTTTTATTAGAAATGATTACAACTAAAGATTGGTGGGATGATTTTCCTGACCTTGAACAAGATTTAGAGGAAAATTTTACTTTGTGTTATAGAAATATCTAAATCACAACCCACTAACAGATAATTATATTGGAATTACCACGTGGAATGAAAGATTTTGCAGGCCCTGAAACTGCAAATATAGAACATGTTAGATCTCATTTTAAGCAACTTTCAAATCTATATGGATTTTCATTTATGGATCCTTCTCCAATTGAATTATTATCTACCCTTGAAACAAAATCTGGACCTGCAATCAAAGATGAAATCTATTATTTCAAGGATAAAGGAGATAGAGAAATTGCACTGAGATTTGATTTTACAATGGGTCTCACAAGATATGCTACATCTCAAAAATCTATGAAACTTCCAGCAAAAATTTCTAGTTTTGGTGGAGTGTTTAGATATGACGAACCTCAAAAAGGCCGTTATCGATTTTTCCATCAATGGGATCTTGAAATTTATGGAAAAGCAAATTTAGAATCAGAATCTGAAATTATTGAATTAACATCCAGATTATTTGATTCATTATTACTAAAAAATATCACAATTGACGTCAATCATAGAAATCTTGTTGAATCATTCATAAACAAAATTTTTGACTCAAAAGAACCTCAATTAGTGGGTGATATGTTACGTGCAGTTGATAAAATTGCAAAAAAATCAAAGGAGGAAATTATTGATGAATTTCAAGATAGATATTCTAAAGAAAATCTAGAAAAAATTTTAGAATTTTCTCAAATTAAAGGTTCAATTAAAGAAATTGAATCTGTATTTGATGTGTCTCAATTGGAATCTTGGGATGAAATTAAAACATTATTTGAATCTCTAGAAAATCGAGGAGTATCAAATGTTAGAATTAATTTTGGAATAGTTAGAGGATTGGATTATTATTCTGGAATAGTTTTTGAAGTATTTGATAAAAATTCAAAACTTGGTGCTTTAGCTGGTGGAGGAAGATATGACACATTAACTA